>Ga0208942_1000269_pt1 | contig 22944 bp, 23 predicted proteins | sample GreLakmeSU08MSRF_FD_187704 | JGI IMG/M metagenome (GOLD analysis project Ga0208942, IMG submission 187704) | Freshwater lentic microbial communities from great Laurentian Lakes, MI, USA - Great Lakes metaG SU08MSRF (SPAdes) | ecosystem: Environmental > Aquatic > Freshwater > Lake | place: Great... | reverse complement strand
AAATCACCACCCTCTCTTCTTGATTCACCACCTTCTCTTCCAGAACTAGTTTCTCTTTTTCTAAAATCACCACCCTCTCTTCTTGATTCACCGCCTTCTCTTCCAGAACTAGTTTCTCTTCTTCTAAAATCACCGCCTTCTCTTCCAGAACTAGTTTCTCTTCTTCTAAAATCACCACCCTCTCTTCCAGAACTAGTTTCTCTTCTTCTAAAATCTCCACTTTCTCTTCCAGAACTAGTTTCTCTTCTTCTAAAATCTCCACTTTCTCTTCCAGAACTAGTTTCTCTTCTTCTAGAATCTCCACCCTCTCTTCTTCTAGAATCTCCACCCTCTCTTCTTCTAGAATCTCCACCCTCTCTTCTTCTAGAATCCGTATTTTCACTTCTAAACAATTCCGGTTTCCTTGTTTCTCTTTCAGTAGGATTTTCATATTTTTTGCCAATTTCTGTTACTCTGATGTTGAGTTTTTCTAGTAAAGTCACATTGATGCCTTCTCCATACACATCTACTCTTGCAGCTATGACTGCCTTTGCTGCAATGGCACGTGCAATTTTTCCTCGTTGCCATCTAGGTGCAGCATGTACCATTGCATGTTGGAATAACAATCCGTGTTTTGGTGGTTGAGCTCCTGTCTTTAATGATCTAAAGAGTGCTTTTTCTGCACCTATTACTTGAACTGTACTTGCTGGCATTGATGCTAATTTTTTTAGACTACCTGCTCTTCCCAATATTCTTGCACCAACAGCAGCTCCAAGAATAGCTGATAAATTTGGAGCAATAGTTTGCATTTCTAACTCTACATGATCTTCTAATTTTTTTCTCAAATCATGAAAGTCTAGAATTTGTTTTGCAATAAATTGTACAATTGCTAAATTAACATCTGAAATATCTCCACCTCTACTTTTTGATGCAAGCAAAGAAATCATTTCTACTTTTGAATCTGGGAATCCTGCTTCTTCATACACTTTTTTTGTTAACGATTCACGTTTTCCTGCTAAAACAATTTGTGCATATCCATTAATGCTATCTATTATGTTATCTAATTCTGGAAAATGTAATCCATACCATTCTCGTAATCTTGAACTAAGCCCATTTGCAATTTTATCAATTTCATCCAATGAATTTATTGCTTGAATGATGTGAAGATCTGGACTTTCTGAAACTTCTGTAACTTTTGATGATGAGAGTCCCATTGCAAATTCTCTTAATTTAGATAATACTTCAGATGTATTTTGTGCAAATCCAGAATCCACAATTATTTGCGGTTTTATTGCTTGAATTTTTTCTAATTCATCTATTTCCATCATTTGTGCATCAATAGAACTTTTCTTCAATAACACCATCAATGATTCATCACTCACCGAAACTCCTCTTTGAAGTGGCATTAGATAATTTACAAGATCATATAATTTTGATTCCTTTTTTTTCACAGAAAGATAATCTCTGACCGAATCTTTGAAAGGAAATGCCTTTTCCAGTTTTTCGTCTTTGAAAACCGCGATTCCAAATTCTGTTAAGATTACAGAATACATGAATAGATGATTTTAGGACTCCTTTTAAAAAGGTACTAGAAACCTTATGAATCAACTATTATATTCGAAACTACCTATATTTTTCAAAGTGAATCCAAGCCTGATTACTTCTGTAGGAAAAATTTGTCTAGATAGACCTGTAATGTTAGCCTCAGGCATATTGGGTATTTCATTAGATGTTTTTAATCGTCTTTATCGTTCAGGCGCAGGTGCAGTTGTAACAAAATCTCTTAGTACCGAACCATGGGATGGATATCCAAATCCTACTATTTTTAGTGTAAATGGCGGCGGATGGATTAATGCAGTTGGATTATCAAATCCGGGGGCTCAAAATTTTGCAAAAATGATCGAATCTAATGTCGATGTACCAATCATTGTTAGTCTGGTAGGCTCGATTCCTGAAGATTTTGAATCAATGATCATGCAATTTAAAAACTGTAAAATCACTGCATTTGAATTAAATTTGTCTTGTCCTCATGTTGCCAAAGTTGGGCTTGAAGTGGGAGATGATCCTGAATTAGTTAAAAAAATTGTAAGTGCAGTAAAAACCTCTACAAATATTCCGGTTATCGCCAAAGTGGGATTGGGAACTAGTAATTATCTTAATACTGTAAATGCAGCAATTGATTCTGGAATAGATGCAATCACTGCAATCAATACTGTTAGAGCAATAGCAATTGATGTAGAAACTCAAAGACCTATTTTGAGTAATAAATTTGGTGGATTATCTGGAACGCCTATCAAACCAGTTGCGTTAAGATGTGTTTATGAAATTTCTTCAAAATATGATATTCCTATAATTGGATGTGGTGGAATATCTACATGGGAAGATGCAGTCGAATTTATTTTAGCTGGATCTTCTGCAGTTCAATTAGGAAGTGCAATTGGTTCGAATTGGATACATGTTTTTAATGATATTAATCATGGAATACTTGAATACATGAAAAGAAAAGGATATTCCAAAATAGATGAGATGATAGGTCTTGCAAAGAAATCATAATCATCCTAAAATTTGCATAGTTGAAAAAGTAATTGATGAGACACCTACAGTTAGAACTTTAATTTTTTCTGACGATGTGATGCATAATGTTCTTCCAGGACAATTTGCAATGGTTTGGATTCCAGGACTTAATGAATTACCAATGAGTGTAATGGTTTCTAAAGAATCTGGCAAAGCTGCTTTTACTGTAAGAAAACATGGATTGGCATCAACTGGATTGTATAATGTTCAAGTAGGTCAACAAATCGGTGTACGAGGACCTTATGGAAACTCTTTTGATTTAAAACAAGGAAAATTATTGCTTGTTGGCGGTGGAACCGGTCTTGTTCCTATGATGCGATTGTTGACTTTTGTTAAACCTACTGATGATGTCACTCTTGTAATTGGTGCAAAATCCAAAAACGAAGTTTTTTTTGAGGAACTGGCAAACGATCTATTGAAAAATAATGTTCACCGTGTAATTATCACCACTGATGATGGTAGTTATGGTGAAAAAGGATTTGTTACAAACACTATTGAAAAACTTGTAAATGAAAATCGTTTTGATGGTATCTATACATGCGGTCCTGAAATAATGATGTACAAAACTGTTCAACTAGCACATTCTAAAGGATTGTTTGTTCAAGCAAGTCTTGAGCGTACAATGAAATGTGGTGTTGGAATATGTGGTAGCTGTTGTATTGGTGAAGATTTAGTTTGTAAAGACGGCACTGTGTTTGATGGTGATCATTTAATGTCTAATCATGAGTTTGGTAGTTTTCATAGAAATAAAGCAGGAATTCTAGAAAATTATTAGGTTTGACTAGCAAGGTTTAAAATAAATCGATAAATCATTTTGTTGAAGAGTATTGGGTAACCCAAAAATCGTTTTAACTGCTGATCGTACTTTAATGTCTGCATATCGTGGTCTTTCATTAGCTACATTTTTTGGATGTGCCCCAGCACTTGATCCAAATCGAAATAAAAATAGTTTATTATACAAAATTTTAGGAAATCAAGTAACTCCAAAGATTTTATTTGATTTTATTTGTAATTATATCCCGCACACAAATGGTGTTGCAAATTATGCTCCATATGGATTACGAAAAGTGGAAGCAGGTTTACTGCGTGATGGTTTTAAACGTGAAGAGGTAGTTGTTGCACATCCTGATCACATCGAGAAATTTATTGGTCCTGACACTCAAGTAATTGGTACATATGAAATGGATCCATTAGGTATGGGCCCTGTAACCATGACTTTTACTTATGGTCGAAAACAAATGTCATATGATGAATTCTATAATGCTGAATTACATTATAGAATAAAGGCTGCCAAACAAAGAACCGGCAGTAAAGCCAAAGTTATTTCTGGTGCATCTGGAACTTGGCAATACAATTATGATCCAGAAAAAATTGAAGAATTTGGCATTTATGCTATTTTAGAAGGAGAGCTTGGTGGTATTGCACCTGAAATTGATGGACATGCTGGTAGATTTTTCAATTATTTAATTAATGGTGATTTTGATAATATGGATCCATTTAGAAAACGTAGTGATTTCAAAGTAAACATAAAAGAATTTGAAAGAAATGGAAAAAAAATTCATGCTAGATTTGTGAATTTTTGGGATAGACCGGATCTTGATGAAATTCCAGAGATTGTAGAACCTAGTATGCATGGAATGGTTGAAGTAATGCGCGGTTGTGGAAGAGGATGTAAATTCTGTGATGTTACTTTAAGATCACTAAGATACTATTCTCCAGAAAAAGTTAAACGTGAAATTGAAGTTAACATCAAAAAAGGAGGTTCAAAATCTGCTTGGATACATAGTGATGATATTTTTGTTTATGGTATGGATCCTAGAACTGCAAAAGGAATGGAACCAAATAGGGAGGCACTTGAAGAACTCTTTACTGCCATCATGTCTACTGGGGTAGAGCACACCAATCCAACACATGGAACATTGGCAGGTGCAATAGCTGACGAAAAATTAATTCCGAATTTATCCAAAATTATGAAATCTGGCCCTAACAACATGATTGGAATTCAAGCTGGTCTTGAAACTGGTAGTTTAAGATTAATTGGAAAATACGCTGATAGAAAACTTGCACCATATGCTCCAAGTGAATGGCACTGGGTAGTAAAAGAGGGTGTCAAAACTTTGAATCAAGATTACTGGATTCCTGCATTTACTTTGATCATGGGTTTGGATAACGATGAACAACCAGAAGATTCATGGGATACAATTCGTCTTATCACAGAATTAGAACATGAGCAACCAGATTCAATGTTTACTGCTACCGCACTCACTTTTGTTCCAATTGGATTATTGGAAAAATCTGATTTCTTTAATATTGGAAATGAAATGACTCCTGCACAACTTGGTGTGTTATACAAAACATGGCAACATAATTTCAAATATGGAATTCAAAAATTCATGACCAAAACCGGTTCAAAAGGACCACAACGATATCTCTTTAACGGAATTGCAAGATCCTTGGGAGGTATTCCTCTGGGTGCAATGGAAAGATATGCACGTCGTAAGAGCAAAGAACATGAAAAAGTTATCGAAACAATAAAGACAAAATATTGGTAATTATACAAATACATAAATTCACTATTTTGCACAATTGATTTATGGCAACACACGGTTCACTTACAAAAGCAGGTAAAGTAAGAGGACAGACTCCAAAAGTCGAAGGTAGAAAGATAGTAGGTACAAATTCTAGTCTTAGAAACAAGAGCAATTTTAAAAAACGATTTTCATTAGGACGATTTCCTGGACAAAATAAACCAGGCCAAAGAAGAAAGAGACGTTAGTTCTAAATTATTTCAGTAATATTTTTGCGATCCATTTGTAAAACAATACTCTTATAAAGTACTAGTACCGTACTATACGGTATGGTAGAAGATTTAAGATTAGATAGTTTAGAGGGCGTAGGTCCTGTAACTACTAGAAAATTATCTGATGCAGGTGTACACAATGTTATGGATCTTATCGTAAGAGGTCCTGTGGAAATTGCAGAAATAACTGGAATGGAAAAAGATACTGCAGAAAAAATTGTAAACAAAGCAAGACAACATTTAGTTGAAACTGGATTAATTTCAAAAGATTTTGTTACAGCAACTGAAGTTTACAAACGCAGACAAGATATTGGTAAAATTTCAACTGGAACTAATTGTCTTGATACACTATTTGACGGTGGTGTTGAAACACAAGCTCTTACAGAAGTTTATGGCGAATTTGGTTCAGGTAAAACTCAATTTGCACATACTCTAGCTGTAATGGTTCAAAAACCAAAAGCCGAAGGCGGATTAGATGGTGGTGTTTTGTATATAGATACAGAAAATACTTTTAGACCTGAAAGAATTGTCTCAATAGCACAAGCACATGAAATGGATCCAGAAAAAGTTTTGGATAGAATAATTGTAGCACGTGCATACAATAGTGCACACCAAACATTAATTCTTGAAGAAGCAGGTCCTGTAATTGAAGAAAACAACGTTAAACTAATTGTTGTTGATTCTGCAGTTGGGTTATTCCGTGCAGAGTATCTAGGTAGAGGAACATTGTCAAATAGACAACAAAAACTAAATCACTTTGTTCACATGTTATCTAGAATTGCAGAAACTTACAACTGTGCTGCACTTGCAACAAATCAAGTAATGGCATCTCCAGATGTTTTCTTTGGTGATCCAACTAGACCAATTGGTGGAAATGTTGTTGCACATACAAGCACCTATAGAATTTATTTCAAAAAATCTGGTAAAAAACGAATTGCAAGAATGGTTGATAGTCCTCACCACCCAGAAGAAGAAGTAATCTTTGGTCTAGGTGAAGCAGGAGTAATTGACCCAGAAGATACTGAAAAAAAGGTCGCAAAAAAACCGGCTAAAAAACTAAGTAAAAAAGAAAAAGAATCCGAGCCTGAACCGGAAATCATAGTTAGTTCAACTGAGTTACAGATGGTTGAACCAACAGAAGATGCTGATTCTGATGATTTAATGTCATTAGAAGAGTAAACCTTCTTTTTTTCTTTATTTTATTGATTGCCTGTGTTTACTTTACACTCAATCATATTTTAAACACTAATCAAAATCACGAAAAATTCTTTAGAATTGATTAAATTATAATATCTTGATGTCAAACTAATGATTGAATATGTATATTCTAAAAATAAAATGATCATATTATGAAAGATCTTTATCGCTTAATGCCAGAGGAAATGGAAAAAATGGTTGTGGATATTGGTCAACAACGTTATCGTGCAGATCAAATTCTTTATCCACTTTACTATAAATTTCCAAAAGATATATCTGAATTACGTCAACTACCATCTGCAATAAGGGATAAACTTGTTTTAGAAGGATTCATGATTGGTTCTGCAACTGAAATTCATCGTGTTGTAAGTGATGATGGCGATACAACAAAATTACTTCTCAATCTTGTTGATGGAACTCCAGTTGAAACAGTCTTAATTCAATACCCATCAACAAAAATTAATGGTCATCCAAGATCAACTATTTGTGTTTCAACTCAAGTTGGTTGTGCAATGGGATGTGTATTTTGTGCAACAGGACAAATGGGATTTATGCGCAATCTAAAAGCTGAAGAAATTATTGCACAAGTAATTCATTTTGCAGATCTTCTTGCAAAAAGAAATCAACACATAACAAATTTAGTTTTCATGGGAATGGGTGAACCTTTAGCAAATTATGATGAAACAATACGTGCAGTTCGTTTACTGACTCATCAAAGAGGCTTTGGTATTGGACAGCGAAATATTACAATTTCTACAATTGGTATTATTTCTGGTATTGATCGTCTTGCTGATGAAGATCTTCAAATTGGATTGGCTATATCCTTACATGCTCCAAATGATAAACTTCGTCAAAAATTAGTTCCAACTGCAAAACCTAATTCAGTAAATGATTTGATTGCAGCTGGAAAACGTTATTTTATGAAAACAGGAAGACGTGTTACGTTTGAATATGCCCTAATTGAAGGTGTAAATGATTCTCTAGAAATTGCAAGAGAACTTGCTTTACTGTTGAAAGGCAATGGCTCACATGTTAATTTAATTCCAATAAATCCAACAGCTGGTAATTTTCAACGCCCAAACAGAAAAAATGTTATTGAATTTGAAAAAATACTTTACAACGCTGGCGTAAATTGTACAGTACGTGTGGAAAAGGGATCTGAAATTTCTGCTGCATGTGGACAACTTAGAACTGATATTATTGGTTAATTGTAAATGACAAGTCGTAAGTGTTAAAATAGGGTAATTAAGAAAAATACTCAGATATGGCAACTAAAAAATCCCATGGTCGTTCACACGGTTTTAAACATAAAGCAAGAGCTGTAATGACTAAAACTGCTCCTAGAGGAGTATCTTTTTTGCTAGTGCAATACCATGAAGGACAACAAGCCCTTGTAATTATAGATCCTAGACAGCACAAAGGATTACCACATAGACGTTATCACGGTAAAGTGGGTAGAATCACAAGTGTTGGTAGACGTTCTATTACTTTGGATGTTAAATTAGGAAATAAAACAAAAACATTGATCACTAGATTAGATCATATCAAACCATTCGGTGTTAAATAATGGAAGAAATAAAAAAGAAACAAAGCATTTCTCTATCCGAAGTTAAAGAAATTTTAGGTAAGGTTGATGTTGAAGAAATGGATCAAATTCAGCGTTGGACATATGATTATGTTTCAAAATTTGTACAGTTAGATCCTAAAGATGCTAAAGAAATGAAAAAACAATTAATGAAAGATTGTGAATTAACCGAAGAAGAATCTGTTGAAATTGTAAATATTAGACCAACCAGTTTAGCTGAACTACGTTCTTTTACATTTGGTTGGAAAAAACTTATTCTTGCTGAAACCTTAGAAAAAATGCTCAAAATTATCAAGGGGCATTCTTAAATTTCAAGGAGCACTTTATTTTGTCTAGGGCAACATCCCCACCAAGAAAGTATGAGGAATATGCATATATTTTAGATTTCAATATGCGTGGAAAATCTTTCACAGTACGTGGACGTGATGGAATAATAATTACTGCAATTGGAGAAGATAGACTTACAATATTAGAAGTTCTTGGAATTCCAAATTCTACATTTGAAATTGGAGAAAGAATTCATATAGGAAAAGAAGGTAGAACTAAAATTCTATCTGTTTTAGGTAAGTTGGAGTATGATCAAATCTCATCATCTGCTCAAAGTGAATTACCTGGAGTTGTTGAAAATATTGTTACTGACAATGAAGCACGATTTGTAGATTCCATAAATAATGCAAGACCGTTAACCCCAAGAACACACGGACTTGAATTGATTCCAGGAATTGGAAAAACTTACATGAAAATAATGCTGGAAGAGCGAGAAAAGAAAAAATTTCAAAGTTATGCTGATTTGCAAGAGCGAGTAGGATTCAAAGAACCAATAAAACATATTTCCGCGCGAATCATGGAAGAAATTACCACCGATAATAGAATGAATCTTTTTGTAAAAAAATGATTAAACGAAAAAGATTAGGTCAACATTTTCTAAATTCACAATCAATTGCAAAATCCATTGTTTCTGAAGCTAATATTACTAAAAATGATGTTGTCTTTGAGATTGGTACGGGAATGGGTGTTTTGACTGGATTACTATGTCAAAATGCAAAAAAAGTCATTTCTATTGATGCCGACAGACACTTGTATGAACGAGCAAAATCTTCTTTTTCTTCAATTTCTAATTTATATTTAGAATTTGGTGATGGATTCAAAAATCAGAATATTTTTTCAATATTTGTATCAAATCTACCTTACTCAAAAAGTAAAGAGGCAATAGAATGGTTGGCGACTACTTCTTTTTCACATGGTGTAATTATGGTACAAAAAGAATTTGCAGAAAAATTACTTTCAAAATCTGGAAAAAATAGAAGATCTGTAAGTATTATTGCAAATTATGCTTTTAACATTGAAAAATTTTTAGATGTGGGAAAGAAAAATTTTTCACCGCCACCACAAGTTGATTCAGTAGTTCTTAAAATAACGCAAAAAAAATCAATTGATAAAGATCTTGTGGATATAGTAAATAGAATGTTTTCATATAGACGAAAAACAATACAAAATATCTTTAAACAATTTGGAAAAGAAACCATAATAGAGAAACGACTAGATGACCTTTCAGGTGAAGAAATAATTGATCTTGCAAAACAAATTCTTGAGAGATGAGGAATATTCTCCTTCAGAAGATACCTTTTTCATTGCTGATTACATTGAAAAAGAGAAAGGGGTTTCTGCACTAGATATTGGAAGTGGTTCTGGATATCTTACAAAATTATTAGGTAAAACTTTTACATTTGTTGTTGGGACTGACATTAATTTTGTTGTACTGAAAAATCAAACATATCGTACAGAAAATTTAATTTGTTGTAATGGTGCTGATGCGATAACCATGGAATTTGATCTAGTGGTGTGTAATCTTCCATATCTTGCAACTGATGAAATTTTGGATGCTGTTACTGATGGAGGAAAAGAAGGGGTTGAAATTCCTATAAAAATATTTGATTCAATTTATAAAAATATTAAAATCGGAGGAAAATTTCTTTTTGTAACTTCTTCCCTATCTAATTATCAAAAACTCATGGATTACACACAAAAATTAGGTCTTACTCCTCGAATTCTTGCAAAAAAGAAATTATTTTTTGAAGAATTAATTCTAGTTGAAGCTATTCGAGAAAAGTAGTTTTTATAATTAATTTATTTTTGTAAATTTTCTTTTGCATATTTTATGATTGCATCAGTCATTTGTGTTGTACTAGCATTTCCTCCAATATCCCACGTGACTGCTTTTCCTTCATTGATTACTCTTTCTGTGGCATCAAAAATTGCATTTCTAATCTCTGTTTCTCCTAAATACTCTACCATCCAAGCTCCTGAAAGAATTGTTGCAGCTGGATTTACTTTGTTTAGTCCTGCAAATTGTGGTGCACTTCCATGTGCTGCTTCAAACATTGCAAAATTATCTCCCATATTTGCAGAATAAATTAATCCAATAGAGCCTACTAGCCCAGAAGCTAATTCTGATATTATATCCATAAACAAATTGGTACTTACTAAAACCGAATTATTGAATTGTTCTGGAGCGACCACCATTTGTTGAGCCATATTATCAATGTAAATTTCTGATACAGTAATGTCTGTCCCTTTAATTGCATTTTGTACTTCTTCCCAAAATATACCATCTGTTTGTTTTAGAATATTTCTTTTAGTAATTGCGACTATTTTTTTTATTTTATATTTTTGTGCCCAATTAACTGCAGAATTCATAAATCGTTTGCATCCGTGTCTAGTAATTTTTCTAATTGCAATTGCAGAGTCCTCGGTAATTTTTACCTCAATTCCTGTGTAGAGCCCCTCGGTAGCTTCTCTAAAACAAACACAATCTAATTTTTTATTTGGGGTTAACCTATCATATGTTTTAGTTGGTCTGATATTGGAATACAATTCAAATTTTTGACGTAATGTTACAGCCACACTTCTTGGAGCATCTGGTAAGGGTATTGTTGTTGTAGGTCCTTTAAAACAGGCATCAGATTCCTCTAGAATCTTCATAGTTGAATCTGGAATGTATGATTTATCTTTTCTACCGTTTTTGTCCCATTGTTCAGAACCTGCATTACATAGAATAATTTCTGATTGTGAATTACATTCTCTTAAAACTCTGAGCATAGAATCTACTACTTCTGGTCCTATTCCGTCCCCTTTGATTACTGCCGCTTTTTTACTCAAAACTGCGAGGCATTGAAATGTTTATTATTTAATTCTACCGTGAATTTACAATTTATTATACATATTTTGTATGAGTGCACTTTATTAGATGATTATACTGAATTAAATAAAATGTTAATTGTTCAGATCTCGGATCTTCATGTTGGTTCTCAATTCCTTCAAGAAAAATTTGATCAATTAGTAGAGGAAGTTAACCAACTTAATCCAGATGTAATACTTGTTACAGGTGATTTAACAAATGAAGGGCTTATGCAAGAATATGAACAATGTAAGACTCTGCTGACTCATTTTAACACAAAAAAAATTATTACTATTAGTGGAAATCATGATTATCGAAATACAGGTTATTTGTTATTTAAAAAATTTTTTCCATTTGATGCAATAAATGAATTAAATGATGATATAGTTTTAGTGACACTTGGAACTGCACGCCCTGATAGAAATGAAGGTGAAGTTGGATACCGTCAAAATTTGTGGTTGGAAAGAACCATGAAAAAATACAAAGACAAAGTAAAGATTTTGGCAATGCATCATCATCTTATCGCAATTCCAGATACTGGCTCTGATCAATTAACTGTAATTGATGCAGGAGATGTTTTAAGAACAATATTGGATACCGGGGTTGATCTTGTTTTATGTGGTCATAAACATAGACCATGGGAATGGAATTTTGGAAAACTTATGGTAGTAAATGCTGGCACTGCTACATCTGAAAGACTTAGAGGATTGTTTGAAAATACATACAACATCATAAATATTTCAAACAAATGTATCGATGTAGATTTAAAAATTGTAGGTGGAAAAAGAATGAAATTAGATAGTATTGTGACTGACTATCATCAATTTGGAGACGAATGAATTTATTTACAGATTGATTCTAGGCAATCTGTGCGGGGATCGCCTAGCCTGGTAGGGCGTGGGACTACTAATCCTATGTCAGAAATGACACGTGGGTTCAAATCCCCCTCCCCGCGTCATTTGATTTCAATGTGGTTAGAATACAAGTAGATTTGTAATTCTAGTCACAAAAATATTTTAGAATTTAATTCAAAAATTTGAAATTTTGATATTTTTTAGAACTAAAAAAGTAAACACTGGATATGCATATTACAACTAATTATCATTGGTTTGACGACGAATGAATTTATTTACAGATTAATTCTAGGCAATCTGTGCGGGGATCGCCTAGCTTGGTAGGGCGTGGGATTGCTAATCCCATGTCAGAAATGACTCGTGGGTTCAAATCCCTCTCCCCGCGTCACTAAAAAATTAAACTTAATAGTGAGATTTTAGCTCAAAAATTTATGGGACGTAGAAAGACTCAGAAAATTATTCGAAGTGGTCCAAAAAACGCAACAACTGGAATGTGCCCATTATGTATGACTATTGGTAAGATTTTCCTTCTTGGTCCACCTACTAAAGAAAGAGGGAAATGTGAAAAATGTCGTCAAGAATTTGAATTATAGTTCCAAAAAACTAACTATCACATCAAAATATTTACTCATAACTTTTTAAGACAATTTTTTATTAAATATAATCATGAGTTCAGAAGCTGAAACAATATATGAAAGAGTAGCAAAACTTGAAGATGAAATTGCATTAATTAGAAGTGAAGTTGATATTCTTAAAAAGGCATTAAGAAACAAAATTGCAAAACACGAAATATCAATGATCAAGAAAGGACACGATATTAATTCAATTATTGATTAATTTTTTGTCTTTATACTTCTTATTAATTCTAAAATGAAATCTACATCCTCCGCATTAGGATTTATTTCTAAATATTTATTTAAATATTCTAATGCAATATTTGAATTCAATAATCTTTCTTCCAGTATTCCTTTATCTCGTATGTCTTCAGCAGCGTTAGGTTCTACAGATAAAGCCATATTTGTACATCTTAATGCCTTGTCATAAACAAAAGATTGAATATATGAATTTTTTAAATTCCTAGCCATTCTGATAAGAATTTGTTCATGGTTCACAGTATCTAAAAACTCTGGTTTGAATTCTAATCCCCCATCAAAATTCTCATCTAAAATATCTTGAAGATCATCTATGTCTAATAGTATTCCGTCGTTAAATGGATCTAAAATCATTTCTTCATTATATTTTACCAATATGTGACTTGGAAATCCTATTATCTTTAGTTCCAATCCTATGAATTTTGCAATTTCTACATACAGTATGGAGATTGTTATTGGTAATCCCGATTTTTCATCAATTACTTTATTTAAAAAATTGTTTTTTGGATTGTAATAATCTTCATCATCTCCACTATAACCTAAATTTTCAAAAAGATGTTCATTTAACATTGAAATTAGATATGTGGGATTTTTAACATCACTAATGGATTCTTTTAGTGATTTTCCAATAATTGTAATTTTCTGAATATATTTTTCAATATCTAGCTCTGGATATTCAATAATTTGAGCAAATTTAAGACATTTTTCTACAAGATTAAAGTTTGGATTTTTTACAAATGATAGCCATTCTGCAACTAATGGATCAAATTTTTCTTGCAATCTCTATTGATTAATTCTGTTCAGGTATAAGTGAGGTTCTTTTATTTCTCTTGTAGTAGGAGGACAATCAATTAGTTGTCTAAATGTTTTTTTCCCTAATTTTTCATAAATATTTTTTGTAAAATCTTTACCCATACTTTTTCTAATTTGATATGATGAGAAATCTGTACCCATAAAGGTGGCTAGGTAATTTTGAAAATCTTTATCGTCTTTAAGGATATTTTCTATAGCAAATCCTGCCATCCCTTCCATTACTGTAAAAGCTGCATGATGTTGTTGAATTGGATTTAGCCATTTTTTATAAATATTTAGTAATTGTGGTATTGCATTTGAAATTTTAGGATCAATTTCAACATGTGTAAACGTCATTACATCTGGACCTATCTGTTCAATTAAGAAATGATCTGGATTCAAAAAGAAAAATAAGTTTGCTTTTTTTGCAAATGGGAAATTATCTGGAACTGCTTGCAACTGTAGATATTCTGAAAGATGATTTACTGTTATAGAATCCAGTTCTAAAATGATTTTAGCTAATTCTTCATTAATCAAATTTACTTGTGTTGCGGCATTTTTGTTAATATTTTGTAAATTATCTTGTATAGAATGAATTAATTCTTCCAATACTGTCATTTTTACGGCTCCTAGATAACCCGAATTAACATTTTCAAATCTTAAATCATATGGTTCTCCTTGTTTATGTAAAATAATTTGTGGATATCTTGAAAGTATAAATTTATTTAAATAAATTATTGAATCTAAATAATCTCCATATGTAGTTGAAATTTTTGAAATGTATTGTATTGCATAAGTTGAATATACAAGATATTTTGCAGTATTTTTTTTCATCAATTCTGCAATAGTTTTTTGATCTTCATTAGCTACTGCTTTAAATAATTCTCTAACATAATCTTTTGATTTTTCATCTGAAAATACTTTTTCTGCTTTTAATTTTTTTAATTCTACTAAATTTGGAAATTCTATTTTAATACTGTCTGAGATTTTAATTCCAAAAAATTCCTCAACTTTATTTTTTAATGCTGGAAATACATTTTGAGTTATGGTTTCTAACTCTTCAAATTTTACTTTTAATGCTAGATCTTCTTTTGCTCTTTCTGCTAATCTGATAATATCATTTTCTTCATTTATTTCTACAAATAATTGCCCAAATAATGCCTCTGCAAATTCTTCAAATTCTCCCAATTTGATAAAATGTTCAAAATACTCCATTTAACATTATTCCTTCAAGAATTAAACAAATTATTAGTTCTAAATTCACCCATCTGATGTACAAAAATGCATGAATTTAGTCTGAATTTTATAAGATGTGTTAGATGCGGCTCTAAATTAGAACTTGATGTATTTAAAAAAGACATTGAGATTGAAGAAGGAATTTTGGAATGTGTTGGATGTGCATTATGTTTTCCAATAATTAAAAAAATTCCTATACTGTGGGATGATTTTTCAAAATATCTTTCTGAACGTATTGTGCTTGGTGGAACTTTATTCCAATCTGTCTCTCATAATAAAATGAAAAAATTTCTCAAACATTCACTATCTATTTCTAAACGTACCCCTAATGACCGAACTAATGTTGAAGAAAGATGGAGTAAAATCTATCAAAGTAGCAAAAAATCAAAATTTTATTCTATAATTAAAAATAAATTAGATGCTATGTCAAATTCAAAACTTGTTTTAGAATATGGATGTTCTATTGGGATAATGACCAGTTTTCTTGCAAATTCTAATCAAAATGTATTTGGAATTGATAGATCATTTAGTGCAATAAGTATTGCAAAAAAATACAAAAAAAACAATTTGGATTATTTTGTAGCGGATTTAGTATCTGATATTTTTGGTAAAACAACATTTGATTTGATTTTAGCCTTAAATGTATTAGAATTAGTAGAACCAAATGATTTACTACAACATATTTCTCAACAAATTTCCAAAGGTCATTTTGTGATATCTGATCCTTATGATTTTGATAGGGGAAAAAATTCAGTAAAAAAACCACTTGACGAATTAACATTGAGGACAAGTTTGAAAAAACTGGGATTTACTATTGATCTAAAAACAAAAAAACCATCTTACCTTACTTGGAATTTGAAATTAAATCCTCGCTCAACTTTAAACTATAAAGTAGATTTGATAATTGCAAAAAAATAAGTTTAACAAATATTCTGCTAAATCTATTTTTTACTTTATCATAGAGTTATAATTCTGGGTTTCTTTTCTTTTGAGTATTTTTATGTAATAATTACCTCTAGGTAACTACTATTCAGAATTATGTGTGCCGGGGATGGGTTTCGAACCCACGACCTCCAGATTATGAGTATTGCCTTTTTTGGAAGAACCGGTAGAGTTTACCAATTAACTGGCACTCTAACCAGGCTGAGCTACCCCGGCATATTATAATTCAGATTATTTGAGAAATTAAATCTACGTATTATGATGTGATTTTTTTTGATTTTAAATCTATTTTATTATTTTAGCTCAGACCAACTAACTTTTTCGCTTTGTACCCAAAGGAATTTTTTTTGTAATGCAGAAGTGTATAATTTCTCCCATTCTACCCCAACTTCATTAGTCCATGCTTTGAAAATACGTGGATCTATGTAATTTCTTAATGATGTTCCAAGGTTGTAATCTTTGGTTTTTTCAGATAAATCAATTTGTAATTGCAATTTTTCAATTCGCTCATTATGTTTTTCTTTTTGTTTTTTAATTTGATCCTTCAGCGCTTGAATCTTTTTTGTTTTATTTTTTTTATCTGTATCTTTTCCATCTGATGATTCAACTTTTTTTAATGAATCTTCTGTTTTTAACCACGGCTGCTCTTTTTTGATATCTTTCAATGTTTTTCTTTTATTTTCAAGTGAATCCTCAAAGCTTTTTGGTATGGTTCTTTTATGATTACACATTATTGCAGCTTCTAAATTTGCTACTTTGGCATGATATAATTTTTCATTGGGTGTTTTTCCTTTTATGTTATCATGTTCTTTTAAATAATTTTTTACTACTGTGGTTGCAAGATATGTTCTGAAAACTTTGGCTGTTAGCCCATTAACTATACTAGAGTAATATAGATTCACATGTCTGGATGTAATGTTTTCAAAAATTTCATCTTTTGGTTTTTTATTTTGTATTAATTTTTTAAGATTTTCATGAAATTGTTTATCGTTACCTTCTGCTTTGATTGTTTCCTGCCATCTCACACTATCTTTTCCTAAGAAATCAAACTCTATTGTATTTTCAGTAATATTGATGTGTTCTTTTCTTAATGTAGTTGCACCAACGGTATCTGCCTCATCAGGATCTTTTTCATCGCCTACTCTCATTGCAGTTCTATAAATTAAATAACACACTGTTGCAATTCTACTTATTTTTGGATCCTTATTTTTCATATCTCTAACTATTCCGTCTTTAATTTTTTCAATTTCATTTGATAGCTTTACTGCTTTTTCATATTTTGCTTTGTCTCTGTCTTGTTTCAGACCTGCAGTATCTGCAAGCCAAACATATTTTGTTTTATCTGTAAGGAAATCTGTCCATCCTGCTAACCACATGGAATCCGTACTGTGAACAATTTTACCCCAATTCCCTTCTGGAACTTTAGCATCTTTACCAAGGTTTAATGTAACATCTTTTGCAGTTACTCGAGGTTTCCATTTACCTCTAAGTGGATGCTCTCCTCTACCAATAAAAATTCCTGGAGGCTCTGCCATGTAATTGCCAACGTCTACTTCTTTTCCATCCATGATGGCTTTACCATATTTTTGTAGCAATTTTTGGCGTAATTCATTTCGTTTTACAGACAGTGCCTTTTTTTCTTCCTTTGTCATCATTTCTCTAAGATCTTTTTCTTTATCTACAATTTTGTAAGCATGTGAAAAATCAATGTCTTGATAAATTGTATTTTTAAATTTTGGTGCCAGTGTTTTGATAAAATCATCTATGAAATTTTTCTGAAAAACTTTGTCTTGTGCATATACTGTATCTTTTTTTTTACCCCATTGATATGCCATCTCTTCTTGTTTTAGATCAATATCTACACTTTCTCCTTTGATCTTTATCTTAATTCCATGCGTTTCATAAGCAGGTGGAAACAAGATTCCATTATGTTGTAGTGTTTTCCATTTCATTTTTCTCTATTATTGCGGACTTGGAGAAAAACTATATTTAATCTGTAACCTTAATTTCTCAAATTAGGGAGTTCAAAATAGTTCTTTTTTAAGATAATTTTCAAACTCTGTATCTGTTTTTGCTTTTTTTGCTTCTAAAAACATCAATGCATCATTTCCTACGACGTATCTTGGTTTTGGTGATTCTTCTTTAATTGCATTCAAAATCGTAGTGGCTACTTCTGACGGAGGTGTACCCCACTCTGCCATCATCTTTATGCCCATGATTACCTTGTCAGTGATTTCTTTGTATGGTGAATCTGGATTTGGCTCTGCTATTTTCATGGATGAAAAAAAGTTAGTTTTGATAACTCCTGGCTCAATGATGATAATTTTTACTCCAAATTGTCCCAACTCATATCTTAGTGATTCCGATAACCCCTCCAATGCAAATTTTGAGCTAATGTATGCTGGTGATCCAGGAAAACCAATTCTTCCTGCAACGGAACTAATATTTACAATTACACCTGAAGATTGTTTTCTCATAATTGGCGCAACTTTTTGTATGGTACTAACAATTCCAAATAAATTAGTTTCAAATTGTGCTCTAAAATCTTTCATTGATACATCTTCTACACTACCAAACAATCCCCACCCTGCATTATTTACTAAAACATCAATGCGCTGTTTTTTTGAAAAAATATTTTCAATTGCAGTACTTATTGATTTTTCATTATCTGTATCTAATTCAATAATTTCTATTTTTAAATTTTCTTTTTTTGCAATTTCTAATATCTGATCTGCTTTTTTTGTATTTCTAAATGTGGCAAATGTATAAAATCCATCCCTTGCAAGTGCCAATGATGTTTCATATCCAATTCCTGATGAACTTCCAGTTACAACAGCAACTTTTTCCATACGGTTGCTAGAAATTTCTCATATTTATTCAATTATGAATTATACAAATGGTCTATCTCCCTCACTTGGTTCTACTAATATGGTGTCTTCACCATCATTGATTCTTTGAAGAATTTCTAATGAAGAATATTTGTCTAGGAATTCATTGTTATTACCACATCTGTATGAAAATGTACATCGCGGACAACCCGCTTTATTTTTACATGGACATTCTTTTACTATGAACATACTTCGCTCTAGTGCACTTTCAAATCTATCAAACAATGCTTTACTTGCACCACTACCTCCAATTGCACCGTCATAAATGAAAATTAAGCCTGAGGTTCCTAGAGATATTCCACCCAAATCTTGAGATACTCCTCCTGTAATCATATTGCTACCTTCAATTACAACGTGTTCTGTCGCATGGTATCCACTTGCTTCTGTATATTCCGGCTCTTCTGATTTTTCAATTTCTTTAATTGGTTTTGGTGCATGGAATACGATTCCTTTTGTGATAAAATCATATTCTAGAGGAATATCTAGTAATACTTTTTGTCCTTGTGTAACTTCTTGTCCTAACTCAATGTTGACATAACCATAAATTTTTTTTTGTATGTGTAATTTGCAAAATGCAACTTCCATACCGTAAACTTTTCTTCGTTCATAAATTGTTTCAATTGTTGGCCACTCTTCCGTTAATGCTTTTGTGTAATATGGATAATCTCTAGATATTCTTTCTAATTTTGCAAAATTTCTTTTAGGATATCCAAATTCTTTTACTCTGTATCTAGTTCCGGCAAGAAAGTAAATTGCATCCTTGTGAAGTTCCTCTAAAGCGATTGGTAAAATTCTATCTCCAACCTTTTTTTCATTTAGGAAAATATCTACTGATTTTCCAATACCTCTTATGCTGTATTCATTTAATAATTTTGTAATTTTATCTAAATTTGGAATGATTCTATTATTACTTAGTATTAGATTTCCTTGCTTGAGATGCTCTTGAATTACTATGTCATGTTCAATTAATTCGTGTTTGGAAATTGGCTTATCACATGCCATTGCCAATATCTGAAATTCTTCCACAAATGGATTTTTAGGATCAATGTATATTTTTTCAACATCTTCAAAATAATCCTCAGGGTGATTCTTGTAGTATTGTGAAATTGGATCATTCCCAAGTGCCAAAAATGCATATCCACGTTGTCCCTTTCTAGCCGCTCGTCCAATTCTCTGAATTAATCTATTTACTGGAATTGTAGATGAAATCACACAATCTACATTTCCGACATCTATTCCAAGTTCAAGTGTAGGCGTACATGAAATTGCTTGCAGTTTATCATTTTTGAATTCCTGCTCTACAGACTTTCTATAATTTACCATAAGACCTGCTCTGTGAACTTTGATGTTGACTTTTTGTTTTTTTGCTTGTATTGCTAAAAGTTCTGAATTTAGATGTGAATTATTAAAAACCATAGTTTTGTGATTTATTTCAGTCATCTTTTTTGTTAAATCCACCATTAGTGCACGTTGAGTTCTAAGTGATGGAAACAACATTACAAAATCTGTTTGTCCTTTTTTTCCAAAACCTCGAATTATTTTCATTTTTACGCCAAACAACTGCTCACAAAATTTTTTGGCATCATCTAAAGTTGCAGACGCTGCGACAAATTGAATTTTATTATTACAAATTCGTTTTAATCTTTTAATTATATAATGAACATTAGTTCCAAAAATTCCAGAATAGACATGTGTCTCATCTACAATTACAGCTTTAATTGTTAACAGTAATGATGAAAATTTTGTTTGATGCCAAAGATGATAATGTAAAACATCAAAATTTGTAATTAGTATGTGCGGTGGATTTTCTAAAATAACTCTTCTTTCTATTTGATCTGTATCTCCATCAAAAACCTGTACTGAAATTCCAATTTTTTCTGCAAATTTTAGAATTTTGGGAAGTTGATCTCTGGAAAGTGCCTTGGTGGGATAAACAAATAGTGCAAAAACTCCTTTTGTATCTCTACCTTCTTTTTTTATTTTTTGAATTATGGGAATTAAAAATGCCTCTGTTTTGCCTGATGCCGTAGGTGCTTCAATTATTACATTCTCTCCAAATGAAATTTCCTCGATTGCCTCTTCTTGAAATTTATAAAATTGCTCAACTCCGATATTTTTTAAATGATCGATTATTGACTCATCAATCCCAACATCCTCCACATTAGAACCCATTTTAGGCTCAGGATTTTTTAGAACTTTGTATTGTGAAATATAGTCCTTTTTTGAAAAAAGTATTTCTTCTGTAATTTTATCTGGATTATTTTTTGCAATCATGTCTTTGATTTCTTTTTCATCTCTGATAATCCCTTCATTTTTTAGGCCTTCTAAAATTCCTTTTTTTGTAACAAGACCTGCATCAAATCGTGAAAGAAATTCTAAAAATACTTCGTCAATATTTTTTGAAAATTCCAACAAGTCCTCGATTTCACAATTACTGCATGATATGTGCATTTTTTTATTGAATGTTTTTTGTATTTCTAATTTAGATTTACATTTTGGACATGGGAATTTCAATTATCTTCTATTTGCTAAAACAGGATCATGATTTATTGCTTGACCGTTAAATAATTCCAAAATATTGATTCCACGACATTATTAAACGAGGAAACCGACATAAATTTCAAAATGAAAAAAATTGAAATTGACAAAATTTACAATCTAAATTGTATAGATGGTATGAAATTATTACCTAAAAATAAAATTGATTTAATTATTACTGATCCTCCATTTGCTATAAATTTTAAAGCAACAAAGGCAAATTATAATAGAATTCCATCACGTGTGATTCAAGGGTATAATGAAATTAAATCGGTAGATTACTATGATTTTACATTTGAATGGATGAAAGAGGCATTTAGAACTCTGAAAGATTCTGGTAGCATGTATGTATTTTCAGGTTGGAATAATCTCAAAGATATTTTAACTGCATTAGATAATGTCGGATTTATTACAATTAATCATATAATTTGGAAATATCAATTTGGGGTTGTCACAAAAAGAAAATTTGTTACTTCTCATTATCATTGTCTTTATGTGTGTAAAAATGATAAATCTAGAAAATTTTTTCCATTTTCAAGATTTGAAAAAAATTCTAAATCTGATAATGGACGTAGCCTACATTATAGGGATAAAGAGGACGTCTGGGAAATTAAGCGTGAATATTGGACCGGTGATGAAAAAACCCCTACAAAACTTCCTGCCGAATTAATACAAAAATTATTACTTTATTCAAGTGAAAAACAAGATATTGTTTTAGATCCTTTTCTTGGTTCTGGACAAGTAGCGGTAGTAAGTAAATCTATGAATAGAAAGTATTTGGGATTTGAAATTGTACCTGACTATTACAAATTTGCAAAAAAAAGACTCGATAAAAATCTCTACAGAATAAAAAAATCGGAATAATTTTAAATATCTTTTTTTGATTCATCTTTATTTTTCTGTCCCATCTTTCCAGAAATTATTTTTCGTAATTCGTCATCTGATTTTTCTGTAACATTTACTCCAAATGATTTTGCAATTGTATCTAGTTTTTGTCTTTCTGTCTCTACAGGACCTGATATGCTTAGATTTGTATTTGATATGTCTTGCATTTGACTTTGAACTTCACTTTTTGCTTTGTTAATTTCATACATGATTTTTCCTATTTTTTTTGCAGCATTAGGAAGTTGCTTTGTTCCTAAAATCATGATTAATCCAATAAAAATTATGATAATCCATTCTGTTCCTAAAATGTTTAATGGATAATCAAGCATAATATGAAATTCGTTTATTTGAAATTAAACGTAATGTTTTTAGAATTTTTTATATGCTTATTTTGCTCACACATCTATTTGGAAAATCTATTTTATGATTTTTAAATTGACGATTTCAAAAATTTTCAACTTTTTTTGGTTCTAATTTACTTCTGTATTTTATGGCTAAAACGGCAACTGTAATTCCTATGATAAAAAACACAAGATAAGGCGTCTGATTACCAAATGATTGTGCAATAGGTCCACCAATTATGGGTCCTATCGTCCAACCCACACCAAAAATGGTTTCATACGC
>Ga0208942_1000265_pt1 | contig 23083 bp, 44 predicted proteins | sample GreLakmeSU08MSRF_FD_187704 | JGI IMG/M metagenome (GOLD analysis project Ga0208942, IMG submission 187704) | Freshwater lentic microbial communities from great Laurentian Lakes, MI, USA - Great Lakes metaG SU08MSRF (SPAdes) | ecosystem: Environmental > Aquatic > Freshwater > Lake | place: Great... | reverse complement strand
TGGATAGTAATTGCCAAAAGCTCCGCACCGCGAAGTATGAGGTAGTCTCCGAGTTCGTTCGTCCTCTTGATGAGCCTCTTGTTTGCGGGGATTGCGATTGCGACGAGGGTGAGTGCGGTGAGTGCGGCGAGAGCGACTATGACGAGTCCGATGACGAGTTTGACTCAGGTTACGAAGCTGGTTATCGCGCTGCCCTTAGCGATAAGGCTAACAAGCAGCCTCGTAATAAAGATGGCAGTTTTGCCAAGATTGTTTAAGCTAGACTAGCGCACTAACAGGGGCCGCTGCTAACCACAGCGGCCTCTGTTTCTTTTTTATCTTTAATAAATTCCCGTTGACATTCTATAAATTTCAAGTAGGATATTCCTAGTGAACGACAGAATCTTCAATAGGCTAACAGAGATTAGCGTTGCCCTTAAATCCAAGAGGCAAACAGGTAGAACATTTCATACAACTTTTATCTTAGAAAAGAAAAGAATCATTTCCATAGGTATCAATAATTTAGAAAAAAGTCACCCAAAAACTGCCGAGTTCGATTATGTCGGGGAAAAGAAAGGTTCGTTTATTGCGTCACTTCATTCTGAAATGGATGGATGGCTGAAGCTGGGCCAAACAGATTGTTCTAAATATACTTTCATAAATATACGAATCAATAATAATGGCAAGCTGGATTACTCCGCTCCCTGCTTGGGATGCAAGAGATTGATGGAGCAAATAGGTTTCAAGAAATTCTATTACTCTAATAAGAATCGCGGCTTTACAGAATACAATCTTTAATTATGGATAATTACTCTGACGGCTCCTATGAAGACTCCTACGGAGGATTCTCTGACGACTTCAACACTCGACACAGGTCGCTTACTTTTTACATGAAACAGCACGAAGCAATAGCCGAAGCCCTTGTGCTACGCTTAGAGAAGGTGGGTTTCATAAACGACGAATTTAATGAAATCTATTCAAAAGGCGTTAAAGAATTAAAACCAATTCTATTAAAGATAATGAACGAACTGCGCGAATTGCTCAAGATGCTCGACCACGTTGACCTTTACAGGGATGAATATGATGAAATGTTCGCTAGGACAGAAAAAGACTTAGCTGCGGAAATGGAGAGAGAAGATGACCAGAGCAGTAGAAAAGATAAAATGAGAAAATTCGGAATTGTTAAGTTTCTTAGTCATTATCAAAACAGATACGACGAACTTTGCGAAAGCACCTGTGGCAAAAACACGCTCAAGGTAGATATTGATGGAATTCTTTTGTGAAAGTTCGATTAGCTATTGACAGGAATCAAAACTCTGTTAATCTCTTCTTGTCGGTGCGGTAGTCGAAAAACCTAAAAAGAAAAAAACCTAATATGATTGCGATTGAAAAAACCCAAACTGTTAAGTCGAGTGGAATTAAAGATTCGGTGTCGTTCGGTATCAAAGCAGATGGATTCGCTCACATCTTTAATGTGCTTCGGAATCAGCTTTACTCAGACAAGATTCTCGCGGTGATTCGTGAATACTCTTGCAATGCGGTTGATGCGAATGTTGAAGCCGGAAAGAGCGCAACGCCTATCTCAGTGTCCCTTCCTAATCGCTTGTGTTCCACATTCAAAGTGCGGGACTTCGGCAACGGGCTTACTGACGCTGACATTCACGACATTTACGCCTTCTACGGTGAGTCCACCAAACGCAAGAGCAATGCAATGATTGGGCAACTTGGATTGGGTAGCAAGTCGGCCTTCGCTTACGGTGACAACTTCGTTATTAACTCTTTCGTGAACGGAGTTAAGAACACCTACAACGCCTTTATTGATGACTCTCAAGTTGGGCAGATTGCCAAGCTGGGCAGCGAAGCGACTACTGAAACTAACGGCGTCGAAATCGTTATCTCCGTTAAGGACTGCGACTACGAGGTTTTCCGCACAAAGGCCGAGGGTCTTTTCAAGCACTTTAAGGTTCAGCCCATCGTTAAGGGCGCAGCGGTTGACCTGACGAAAAGCGAGTGCGTTCTGTCCGGCTCTTTTTGGGGTATTTACGCTAGTCAGTTCACGTCCAATTTCGCGCTTGCGGTGATGGGAAACATTGCCTATCCGATTGATTTTTATTCTTTGAAAAGCACAGACAACAATCTGACTAAGTTGCTCTCAGCTAATCTCGTTATTGAATTTGAGATTGGGGAACTGGACATTTCCGCCTCCCGCGAGAAACTCCAATACACTGACCGAGCCATCAAAGCCATCATTGCCAAGACTGACAAAATCTTCAGCGAAATGAACGCTAAGGTTGAAGAAAAGTTGAAGAACTGCGAAACTCTTTTTCAAGCTAAGAAGATTTACGGCTCCATCTTTGATTACAATTCGCCGCTCCATTGCATTAGCGGTTTAATTAAGAAGGTATCATGGAAAAAGACGCCGCTACTTGACAGTCGGATTGCTTTTGATTACAAAGATTGCAGCCAACAGTCGTCCGCCCTCGCTCACGTCAGGAGTTACGCTAAATCTTGGCGCGGGACTAAAATCTCGTCCAACGAATTAACCTCCTTAGAGTGCAGCGAGAATGCTGTCCTCATCCTAAATGACAAGGGCATTAAAAACGGAGTCACCAATCGCGTTCACGATTTGATTCACACTAAGGGCAAACGTCCGGTTGTCTTTTCTATCAAAGATAAGTCTTTCTTCGCTAAGTATAATCTTGATGAGACTAAAGATTTCATTCTCCTGTCTTCTCTGCCCGTCTATTCCTTCGCTTCTAGCGGTGGTGTGTCAGCCGTGAAGTCTCCCAAACACTCTTCTAAAGAGTTTATCTTCGATGTGACTAAGACTAGCTGGAGTTCTACTAGGTCGCATTTCTGGATTCAAGAGTCTGTGGACATTGCTAATGACTCTGGAGTTTATGTCGAGATTGAGAATTTCGATTTCAAGACTACCAGTGGCTTTACTCATCCTCAAAATCTTAGCTCTTATATTAAGAACCTCAAGTCACTTGGCGTCACCGCTCCTAAAATCTACGGCTTTAAGAAGCACGTTATGGACAAGGTGAAGAAGAACGCGAAGTTCATTCCTCTTTCTAAGTATATTAAAGATACTTTGGAAAACTTCGCCAAGACGAACAAACTCTCGCAGAACCTCGCAGACCGTCAAGGCTATAACAAGTTCAAGGCGGACTGGTGGAACTTGTCGAGCGTGACCTTCGATGCGAACAGCCCGCTTGCCGTGGCCTTGAAAAAGATTAAATTCTGTCAGGACAAAGTTAATGAGACTAAATTGGAAACCATCCTTGCAGCCTTCACCTTCTTCGCGGTAGAGATTGAGCAGGTTAAGCCCACCTATGAGCTTGATAAGGTTAATGAAGAAATCTTGAAGATGTATTCGATGTTCAACCTTTGCAACTGGTATTCTGTTGCTGAGAATAAAAACCACTTCGTTGAGTATGTCGAGAAGGTAGATGCCTTTAATAAGATTTCCAACAGTTAGTTAGGTTTCTGTTGGCCTGAGAGGGTGGGCGTTAGTAGGTTTTCGCCCATCCTTTCTTCTTTTAATTTGACACAGAGTAAATTTCTGCTAATCTAATTTCACTATGCAACTTGACTTCATTGGAACAATTAAAGAAAAGAAAGCACCGATTCAGTTCGACCTGTGGACTGACAACAAACCCACTAAGATTAAGGCTGAGATTGATTATGATAAAGTAGAATCATTCTTTAATTCTATTTCATCTAAAGAGATTGAAGACCAGAAGACTTATTGGGCCAGCGTAGCTCCTAAAGACTGCTCTGAGAAGTTCCAAAGGTGGCTCTTTGCTTTTATGTCGGTTCATACTAGCTGGGAATCTAATCTGAATGGCTACCAAGCTATTAAAAATTGGCCTGATTGGTTTAACAAGCCAGAGAAGCTAAAGGAAAAGCTAGTTGAGAGCCGTGTTGGGCTACATAATAACCGCACTCGCTTCGTGGACACGTTCTCTAAGACGTATTGGGAGGCTCCCCAAGCCTTTGAGAAGCAAGGCGGCGAAAGCTGGACTCAATTACGCAATAGACTCGTCGAGAAGGTTCTAGGGTTGGGCATGGCTAAAGTCAGCTTCGGGCTTGAAATGTGTTACCCTAACCAAGCAGAAGTGACTTGCATGGACACTCATTTATTTCAATTCTATGGGCTTGACCAGTCCCGCGACTCTTCGCGCTATGAAGAAATTGAGCAACATTGGATTGGAATGTGCAAGATGTGGAATGTTCCCAGCTACATTGCTCGCTGTATTTATTGGGATAAAAAACAAAACAAAACAGATTCAAGGTATTGGTCGTATGTGCTAGAAAGCAGCTTGACAAAGTAAAAAACCTCACTATACTCTGATTATGAAAAAGAATTACTCGATTGCTGAATTGAAAAAGCTCCTTAAAAGGAAATCCCTTAGTGTAATGTTTCAACCTTACGGGTTTAGCGTAGTGTATCAAGCAACTAATTTAAGCAAGCATGACACGAAAGAATGGGAGGGTGATTGTGGTGTTGATTATTCTGGATGGGCATTTGAGACAGAGGACACTGATATTAACAAAGAGATTCACCCCGTTGAATTTGTTTGGAACATTACCATTCAACAGCCCATTTCTTTGAAGTTGACAAAGTAAAAAACTCCTCTATACTCCAATTATGATTAACTTACAGAGAATGACTCAGACAGAAATTATCGAAGCAGTCGAAAGCTACGAGAAGATTAAGAAATTAGTTTCTATTTTAGATACCATGCCCGACAGCAAGAAGGGACTCAGCCTGTTAAACTATGATGCTCTCCTCGCCATTCGGAAAGCATTAGACACAAACGATGCTTGGGATACCCTTTCAGACAAAACGCGCTTCAAAAGGGAGCTTAAAAAGAATAACTTTACTATTTAATTATGAAAATATATTACAAATCCAGCAATCGAATTAAAAACATTGCTAATGCTGGGCAAATTTTGCCTAGCTACACACCAACAGACGACTTTCCTCACGATGCCGCGACAGTCGTATTGACACAGACAAAGAATCAATTTCCTAATTTTAGACTTTATCTTAGAGGTAAAGAGAAACATTCTACTAATTATCAGGGTCAGCAATACTCTTATAGTTCGGTAACTAGAGTTGATTTGAATTATCACAACAATGAATACATTACTTCATTCTATGGTGGCGGAATCCCTTTGGATAAACTCAGTGAAACAATGCAGTTAGTTAAAGATATTAAAGATTCAGTTATTAACAATAAGCCATTAAGCCCATGAATAGTTCCCAGCATCAAGAGTCTCATTAACGCTCTGAGGAGCGTGGGTGTGATGTGGTGCTGGGGGCAAGGGGAGGCATAACCCTCTTGCTCCCTTTTTTTATACATATCAAACAAAAACAAAATGAAAAGATACACAGTAGCAATTAAACATAAGTTCACAGTTAAAGCGGTGGACGAAGAGGAAGCAGTAGCCGCCGCTATTGAAGAACTAATAGGTCTATATGAAGCAGGAGAATTGGATGAAGCAATTACAGTAAAGAAACTGATAGCTTCTGAGGATGAGTCTGAGCCGGAAGAAGAGAATGATATTTGATTAAAACCCACCGTTGAGAATATAAATCATAAGGACATTCAATCACTTCAAAACCTACTCTTTGAGGTCTTTTAATATGAAAAATGATACAAATGCTATTACTTTTAGTCTCTTTCGGCCTATGCTATTGCTTTATTAGGGGAGTAAGTGATGGAGTTGCAAGAACACGAAGAGGAAAGAAGCATTTTCCCTTTGATTATTGGTGAAATTCAAGGGTCGCAGACCCCTTAAAAACTAAGGTTTTATTGGGGTTTTAATCAAAAATCAATATAGAGCAACATACAGCTAAAGATAGGAGTAGATGATATGGATAGAGTAAGGAATTGACAGGGTATTATTAGTATGGTATTTTGAAATTGGGTATCAGCGATTTAATTATATTAAAAATACCCAATGAAAACGCACTATTTGAATATATTTGTTCCATTATGTTCTGATGAATTTGGATGTAATTAGAAGTCTATTTTAACCTATATGAAGATTCTATTCTACCCTATGAAAAACTAATAGAACCCCAATGAAATGGCACTTTTATAAAACTCTAAAAATGCCAGAATTTCGGCGAAATATAGATTGACTTTCTCCAAGATTAGAGTATGATAGTAGATGTATGGAATTGATGCTGTCGGATGGCTCGCTCTAGTGTTAGGAGTAATCCTTATTATAGAGTCACTAATGAGAAAAGACTAAATTTTTATTGTTAAGCGCGAAATAACGTCTTTAACATTGTTCCAGTCTATGTGGCTGGCATGGACAACAAGCCCATGTTCCCTGTGGGGCGGCGAAATAATGTCATCAATATAATCAAACATCCCGCGCTGTTTCAAATAACGATAATACATATCTATCATATCATTGGGGGCTTCTAATAGGTTTGAATACTTTAACTCTTTCTTAGATATTAATGTTAAATAACGAAACATTAAACCCTCAGATGGAGGTTCACAGAGATTCGCGGGGATTATTAAATTCATAACTATCTATTTAATTCAGCCCAGCACCGCTTGCAGAAGCGTGTCAAGGGTGGCACACTCTCAACGAAACATTTTAAGCACAAACGTCTAAGAATGTGCGAAATAATCATAAATATAGTTAATCTTGAATGCGCCGATAGTTCAGCCGCCAGACAACATCAGTTAAAATTTGCTCTGCATGAATAATCTCTTCTTCTGTTAGGTCTGGATATAAAATATGAAGTGTTTCATGTATTCCGGTTCCTAGAAAATCTTTACTATCTTGTCGTGGGTCTATCTCAATTAAATTACAGCCTTGGTATGCTTGACCAGAGGCTCGCTCCTTCCCCAGCTTTCTGATAATTATTTTTATCTTATCTTTCTTGAGCATACTATTAAATACACTTCAAAATTTTTCTGGACATCATCTAAATAACGTGTTATTATACTTGGACTTATGAAAAAAAAATCTATCTATTCTGATAAAGAGAAAGAAATTTTAGAAATGGCTTTCAAGTATAAGCTGGCTTACGAGGAGACGCTATCCAAGTTGCCAATCTGGAAGCAGACAGTTGTAAATTCTAACACGGGACAACTAAATAATGATAGAATAGTCCAAGAGTTTAGTCACGAAGTCGCCGCGAATGCAGAAGCAATGAAATAATAACAAATATGGGTGAAATAACGAAGAACGATAGATACTGGAACCTTCATAAAAAACTTATCAATGATAAACTTGATAAACTTGATAAGGATTCTTACAACGAAGTGATTGCTAATCAGAATTGCCCTTTAGCTATCAAGATTAACCTAGAGGTTAAAGAGCAGGTAGAAAAGATACTTATAAATTAAAAAAGATTGACAGCGGCCAAAGTTCTGCTAGACTGTAGGGACATGAGAACAAAAGGCGCACTTGGTTCGGTTCCTATCAGCTTGGCCCTGCTCAATCAGATGCTAAAGCCCAACGCGAAGGTTATGGTTAGCAAGAGATTTGCTGAAGCCATGACGCTTCTTAATGGCAACTCCGAAGAGGAAGAAGAAGCGATTTCTGTCGCGCTGAAGAATCTCCCTCGTTCACAGGACGAAGAAGAAGTTCAGATTTCTGTCGAAACTTATTGACCTCAAGAAAAACTCTGCTAGACTGCTTATATGTTCAACGACATCATCGGACAAGAAGGAGTTAAGAAGAAGCTCGGTTTCTTTATTGACTGTTATCAACGCAACGGTGTTTCCCCGCACCTTTTCTTTGTCGCACCGAAAGGTTGCGGCAAGACAATGTTCGCCATCCAGTATGGAAAGGAAATGGAAATCGTCAAGCCAGAGAAGAAGGTTCGCTTGGTGAACTGCTCCTCCATCAAAGGCATGAAGGGATTCTTTGATAGCATTGTCATCCCGCATATCGCTGACAAGGATGTGACATTCATATTCGACGAGGCGAGCGAGTTGCCGAAGGATGTAACGATGGCTTTGCTTACAATCTTGAATCCTAATCCACAGAACTCAACTACGTTTTCTTATCTGGATTATACTGCGGAGTTCGATTTCAAGCGGCAGACCTTCATCTTCTGCACCAGTGAAGGACACAAGGTTTTCCATGCGCTCGTTGACCGCTTGACTCGCGTTGACCTTGATAGTTATTCGGTTGGCGACCTTGGTGAAGTTCTTTGCAAGGCAGTTCCCGGCGTGTCCTTTGAGAAAAAGCTCCTCAACATCGTTGCTGATACCTTGCGCGGCAATCCTCGTCAGGCAACCAAGATGGGGAATAACATCAAGAACTTCCTTGGAGATAGGAAGGACTTCACTCCAAAGGAATGGGATTCTCTGCGCGGCAGCTTGAACATCATGCCCTACGGTGTGAATGAGAATGAGCTTGCCTTGCTCCGAATCCTCCGCGAGCGCACACAGGCTACGCTCACCGCTCTTGCTGCCACCACGGGAATGACTCGTTCAGCTATTCAGCGCGATGTCGAGACTTATCTTCTCAAACTGAACATGATTCGTGTTGAGGTTGGCGGGCGGCAGCTTACCCAAAAGGGGCTTGAATTTGTCCGAGTCGTTGACGGGCATTAAAAGGGTGGGGAGGGGGGGAGTCTAAGAATTTTCTCCCTTCCCCACAATTTTGTTTGACAAAGCCTAAATAACCTCTATACTCTTTATATGGTATTCATAGCTTTAGTTTTAGTGTTTTGCTCTAGTGTGATTTGGCAATCCTACAAGGGATTCAAAGGAACTTCAATGTGGAAAAAATAATGTTTGACAAAGCCTAAATAACTGTTATCTTCTTCTATATGAGTGACCTCTTACTTGCGCTTGGAATTGTTGGTTGTTTTGTAATGACTTATCTCTGGGCTGTTTTGCTCTATGAGATTTTTAATGGAGATTGACTTGTATGAGAATAAAAGAATTGGTGGAACATTGTGAAGAAAGAATTAGATTCCATGAGAAAGAAATGCAGCGGACAGACAATGGAGTGAGTCAACATAGACACGACGCTTCCGTAGCTGTTTATGAGAAGATAATCAATAAAATAAAATACAGTGAAGCCTGCGTTCATCCACTAGTTCAGCTTGACAACGAATAAATAACTGTTAATATATTAAATATGGATAAGCCAAAAAGAATCCGCCCCACTCCAGAACAAATCGCTTTTGAAAATAAATGGATGGCAGACAAGAAATTCAAACGCACGCATAATAAATCTATTGTTAAAAACAGTTTTGCAAAATTCTTAGTTAGGAATGCAAAGCTTAGGGATAAATATCCGGACAGCGAATGTGCAAAGGGCGAATTCTGGGTCGTTAATGGTGGGTCTTGACATTTGGACGGAGATCAAAACAACTTTAACCATGAGCAATCATCCAGAAACCTGCTTCGCCTGCGGCGAAGGCCAATACCAGGAAGTAATCGAGGATTACCGCCTCGACCTGCCCGAAGGCGAAACCCTCACGGTGCCGAAGCTGCTGATCCTCCGCTGCGCCAAGTGCGGGGAGGACACCATCCCGCCCGAGTCCTCGCGGCGCATCGAGACAGCCGTCGATCAACATCCTTGACATTTGATAAAATCCTGCTATTATCTTAATTATGAAAGACACCTACCTCATGACGGAAATCCTAGCGAGTCTGAATAAGTGCGTCCTCTCCGACTTCCTCGGCGGCGGATATAGTCTCTACTCAAATAAAACCTTTACCGAGGGAGAGTTCAATACCTTGGCGGATGTGGTTGATGCTCTTGCGAATGACCCAAGTTTCGCTATTGACAAGCAGTAAAATTCTGCTAATATCTTAAATATGAAGCTACTCGAAAAGGAATTTGTAAAGAACTGCGAAGGTGTTGGTGATACTACATTCAAGCAGATGAAGAAACAAGAGTCTAATGGACTTAATGTTTATATCTATAATAGAACTAAAGAAGGTTTCAATACTTATGAAGTCTTTGTTAGCAAGCGGCGTTTCAAGGGACAACCTTTGCCCGGTGGCAATGTAGAGGCGGAAGACCGTGAGCAATACCCGACTGCTAATCACTTTGGATTCACGGCAAAAGAAGTGAAGACTATGGCTCAGGCCGAGGTTGAGTTTAAGAAGTTTCTAAATAAGAATAATAAGGAAGAAGAGAAGGAAGTTAAGCTCGTTCTAAGTTATCCGCCGCGCTTTAGTATGAAGGACTTGCTGGTTTCAAACCCTAGTTGGACACAACCTAGTGCCTATGTGCAACTCCAGAAGGATATTAAAGATGGTAAGATTAAAGAAGTTGCCAGAGTTAAGAGCGCGACTGGTAGGGGAAAACCCGCTGTGATTTATTCCATTGCTTGACAAGAAACAAAACTCTGCTAATATTTATCTATGAACACACGCGACGTTGTAAATGCCATTGAAGACTTGATTGACGCGAAGCTCAACTTCTGCAGCTTGAGCTCGACGACCTTGGGGTCAATCATCACGAAGGACGCTGCGGGAAATAGACTGGTTAAAGCTCTAAGGGCTATCGAGGCTGATGAGTCAGACCTTGCGCCGTGCGCTGCTAAACTTAAAGTTGATTTCGAGGAAGACCTTCCTAAAAGTAGGTATGTTACTTTCTTGTATGATAAGGGTGACTCCCGCCCTACGCGCCGGATGATTCAGGTTCTTCAAGATGAATATGGTGTTATCTCTGGCATTGATGTTGATAAGGATGAATACCGTAGGTTCTCAAAGAGTAAGATTATTGGTAACATTGAAGAAATAGTTTAATATGAACGAAGAATCAAAATACAGAATCGCGTCAATCATCTACTTCAAAGATGACGTGGAAATGAAGCGGGTTCAGGCGTGGATTAACGCTTTGAAAGAGAAGGGCGTCATCGAGAGTCACGACACCCGTGAATACGTTTCCAACTACGGCGACCCTTGTTGGTATATTCCGTAAATAATAAAATGTCAAAGAATATCCTAAATAGTCTAAATAGATATGATGATTTAACCAAGGCAGAGCAACGGAAAATGGCTCGGCTTCTTAATAAGATGGTAAATAAGCTAATGAATAAGCCAGCTAAGAAATGCCAAAGTCTTATTGAGAGATGATAAATAGTAGTAGATAATAATTTTTCCCAATAGACTACTCCTTTGCAAAAGGCTAGCGTCGGGGTCTAAAGAAACAATGCTCCAAGGTTGAGGAGTTAAAGGTCGGGAGTAGGGATTCGGGATATATTCGGCCCAATTGTTTCGACTGACGCAAATTTTTAATAAATATGACTAAATATATCGCAGGTTTTTTAGGATTACTCTTAATAATGAGTGTGGTAGTGGCAGTAATGACATTGGTAATAAAAACTGTATGGAATTGGTAAAATAATAGCAGTAGATAAGAATAGATTGTATGAGTATGTATAAGTGGTTGAATATGAAGGACTTGCGCGGGGGGCCCCCGCCTAAGTGGTTGATACAGAAGGACTTACGTGGATTGCTTCTTTACCACACCCTGTTGGCTTTGTCGAGAAGTATATTTTCCAAATCCCGCTGAGGTTGGCACGCGACTTGCTTCAAAAGAATCTTCCGAATCATAAAGAAAGATGTTGTGCAGAGCTAAAGCTGTGATATACTTTGTCTGTAGTAAGAACTGAAACAAACAACGAAACGAAAGAAAGAATATGTCACAAAACGCCAAGCAATCCAACACCATCGACTTCACCGTGGCCTCCGAAGCCCTCTTCACCGCCGACGGCGCAAACTCCGGCTGGCTCGCCAATCGTCGCACCGATAACGGCGCGGTGCTGGGTGTCACGTCTGACCGCTACGGCATTATCCAGAACGCCGACCTCATTTCGTGCGCCGAAGATGCCTTCGCTAAGCGTGGCATGACGAATTACACCCGCAACACCGTTTCCACTGGTGCGGGCGAGAAGATGTATGTTTCCTATGATTTCAAAGACAACACGAAGAAGCTCAAGGTGGGCGATGAGGTTGGTATGCGTCTCACCTTGCAGAATTCTTTTGACCGGACGCTCCGCGCTTCCTTTGCAATCGGGATGCTTCGCCTCCGCTGCTTGAATGGCATGACCACTCTGGAAAAGGAGGTAGGGATGACGAAGAAGCATCACCTGAACATCAACGTGGATTTCATTGCCAAGTCACTCGACAAAGCTGTTCAGGGTTTTGACCGCTCGACTGCGATTTTCGACCGTCTCGCTGAAGTTGCCGTGACTCAGGAGCAGGGCATTTACATCCTCTCGCATCTTGAGGAAGACGGCGTTGTTTCCGGCAAGGTGCGCGAGGGAATTCAAGCGGTTTGGAACGCGCCCAAGTATCGCGAAGACGAGGCTCGTAACTTGTGGAACCTCTACAACGCGATGACGCAGCACGTCACGCACGAAATTGCGGACACTCGTTTCGAGCTTGCCAATCGCGTGAGCGATGGCGTGTTGCATGAGTTCGCTCGCGCCAGCCGCGACGGTTCGCGCCTCGCCAAGCTGATGATGCCGATTGCGTTGCCCGACTTCGCGAACAACTAAGCGCGAAAGTCAAGAATAAAATGTCAGCCCTCGCGCGGGGGCTGGCATCCTTCTTGCTTGCGTTGGGACTTGCGTAAGTCGTTGACTATCAAGCACTTGCGCGGGGGCCCCGCGTAAGTCGTTGATTATCAAGCACTTGCGTAGATCACGCCTCTACCACAAAAGCCGCGCGCTGTCAAGAAAAAACTTTGTTTGGTGGTTGGCACGCTACTTGCTCGCACGGTAAAAAGAATCTTCACTTTTCCGAAAAGAAACCTTGTAGTCTTCGTGGCACTCTGGCATACTATTCGCAGGTCAGAGAACGCAGTAGAACGAAAAACAAAATGAACACATTGAATCACATCAGCTTCGAGAAGAACGGCAACACTTGGCTAGGCCACATCATCGGCACGTCCGAAGAAATCGAACTGACGCACAACAGCCTTTACAACAGCAACGGCACGAAGACTAAAACCTTAGACTATATCACGCCAAACCACGCAACTTTTTGGACGACACAAGGGATGATGGAGAAGTATCTTGTCACGCGCAATCTCAACATCATCTTGAATGAGACGCCGGAAAAGTTCAATGGGCAAGTCGGCGGTGCATTGGCCGAAGCTCGAAAGCTCGGCGCAAAAGACTTTGAAGCTCTCAGTTTTGATGTTGACCCTCGCAGCTTCGCCGCTGCCGTCCATGAGTATCAATTCAACGAAGTAAAGGAAGTGCAGAAAGTTGAAAGTTTAGGCAATTATCTTGTTGCACAAGCTCGCGGAGTGTAGTATTATTTCTATCTTATGAAACACATCGAAACAATCAAAGCAGCGAAGGAATGGCTCCTCGACTGCGCGGTCAACGCAGACCACGAAGAGATTCTTGTCTGCTGGTTAATGGACGCGACGGACGAAAAGGTTATCGCAAAGGTCAATCGGGAATTCGATGGTGGCTGGGCTGGTTTTCTTCTTACATTCTAAAATTATGAAACATCGTTACTACATTAAGGTTCGGTATCCCGCAGAGCGCACGTTCTCCCTCGTTTGGGAACTGGACGAACTCTCTCACACCGCATTGCTCGACAAGGTCTTCGCGGCGTTCAATAATGGCAGCGGTCAGGAGTGCGACGTATTCCTCGGTGGCAAGGTTCGCTCCCTGTCTGTCAATGACTTTGTCGCCATAGATAATTGCTGGTATAAGTGCGAGTCAATGGGCTGGTCGCCCACTTCCGAAGCAGAGATTAATCGTATCGAGGGCATGGTGTTTGACCATCCTGATTTCATTCACGGTGCTTGGTTCGCTCTTAATGACGTGATGTGGCTTGAAAACCAGCGCAATTTAATTTAGTATTCTATCTACCTTATGAAAAAGAAAATCATATTTACTGGACTGCCTTGCAACTCAACGCCATTCTCTAAATGAAATCAAATCTTAAACCTCGGTATCTTGTTCCCTTCAACACGGGAACCCGACAACACAAGCCAAAGAAAGGCTCAGGCTCCTATAAGAGAAATAAAAAGCTTGACAATTGAAATATCCCCACGAACTCCATAAATAGGGTAAATAGAGTAAATATGCCCGAAATTTTGGTAAATACTTAATAAATACAGTATTAGGGATATTAATGCATTTATAAGTCGTTGACTATCAAGGAGTTACAATCGATGTAAGTCGTTGACTATCAAGCACTTACGCGGGGGCCCCCGCGTAAGTCGTTGACTATCAAGCACTTACGCATGGCATCTGGGCGCGAAGACCGCGCAAGTCAAGGAGAAACTTGCGCGGATTGAAAATTATTTTCTTGACAACCTCATTGCTTTCCCCTTGCGATAGAGGTGCAGAACCAAGTCAAGATTATCCCGATTGCAAGGAGGAAAATCATAAAAGATTTTGCTTGCATTTTACTTGCTGGGATAACTGCCTTTGCCCTGCTTTTTCAAAACCTTCAAGGCTTCCCCGGCCTTGCTTCCCTTCGGCTGAATCCCGTGCAAAAGGAGCGCGAAAGAATTGTCCTGCGCGAAAGCGTGCGCGTCGTCGTGGTCAATCTCCAATCCTTTTTCCTCCGCTTCCGCTTCGGTGAAGACAACTTCCGCGAACTTCAAGCCATGCGCGGCAATCAATTCGTCATTGCGCCCGCCACGCGAAGCGTTCAGCTTGAAATTGGCAGGGATTTCGGCCTTGCGCTGAATCCAAAAGCCGAGGCTCTTGGTGTAGGCGTAAAACGTCTTTTCGGAATTGCGCTTGGCAACTTCAAGCCATGCGTCAAAGTAGGCTTGCGAGTAAAAGTCTCCGGCAACGTGGATTCGGACAATCTTTTGCTTCGGCAGATTCGCGCTGATGAAGTCCGCCATCGCGGAGAAGTCCGCGCCGAAAGTTTTAAGCGTGTCGAAATTTTCCCAACGTGAACGGCGCACGTTTGGAAACGTCGCCTCTTGTGAAGCAGAGAAGCAGCGGAAGGTAGTTTCCGCGCCGTCTGTAATTTTGCCCGTCTCTTTATTCGCCTTGCTTAAACAATTGAGTGCGCCGGGACAAGTGAAGCCGGACGGAAGGGAAAAGGTAGCAATCTCTTTTCCGAGTTTAGCGTTGCCGATACCGAACGTGAGTTTATTCATTGCCAAGAGTATAGCAGGGCGGCGGAAAATTGGAAGGATTCTTTTTGTAAAAAGCTACTCACGACACGCGCGGTTGGCACGGAAAATGTTTTCGAAAGTTGTTGACAATTCGCGCTCGGCGTGCTATAGCGGCTGTCGTTGTAAGTCGTTGACTATCAAGCACTTGCGCGGGGCCCCCGCGTAAGTCGTTGATGCTGAGGCACTTACGGAGCATGTTCATTCAGAGGTTTGCGCGCTTGTCAAGCAAAAAGATTTCCGAAAAAAAACCTTGTGTCCGCGCTGCAATGGGAGTATCCTATTGGCAGATGAATAAATCACACCTGACAGCGATTAAGAGAAACAAGTTTAGTGCGCCGATGCAATACCTTCGCGGCGTGTTCTCGACTACTGGCGGCCAGTCTACTGGTCGGTATCTGGATTACGGTTGCGGGCGCGGATATGATGCTGATGCACTTGAGTTGACAAAGTTTGACCCGCATTATTTTCCTCAAGTTCCAGAAGGGGAGTTTGACATTATCACTTGCAATTATGTCTTGAATGTTATTCCGCTTGACGGCGAGGAGGAGGTCGTTGACAAGATTTGGAATCTTCTCGCGCCTGATGGTGTGGCTTATATCACCGTGCGCCGTGACGTGAAGAAAGAAGGCTTGACAAGCCGGGGAACTTTCCAGCGCAACGTGGTTTTGAACTTCCCTATTGAGTTTGAGAAAAAGAATCAGTTCTGCATCTATAAATTGACAAAGTAGAAAAACCTGATAGTATTTTGATTATGGAAAACAACATTACTGAAACCGCCATTGTCGCCGATACCACTGAAGCAATTAACGTCTATCGCATTCTTTCTTTGAAGGCTGCTCTTGGGCTTGAAGCAAAGGGAATGCGCCACTCGCGCGGATTCTCGGCTTATGCTACTGTCAAGCGCGAGATGAAATTGAAGGGCGATAGGATGAGCGTCTTGCACCAGCTCGAAAAGATTGTCGAGAATCTTCTTGACAAGCGCGGGCAGGTCAAGGCGTAGTCGTAACAGTCTTCGTAAGTAGTTGATTACCAACCACTTACGCGGGGCCCCCGCGCAAGTCGTTGACTATCAAGCACTTACAGGAGCAGACTCATTCAGAGAATCGCGCGCTTGTCAAGCAAAAAGAAAAAAAAGATTTCTAAAGAAAACCCTTGTGTGCCGTGGGATGTGTGCTATTATATTGGAAGTCGGATGTGAAAGAAACATTATGAAAAAAGAAATCAGCGAATTGGTTCAGTATGTAAAAGATTGGGCGAACTTCCATTACAATGATGGCGGTTGGGATGTTATCGTGGAGTGCTGGGGAGATAAGGACATTATCAAAGTTTTAACAGAAAACAATGCAACGACAGAAAAAGAAGCCATTGACTCCTTTAAGGATGTTGTGGCGGTTTGGGCAGACCGACAGGCAGACGCAGACTTTCACCGTCGGGAAGCCCTCGGAGAAGATAAGGGAATCGGGTATGACCAATTTACGAGCTGGTGCGGAGATTCAAATGGTTCAGTTGGTGTAGACTAATTCCAGATTCTAATAAAATTATGACACTCAAACAATACATTAATAAAATTAATATCATCCTTGAAGCCAAATGTGGCATGGGAGTTGCTGACCTTGCTGATTATGATTTTGCCTCTGCTCACGAGGATGGAGAGACTGCTTCCAGCGTAGCAAAGCAAATGCTTGACAATGAAGGCTTTACAATGTAAATAAATACTAATTTCGCCAGAATTGCCATAAATACCATAAATACGCCTAATAAGGGTATAATGGTAGCTTATAAGAGCTTTTGTAAGTCGTTGACTATCAAGCACTTGTGCGGGGGCCCCGCGTAAGTCGTTGACTATCAAGCACTTACGCAAGGTGCGGGATAGCAAGAAGCGTGCCAACGTGAGGTTGGCACGAAGATTGCCGCCTAGCAGGAGGCGTGCCAGTTGTCGGCTGGCACGCCGATTGCTTACCACACCGCGAGGCTCACACCCAAAACGCGGTCAGCGCGGAAGGTGCGGAACTGCTTGTCACGGTTGCGAACCGGAGCGGTGAAGACGCGATGACCGAGGCTAGTCTTATAAGCGTGGAGCTTGGGATGGCCGATGACCTTGTAGTTCTGAATCGGGTCGGAGCTTTCGCTCTTGTCCGGCGCATAAACGACGTTCCAAGTGAGAGAGGCCGCGAGGGTGTTGTTGATGCGAGTGAGGAGGTTTTTCATTTTGTTCATTTTGTTTGTTTGGTTTCTAACTGTTAAGATTCTAGCAGGTTTTTCAGGCGTTGCAAGGATTACTTTGCATAAACCAATTCTTTTATTTTAACCCTTATGGTTTCGAGGTCGCGACCGATTAAGCCGTGGCAAGTGAACTTATCATTTCGGAGAAGGTCTGGGACATAGACGTTAAGTGTGCCAAGTATTGACGCAAGCTCCATTTGAGTGTTGCGGAGTTTGATTTTCAAGTCCGCGTATTCGTTGTTGAGTTTCGTGTATTCGTTTTCCATATTTAAGATAGTATCAAAATTTTCCGCCAGTGTCAAACCCAAATTTCCACGATTTGATAAATCCCTTTCGGGTCGTATTCCTTCGCGTCGCGGTAGAGGCGAGCGATTTCCGTCGCATCGAATAGGGCGCACTTGAAGATTGCGACCCACTTGCCACCCTCGAAGACTTCCAAGTTGAATTGTTGTTTCATTGCCAAGAGTATAGCACGGCGGCGGAAAATTGGAAGGATTCTTTCTGTAAAAAGTTATTCACAACGCGCGAGGTTGGCACGAAAATTGTTTGCGAAAGTTGTTGACGAAACGCGCGCGGCGTGCTATGGAAGCTTCCGCTGTAAGTCGTTGATTATCAAGCACTTGCGCGGGGCCCCCGCGTAAGTCGTTGATGCTGAAGCACTTACGGAGGGTATTCATTCGCGCTTTCGCGCGGCTGTCAAGTTTTATTTCTTTTTTCCTTCAATTATGTTTAGAGCAAACCACGACACGACGAGGCCGATAGCAAGCAAAAAAATCATGATGAGTGAAATTTTTTTGTTGACTTTTTAGTTGGCTTCGACTACAAATCCCGTTTCGTCTTTTTTAGCTAATCCCTTTTCGACAAGGCCGACGATTACGTTTGACGCATCGAGAAAACGCAAATCGCTTTCGTCACCACTGACAACCGTTTTCCCTTGCCAAGTTGAAGGGAGCAAACCACGGAAGACAACGGCAACATTGCCGCCAGCGTTCAAAACATTCTGAACGGCGTCCGCGTTATTTTCGGAGCGCGAGAAAGTCAAATGGTAATTTGCGGGCATTTTTCCAGCGGCAAATTGCAAGGCACGGAAGGGATTTTTCGTGTAATCGTAAAATTGAACCGTGGGGAATTTTTCGAGAATTCCAAGCCGCTCCCATGCAACATCCGACAGGACATTCAAACGCACGGCGAATTTCTGGCCTAGTTTCACCGCTTTCTTTACGCCCGCAGCAATTTCCTTTTCGAGTTGAACGAGGAACGCCGTTTGATTAGTGTTGAAAAATTGAGCCTTGGCAATGCGAGCCGCTTTGACGTTAGGGAATCGGCCCATTCCAGCAGAAAAGAGACAAGCGGCAGCGCAACCAACAGAGGCATGAGGGCAAAGATTTTTGCCGCTCATTGTGAATGGAGCGAGTGACAAGCCAAGGGTGAGCCAACCAAGTTTCTCGCCTTTGAGGAGTTTGGAATTATTTTTCGAGAGGAGTTTCATTTGTGGGAAAAGTATAGCAGGAAACGAGAGGAGCGCAAGGTTTTTTTTCAGCTAAAAATCGGCCGCAAAACGTGTTTGTTCGCGTGAAAGTATGCGAAAACTTCCTCCTTCGTTTTCGCGACGTAAAGGATTACGCCGGAAGGCTGGCGAACGAGCGCAAAGTTTCCGTCGAGAGGGAGGATTTCAAATTCAATTTTCATGCTGTAAGTATAGCGGAGAGGGTAGGACATTCGCTGTCCTACCCGAAAGATTTCTGCGATTTCTTTTTGCGCGGTTGGCACGGCGATTGCTGGGGGAACTTGGCACGCTACTTGCTATGTCCGAGTCGTTGTAAGTCGTTGATTATCAAGCACTTGCGCGGGGCCCCCGCGTAAGTCGTTGATGCTGAAGCACTTACGCATGGGATTTGGGTAGCGAAAAGCGTGCCAACGCGCGGCTGGCACGCCGATTGCTTACTCGCCGCAGAGGGCTTCGTCGCCGCCCCAGCCGAAGTCTTCGCGGCCCTCGTCGCGGTAGTCGTCTGCCTCGTTCGCGTTGGCGTCCGCGAGGTCGTCTGAACCGTCACCGCTGCCGGGGCAACCGCGCTCGTCCGCGTTGGTGTCTGCGGTGTCGCCCGTGTATGCTCCGAGCCAACCAAAGCCGACTTCGTTGCTCGCGGTGAGCGCGAGTTCGTGGCTGGGGTTCTGTTTGTCGAGGGCGGAGTTCGTGTTCGTCATATAGAGAGAATACTAGGTTTTGGCCGGACTACAAGGTTTTTTTTCGGAAATTTTAAGTGCCTCAATTTTACCGTCGTTTGGGGTTTTTTCCCCTTGTAAAACCCTAGCAGGGGAGGACTTTTCCCTGCCAGTCCCACTGTCTTAAGCTGTCTCGCGGTCGTGGGCCAGCGAGCTTGCGCCTTTGATGTAGAAAGAATACCACAAATCCGCGCGGACACAAGGTTTTTTTTCGGAAATCGCACGATTCTTTTTCGCACGTTTGGTGCGATGGTTGGCACGCTACTTGCTATCTCAGAGTCGTTGTAAGTCGTTGACTATCAAGCACTTGCGCGGGGCCCCCGCGTAAGTCGTTGATGCTGAAGCACTTACGAAGGTGATTCGTTAAGCGTTCGCGCGGAAGTCAATCTTTTTCTTTTCAAAGATTTTTCTTGACTTTGTTCCAGTAGCCGAGCGTGTTCGTGTTTTTGTAACCGTTCAAACCTCCGTTGTGAATTCGCGCAATGGCTTCGGAGTTGTTCGCGTCAAGATATTTCTTTGCATAGCGGCTCATGTAAGCGTTGACAATTTTCACGCTGTAACCATAGTCCGCGCAGTTTGAATAGCTGCCGCCGATGCTCTTGTCGTGTTGCGTTGCGTCAATCCAATAGGCTTTGTGAATTTGAAAAGGGCCAAGGGCCGCGCCGTTGTCGCCTTTTATTGCGCCGAATCTTCCGCTCGTTTCAACTTGGTGAATTGCTTTGAGCAAAGGAGCGGGAACTTCTGCGGCTTGAAGCGTTGAGACGAGAAGGAAAAGAGAGATGATGTTTTTCATAGTTTATGATGGATGATTACTCTGACGATTCTCTAACCAGTTTTCGCCCTGCTTGGCGGCGGGCCTTTTGGGTTCGGTGCTTGTTCTTCTTCTCCTCATTTCTGGAGGTGGAGAATGGCAAGCCTTTGCTTTTGCTGATGTTGTCTTTCATGTGAGGAGTGTAGCGAGTTCCTTTTCAGCCTTGCCAGTCTTTACCGCTTTGATGATTTCCTTCAAGTAGGCAATCCGGTTGCGGTTGTGAATCCGCTTGGCCTTCGCAATGGTTTCGTCACGGCGTTCGATACGGTTGACGAAAAACTTTGTCCAGTTTTCGGTGTTGTCTTTTTCAACCTTTTTGGTCGTGGTAACATTGCCAACGGTTTCGACTTCGTTCCAAGTCTCAACAAACTTCGTAAAAGCTGCGAGCGGAATGTGATGGCCGATGCCGTGTCCTTCGATGATGTTCAAACCATCCAGAGTCAAAGCGTTCGCGTTTGTCTTGAATCCCGCTTTGTAAGTGTATTTTCCGCCCATCGTATCAGCGGTGAAATCGGCGGTTGTGAAGGCGAGGGTTTTTTCGTTTGTGATTTTCATATTCTTGTTTTGTTTTGTTTTTCTTACTGCCAAGAGTATATTTCAAAGACGCGCGGGACACAAGGTTTATTTTCGGAAATCGCACGATTCTTTTTCGCACGTTTGGCGCGATGGTTGGCACGGCGATTGCTGGGGGGAACTTGGCACGCTACTTGCTACGCCCGAGTCGTTGTAAGTCGTTGATTATCAAGCACTTGCGCGGGGCCCCCGCGTAAGTCGTTGAGTATCAAGCACTTACGCAGGTCGAGGCCTAGCAGGAGGTGTGCCAACTAGCCCGAGGTGTCCCAGTTTTCTTTTACGAGAACTGGTTGGCCGTCCGGCCCCTTCCCATAGAAGGCACTACCCCATGATGGGCTTTGCTCTGGTGTGACTTCGCGCACCGCCTCTGGAAAGGCCAAGGCGATTTCGTCAAAGGGGCGATTGACGGCTGTGTAAGTCGCCCAGTTATAGGAGAGGCGCATGAAGGCTTCGGCCTTGCTGTTCTGCGTTAAGTTGAGAACCGTCATTTCGTTTTTCATTTTCATGCTGTAAGTGTATCACGGAGGGTAGGACATCCACTGTCCCACCCAAAAGATTTTTGCGATTTATTCTTCAATGACAACCTTGCCAAACTCGCCAACTATCATTGGCAAATCCGAAAGGGGAAAGCCTCTGTATTGATAACCATCTGCATCAACGCGATACACTTCGCCGTAGTTGCCAAAGGTAGAAATGAGCCTGCTTTTATCAAGAGGGCGAGAAGGAATGAGGAGCGTGCTATTTTCTGCAAGTGTGAATTTTATCATGTGAGTATTGTATCAAAGAGGGTGAGACATCCGCTGTCCCACTTAATTTATTTCTTCAATGTCTTCTTCGTGTATTTCAAACCGCTCGCCAGAGTCCGCGCGGAGAATCTTGATGGTGTCACCAACTACTCCACAGTCTATGACGAGGAACCATTCACCGTCAACCTTCACTTCGTTTCCGTTCTCAATTTTCATGCTGTAAGTATAGCAGGGCGGGTGGGACATTGGCTGTCCTACCCGAAAGATTTCTGCGATTTCTTTTTGCGCGGTTGGCACGATGGTTGGCACGCTACTTGCTACGCCCGAGTCGTTGTAAGTCGTTGATTATCAAGCACTTGCGCGGGGCCCCCGCGTAAGTCGTTGATGCTGAAGCACTTACGAAGGTGATTCGTTAAGCGTTCGCGCGGAAGTCAATCTTTATTTTCAACAATTTTGTATTGCCCTTTCGGGTCAACGCGCAAACAGCTAATGAGCATTCCCTCCGCGCATACCTTGTCAAAGCAGACATTGAAGATAGCAATCCACTTGCCGCCCTGATAAATTTCGATATTGTATTTGTTTTCCATATATAAGAAGTCTAAAGGTTTTTCAGTAAAAGTCAATCAAGATATTCAACGCTGACAGCTTGCGCGGGTGTCTCTTGTTCTCCAAGGTAAAAAGTGTTGGAAAAATAGTAACTGCAAATTTCCTCCCTTGTGCCGTTGATTGACGTTGTGATGGTGTCGCCGTTGGTGAATGTGACTTTAATTGCTTTCATGTGGTAGAGTATAGAGGAAAAATTTAGATTGTCAACTTTTATTTTTTAGACTACAAGGCTGGTCGCCTCGTTCGCTTCGACTTGAAAGCTTGCGCCCTCGCAGTCTAGGCAATGGAGGGTTTCGCCGTCGATTTCGTCAATCACGCCCCAGCGGCCTTCCGCGTTCATGATTTCGTTTCCTTCGTTCAGTTTTGTTTTCATGTGATAGAGTATAGAGGATTTCAAGAGATTGTCAATCTTTTTTCAAAAATTCTTCGGCGCGTTTGACCGCTTGGTAAATCGTCCGCCCGTGCGAAATTTCTTTGCCCTGATAGCTTGCGACATACAAGCCAGTTTCGATTTCCTTTACCGTGATTTCAAATTCAATTTTCATACGAGTAGTATAGCAGGGCGGGTGGGACATTGGCTGTCCTACCCGAAAGATTTCTGCGATTTCTTTTCGCACGTTTGGCGCGATGGTTGGCACGCTACTTGCTACGCCCGAGTCGTTGTAAGTCGTTGACTATCAAGCACTTGCGCGGGGCCCCCGCGTAAGTCGTTGACTATCAAGCACTTACGCGTGGGTATTCGAGTTTTCGTGCTCCTCCCACTCGAGATGGGAGAGCCGTTCCTCCAATTCGCGCCAGTCGG
>Ga0208942_1000261_pt1 | contig 23277 bp, 24 predicted proteins | sample GreLakmeSU08MSRF_FD_187704 | JGI IMG/M metagenome (GOLD analysis project Ga0208942, IMG submission 187704) | Freshwater lentic microbial communities from great Laurentian Lakes, MI, USA - Great Lakes metaG SU08MSRF (SPAdes) | ecosystem: Environmental > Aquatic > Freshwater > Lake | place: Great... | reverse complement strand
TCGGTGCAACCCGAGGTCAAAGACGATTAACGATTTAGCCTGCGAGCGGCTTCAGTGTCTTAATTTCTGCGGACTGGCCAGAGACAACAGCATTAGCAAGAGCGAGAATTTCGCTGTTCTTGCCGTTAGCAAGTACCTCATTTGCCATCGCGATTGCACCTTCATGGTGCGCGATCATGCCCTTGGCCCAAGCCTTGTCGAACTCTGCGCCTTTCAACTGACCAAGTGTGTCCATCTCTTCGAGAGAGAGCATTCCGTCCATCATCGATGAGTGGTGCATTGAGCCCATCTCCATCGACTTGCCCCAGGTGGTAAGCAGATTTTTCATTTGTGAGATTTCTGGATCTTGCGCTCCCTTGATTTGGGTGGCGAGTGCAATGATCGCAGCGCTGGCTTGCGAATTTGGGTCGAGTGCAATGTCGGACATTTCAATTGCTTGCTGATGATGAGGAATCATCATTTGTGCAAATATCACGTCTGCATCGTTAAAGTCTGCCGATTCTGGTGTTGAATCGTCTGTGTCCATTGAACCTGTGTCCATTGAACCCATGTCATGTGAGCCGCATGCGCCGAACAACAGTGCTGTCGCTGCTAAAGCAACAGCAGTGAGTGCAAGTTTCTTCATTGTGGTTCTCGTTTCAATTCGTCAGAAATTAGGCGGAGTAACCCGCTGCAACGACCGCATCTTTCACTACTTGAATGTCAAGCGATAGATCAGATTCGATAATGGCAATACCTTCGGTCAATTTGACATTCACGCTGTGCACTCCAGCAACTTTGGATATCGCATCAGTTACGTGTCGCACACAGTGATCGCACGTCATTCCAGAAACTGTTAATTGTGTTTGGGCCATGTCTCAATCGTACTTCCAAATCGCAAACGATTATCAGTGGTGCTTTTCTAAGGCCTCTGCAACTGCGACGAAGCCACGCATGGTTTCTTGCGACAAATCAGTTGGTGCTGCAGTTGGGTAGGTAGAGAATCGAGCGATCACGGTGCGACTGGGTCGATGAATCCAGATGTATTGTCCGAAGATTCCCAATCCAGAAAATTGTTGATCGCGCTCCATAACCCAAAACGCATTGTGGTACATACTCCAGCCGTCTCCTTCAAAACTTGTTTCAGGAAAAGATTCGACATACCTCGCGTAGCAGTCGCGCGCATCTTCGTCGCCTTCACGGGTGTCTCGAACCCAACTCTCTGGCAGCACAGCCTGATCATCGATTATCCCGTCGTTGAGATATGCGAGACCAAATCGGGCTAGATCGCGAACCGTGCACGACATGCCACCTTCTGCAGCAGGAAATCCAAGTGGGTCAACCAAGATGTTGGCAGAATGTTCCATTCCGAAAGGGCTCCAGATATCTCGCGACAGAACATCATTGAATGAAATGCCATTGACTATCTCGAGAATGCGTGCGGCAATATTTGTGAGTGGCGAGCGGTAGTCAAAGAGGGTTCCGTGTGGCCGCGCGTTGGCATATGTTGCAAAGTGTTTCAGCACACCAATAGCGGGGCTATTTCCAAGCGGACGATAACCAGCCTGCCGTTCGTATTCGATCAGCACAGAATCTGAGTCAGGATCGAGATACAAATCATAATCTTCGACAAAATCTGTGCCTGCAGTCATGTCAATGAGATGCCGAACGGTGCATTGATCGAGGCTGGTTCCGACAAACTCAGGAGCGATGGCGGTGACTAAATCATTAATCGAAAGCAGACCTCGACCAATGGCAACTCCCAAAGCGGCGGCTGTCATTGACTTCGTGACGCTCATCAACAGGTGTCGACTATCTTCGTGCATTCCGTTGAAATATCGCTCGTCAACAATTGATCCGTTGTGTACAACACAAATCGCATCGCAATATGTCTCGTTGAGATGACGATCCCAGGTCGTGGTCGAACCATCTCGAGCGATGAACGAAACATTGTCGAGATCTGCTTTTCGATTCGCCAGACGCGTGACTGACCCTTGATTGTTGGATATCTGGACGGTGTTTATCAGTTCAGCCACGTGGTGAAAAGCCCAACGGTTGTGGGGTGGATCCATCCAGTTAGCAAGAGTGACCGAGTCTGTCATTGTTTTTGAGTCTAGAAGGCTCAAAGAAATAGACGAGCATCACTTGTGTCAAAGGTAAAACTTCTCGCAAGATGACAGGCATGAACCCAACATGTTCGAAAGGCTTTAAGAAGAAATAGCCAGTGAGGCCAAGCGCCAACTCAAGTGCGACTTTTGAAAATTAGTTTTTGACGGGGTAACGACGCCATGCAAATGGTGCGTTGATAGCGACTGCGAGCAACACCAGCAGTACCGCATTCAATAGAACTGGTCGCCAAATAAATTTGAAACCTAGATCGGTAACCGCGCTGCCGCCGATAACTGCAGTTAGGGCAGTGCCACCACTTGGCGGGTGCATGTAGCCGAGTCGAACCATTGCGCCTGCGTGTACACCGACGGCAACGCCAACGGCAAGCGCCGTGTTGTCAAAAATTTGTGCCGACGCAACGCCGAAAAATGCTGCGAGACAGTGGGCAAGAATCACGGGCACTGGCTGAGCCGCCGGTGCAGTTGGCATCGTAAATAAAATGACCGCCGACGCACCCATTGACAGAACAAGTAATGGTGCAGCGCCATCAAGTAATGCATCGCAGATCAACCAAGTGATTGCCATGCCGAGTGCGGCACCGACAGCACCGATCACGGCATCTTTGTTATTACTTTTCGGAGACGGAAGAAGCTTCACGTCTGCAAGGGTATACCAACCAGTCTCATTAGACGATGCATACGGCCGAAGAGTAGTTTGTATGCATGGAATTTAGATATCTCGGCAACAGTGGTTTTAAAATCTCAGAAATCAGTTATGGCAACTGGATCACTCACGGCAGTCAAGTCGAAGAAGACGCCGCCAATGCGTGTGTCAAGCGCGCATTAGATCTTGGCATCACGACGTTTGATACGGCTGATGTTTACGCAGGCACGCGCGCCGAAGCAGTTATGGGTCGTGCACTTGCTGGCGTGCCGCGCGAAAGCATCGAGGTTTTTACCAAGGTTTATTGGCCAACTGGTGGTGGCGTAAACGATCGCGGTCTATCGCGCAAACACATCATGCATTCGATTGACGCGTCTTTGAAGCGATTGAACATGGATCATGTTGATCTCTATCAAGCGCATCGCTTTGATGTTGAGACACCACTTGAAGAAACAATGCTGGCGTTTGCCGACATCGTGCGACAAGGCAAGTCACTATATATAGGTGTCTCAGAATGGGATGCAGACCAGATCACGCGCGGTGCCGCACTCGCACGAGAACTGCATGTGCCATTGATTTCGAATCAACCACAATATTCAATGCTGTGGCGTGTAATCGAACAAGAAGTTATTCCGGCTTCGCACGACGCGGGCATGTCGCAAATTGTCTGGTCACCGATGGCTCAAGGTGTTCTAACTGGCAAATATTTGCCAGGCCAACCGCCGCCAGAGGGTTCACGTGCAACCGATGAGTTAAGTGGCAAAAATTTCATTTCTCGTTGGCTCAACGATGACGTTCTGACAAAAGTGCAACAACTCAAACCAATTGCACAGCAAGCTGGCATAACAATGGCTCAAATGTCAATCGCATGGGCATTGAAGAATAAAAATGTTGCTTCGGCAATTGTTGGTGCGACGCGTCCAGAACAACTTGATGACAATGTCAAAGCATCAGGTGTTGTGCTCGACGCCGACACGCTAAAAGCAATTGACAAAGTATTAGCAGGCACGATCATTAGCGACCCCCGCAAAACAGAGTCTCCAACAACTCGCCCATAAAGGCGAAGTAATCACCCGAATGATTAACTCTCAGATTGCTGCGATTCGGGCATCACTTGGGCTCGGGTTCGTGCGGCAAGCCGAGCACACGCTCACCGAGAATGTTGCGCTGCACTTCACCTGTCCCACCACCAATTGTCAATGCTTGCGAGAACATATATCCGCTATACCAAGCATGATTTTGCAGTGTCTTTTTAGATTCATTTTCGACGCCCGTGAGCATTGCATCGGCACCAATTAAATCGCGGGCGAGTGCCATCACGTGTTGCCCGTGTTCGTCGGCGATGATCTTGCGGATACTTGACTCTGGACCAGGTTGCGCGCCACGCAATCTTTGGGTGAGTGTGCGCATCCGGATTATTTCGAGCAACACATGCTCAGTATAAATTCGTGCAATATTTTGGCGCATCACACGGTTTTTTATTCCGCCAGTTGCACGCACCGACTCGATCACGTCAAGTGCTGTTGGTCCATATCCCCAAAGCACACCTCCTGTTGATAACGAAACTCGTTCGTTGCCGAGTGTTACTTTGGCGAGTCGCCATCCATCATTTACATCGCCGACAACATTCGCCATTGGGATGCGTACATCAGTGAAAAATACTTCGTTAAAAGACTCGGCACCTGCCATCGACTTGATTGGACGAATTACGATACCTGGTGAGTCCATCGGACAAATAAAATATGTAATGCCTTTGTGTTTTGGTGCATCTGGGTTCGTGCGTGCAAGCAAAATGCCAAACTTTGCATATTGTGCGCCAGATGTCCAGATCTTCTGACCGTTTATGATCCATTCATCACCGTCAAGTTCTGCTCGCGTTCGCAGACTCGCTAAATCGCTACCGCTATCAGGTTCACTAAACAATTGACACCAAAATTCTGCGCCTGACAATAAGTTCGGTAAATATTTCTGTTGTTGTTGTTTTGTTCCGGCAAACAAGATCGTTGGTCCAGCCCAGCCGATGCCGATTGGGTTTGACGGGCGAGAAATATTCGCTCGTTGCAGTTCTTGATCGATAATTAATTGCTGCAACGCATCTGCACCAAGTCCGTATGGTTGCGGCCAATGCGGTGCAACATATCCGGCAAGCGCCAGTTCGTCGGCGCTGGGTTTTGGATGCTTGTTAATCCACGCTCGAACAGCAATTCGCCGTTGGTCGTCATCGCCTGGCAATAAGTCCATCAGATCCCTTGGCAACTACCAACAATGCTGCGACTGTCGGCACCGCCGACGAGTGTTTTGTCATCAAGCACGACGATTGCATTTGCGTGTCCGAAACCCGAATCGAATCGTGCTCGTCGCTCAACTTTATGTCCACGCGCGGCAAGTTCGGTCGTCCATTTTTCGGGTGCATGCCCTTCTACTTGAATCGTCGGTGATTCGTTAGCAGTCCAAGTGTCAAAACCAGTTGTTGGTCCTCGCAATGCCCAGCGACCAGCGTCGACACAATTTTTAGGTGCACCGAATTCATGATGTCGCAGTAGGCGAGTGATGATTTGCAAAATAATTTGCGGCTGAGCGTCACCACCCATAGTGCCGAGCACCGAAAATAAAGAACCGTCACTGCGCGTTATTAACGCTGGACATAAAGTGTGCGGCGGCTGACGACCTGCAGTGAGTTCTGATTGGTGGCCCTTAATTAGCGAGAAACCCAATCCGCGATTATGCAGATTGATCCCAGTTTGTTGTTCTACGAGACCCGAACCAAAACCTGAGGCATTCGAATTAATCAGTGAAACACCCATTAAGTTTTTGTCGACGCTGCACATATATGTTGTGTCGCCGTCGGCGCCGGGGTGTTCGCGTTGTGATGCAAACTTTGTGTTCACTAAGTGGTTTCGGCCGGCCAGTTCGGGCAAAACTGCAGCCAGATCAGCACGGTCGTGCAACATATCTGGACGGTCGTAACCAACTGCGAGCGATGCTTCGATAAGTAGGTGAGCCCACTGCGAATCATCAGGGTCATCTGGTAAGTCAAGTTTTTCACTGAGTGCGAGCGCTGCAAGAAATAAATATCCCTGCGACGGGGCAGCAGTTGACCAAATTCGGTAGCCATACGCATCAATCGACAATGGTGCATCCCAAGTTGCTTTGGCGTTTGCTAAGTCGTCTCGTGAAAGAACTCCTTCACTCATTTTGATCAAGCCAGATGCGAACTCTCCTGCGTAAAACGCATCGCGACCGTGTTCAGCAATTGCTCGAAGTGTTCGTGCGACGCCTTGCCGCTTTACTTTGGCGCCAATATCTGTTGCCTGCGATGTGAGTTCAATAAAGTTTTGTTTTATAGATTCGTCAAGACGCTTTATCGAACCAATCAGCAATGGCGATGCAGCAAAACCGTTTTCCGCAAGATCAATCGCCGTTGTGAATAAATCATTAAGTGAGAGTGTGCCGAATCGCTCGTGCAAAGCAAGCCAACCAGCGACACAACCGGGCACTGTCACCGAATTGAAATCGCCGAGCATCGGCATTGAAGTGAACCCGTTTTGTCGCAATTGATCTGGGTTTACTCCAGAGCCGGCACGACCGGCTGCGTTGAGTGAATGTACTTCGCCGTCGAGATGTATTAGCGCAAATAAGTCGCCACCCATTCCGCAAAGATGCGGCGCAACAACAGCCATTGCTGCGCTTGTTGCGATCGCAGCATCGACTGCGTTGCCACCTTGTTTAAGTATTGCCACGCCTGCTTGAGTGGCAAGAGCGTCGGCACTTGAGATCATCTCAACACTGTAAGTGTTGGTACGCGCATTTAGAAAGTCACTACATATTGATCAGTTCGACGGTGAAGTCGAACTAAGAACTAGCGCTTCTTTTTCTTAGCGACAGGCTTTTTAGCTACAGGCTTTGCTGCAGGCTTTGCTACAACGACAGGCTTGCGCACTGTGATGATCTTTGGCGCAGCAGCAACTCCAAGAGCGATGTCTTTGAAGCCCTTCAACGCTGTGATCTTGGCGACAGTCTTCGCCTTCACTTTGACTGCTTCACCCGTTGCCGGGTTGCGAGCCATGCGAGCTGGTCGGTACTTTTTTGCAAACTTTGCAAATCCCGAGATGTTTACGATGTCACCCTTGGCAACAGTTGCCAGGATTACATCAATGGTGCCTTCGACGACAGCAGTTGCTGTCTTTTTGTCGACGTCGGCGTGGATTGCTACTGCTTGGATGAGGTCACGTTTTTTCATATGCCTCAAAGGTATTAGATGATCGGGCGTATTTGGTGGATTGCCCAAAAAGGCTTATTTTGCGCTAAATCGTGCTGTTTACTGGTTTAGACGCGAAGGGTTGCCCAAACGGGTTGGTGGTCAGATGCGCCCGTCGATTCGTCAATATGTGAACTAACAATTTCAAATTGTGGCGAAACAAAAATAAAGTCGATGCGCATGTCGCTGTCAGTGCCTTGTTCTGGATTTGTTTTGAAAGTTACGCCAGCACCAGAGTTGGTATTTGGTTGCCATGCATCTCGAAACTTTGCGCGAAGCATTATCTCGTATGTGCGCGAATTTGGTTCGTCGTTGAAGTCACCAGTGAAGATCATTTCAGTCGGCATCGGCGGAACGGGGTCGTTGAGTTGCCAATGTTCGCGCGATGCATCATCCCACTCTTTGCCGTTCCATGCACCGCCTTCGATTGTGGCGTTTTCGCAATGCTTGATCAGCGCAGAAATCTGCGAAACACGGTTTGTTTCTGAGATATCTGTGAGGTGCAAGTTGATTATGCGCACAGGTTTTTCTGGTGTCATGATCACGGTCTCAAGTGCAGCAGACCAACTATTCATGGCGTCACCAGTGTCGTCTTTCGGCAGGTGAATCGCGCGTGAAGACGCAATCGGAAAGCGACTTATAGTCATTTGCCCGCTCTGTCGACGACGATTTTTGACCGAGCCATCTGGATTGATTGCGCTCGCGTCTACATCGAGTGACGGCCCAAAAGCGCAATAACGATCGGGCAGCAATGCTTGCACTTCAGCGAACTGGTCGGCCATTCCAGTGCGTCGCCAGTTGCGGTCGATCTCTTGCAGGCAGATTATGTCGGCATCGCGAACTACATCGATGCAACGCATCATGTCGTATTTGTTGTCGGCACCAAGTGAATATTGGATGTTGTACGAGACAATTTTAAATGAAGCCATTTATCAGAAGGCTACAACTTGACTATGATTCACAGACATGAACAAAATTCAAAAATTTTTCGTCTCATTTCTCGCGTTTGGTTTGATTGCTGGTGGTTTGGCGTCATGTGGTCGAACTTCATCTGCTTCTGGTGTTCTGCGTGTCGGTAACGATGCCGGTTTCGGTGGCGCCGAAACAATGGACCCATACGACGGCAACCGCACTTGGCCAACGATCAACATGGTGTTCGATCGTCTCATCGGTGTTGACAAAGATTTTTCACCAATTCCAGAGTTGGCTCTGTCGTGGTCGTCGAATGATGACTTGACCGAGTGGACACTTGAGTTGCGCGAAGGCGTGAAGTTTCACGACGGCAGCGAGTTCGATGCCGATGATGTCGTCTATTCGATCGAGCGAATGATCGACCCAGAATTTGACTCGCCGATTCTTGCGGTGCTTGGCGTTATTTCGTCGGTGACAGCCGTGTCTAAATACGAAGTGTTGCTCTCTTTGTCGACCGGTGAAGCCGACTTTCCATTGTTGCTTGCCGACTATCGCGCGTTGATGACACCAGTAGATTCGCAATCGACAATCGGCAAGAACCCAATTGGTACTGGGCCATTCAAAATGGAAACTTTTGACCCAGCCGGCACAACAGTTCTATTAGCAAACGAAGACTATTTCTTTGGTCAACCAAAACTAGAAAGAATTGAAGTGATTACTTTTGCTGACTCGCAATCTGCCGCCCAGGCACTGGCTGGCGATCAAGTTGATTTGCTGTTGGCGATCGACGGCAAGTCTTCGGCAATGTTTGGTGACGAGGCCAAGTTCACTTTGCAGAATATTCCGTCAGGCGACTGGAACGCGATTGACTTCAGAGTTGATCAAGAACCTTTCGGCGATGCGCGTGTACGTAAAGCCCTGCGCATTGCCGCTGATCGACAAGTTATTGCAGACACAGTGCTCGGTGTGGGCGGCGGTGTTGTTGCGTGCGATACGCCAGTGTGGTCGGCTGACCCTTATCGATGGGACGGTGATTGCGCCAAAGACACCGAGGGTGCAAAGGCGTTGCTTGCCGAAGCTGGATACCCAAACGGCATTGACATCGACATTTATACAAGTGATGTCGAAGTGCATATGGTTGAACTTGTGACGGCTTACAAAGATCAAGTAAAAGATGCAGGCATTCGTGTGACGATCAAAATGGCTGATGCAAGTGGTTTTTGGGATGACGTGTGGATGAAAGAATCGGCGTTTGTTGACAGTTGGGGACAACGACCTGCAACGCAGGTGCTCAACGAGGTCTATCGCAGCACAGCATCTTGGAACCCAACTGGCCAAGTCGACAAAGACCTTGACAAGATGCTTGATGAAGCCAGGTCAACAAAAGATCAGGCCGAGCGAGCAAAGAAGTATGCGCAAATTCAAGAACGATTGTTTGAAAACTCGGCAATCTTTTTGCCGTATCACAAAACTTTGACCCGAGCCATGAGCAGCAAAGTTAAAGGAGTCGAACCGATTGTTATTGACGCAGTGAGATGGGAAAAAATTAGCGTTTCGTGAAGATAGCGAGAATGAACCGTTGAAAAATCTAGTGAGAAGGGTTGTTTTCTCTCTTGCAACTTTCATTGCGCTAGCAGTTGTTTCGTTTGTTGGTGTTGACGCACTTCCTGGTGATGGTTGCACGGCGCTGCTCGGGCGGTTTGGCACCAACGCAAAGATTGATGCTTGTCGCCGAGAGAATAACTTAAACGACTCGGTAGTCGTTCGTCTCAAAGACTGGTCTGGCGACTTGGTGCGCGGCGACCTTGGTTATTCGATAAAACGTGACGAGCAAGTTTCTGAAATTATTATTCCGCGCTTGAGAAACACGGCAGTTATGGCTGCCGTGGCGGCGTTGATTGCGTTTCCGAGCGCAATCGTCGTTGGTCTGTTGCTTGGGCGATATCCACGCAAACGAATCAGCAAGGCTGTTAATCAATTCAGCGTTATCGCGATGACTCTGCCCGAGTTTGTCATTGCAACGGTCTTGTGGCTGGTGTTGTCTATTTGGATTCCGATTTTTCCGGGGGTCAGTGTCATGCCCAGCAATGCGTCCTTGTTGCAACTCTTGCCGAATGTTTGGCTTCCGGCGTTGACGCTCGCAGTTGTTATTTTTGCGCACTCAATGCGCACGATGCGGGCGAGTGTGACCAACGTGCAAAACATGCCGTTTGTTGAAAGCGCCCGATTGCGTGGCACCAATGAGCGAAAGATGATCAGTCGGCATATCGTGCCCGCAGCCTTGCCGCCTGTTGTGAATGTCGTGGCACTCGATGGCGCCTGGCTTCTGACCGGCACTTTTGTCACCGAGGCCGCGTTTAATTTTCAGGGCCTCGGGCGATTGGCAATTGACGCGATTTCTGATCGCGACACGGCTTTGATTTTGCCGATCATTTTGTTTGGTCTTGCCGTGTATCTGGTTTCATCGATTCTGGCCGACTCGCTCGTGCGTGTTTTTGATCCACGACTTAGATCGAATAATCGCTGAGAGATGTGATGAAGACTTTACTGCGATTTAATTTTCTAAAAAATCGTGCTTTGATTTTTAGTGTGCTTGGTTTTCATGCTTTTGTTGCGCTGCTCGCGCCATATTTGCGGTTGTCGTCGACCGATTCGCAAGATTCTGCCGCGCTACTGCAAGGCCCGTCGCTCAATCACTGGTTGGGCACTGATTCTTTAGGTCGTGATGTTTTCAGTCGGTTGTTGCATGGCGGTCGGCCGTCGTTGGTGATCGCCTTTGTCGCCACGGCAATTTCGTGTTTGATTGGCATCGTCATCGGCTCGCTCGCGGCGTTGGCTGGCGGATGGATTGATGAAGCGTTGTCTCGGGTGATCGACTTTATGCTCGCTCTACCGACATTGATTCTGTTGTTGTTGATTTCAAGTTTCTTTGGCCAAGATCCGCTTATTTTGAGCGTCGCACTCGGCCTGATGTATGCGTCACCCATTGCCCGGGTAGCGCGTAGCGCAACTCAAACTTTGTTGGCGCGCGACTTCATTCGTGTTGCAAGGTTGCAAGGTGGAAGTCGAATCAGTATTTTGTTCGGCGAAGTGCTGCCGAATGTTTGGCGAGTGATGTTCACCGAGGTCGCGATGCAGTTCACCTGGATTTTGTTGGCGTTTAGTTCGCTCTCATTTTTGGGTTTAGGTGCGAGCCCACCAACACCAGAGTGGGGCTTGATGATCGCTGAGTCGCGGTCGTATATGACATTGAATCCGTTATTAGTAATTGCGCCGATCATGATGCTGGCATCACTTGTGTTGGCGATTCAAGCATTGGTCGATCACGAGTGAACATGATTACGACGCTTACGCAATCTCAAATCTTGGGTTTCAGCAATGTAACGGTCCGCATAAAAAACGAGGCTCGTGATTCTCGGCCGATTCTTGAAGCAATTGGCTTGCAACTTGAGCGCGGAGAAACACTCGGCATCGTCGGGGGCTCCGGTAGCGGAAAATCAACTTTGTTGCGACTTGCGGCGGGTGTGCTCACACCAGGTTTGGTGCTTGACCAAGGTGAAGTCACGACTGTCGGCAAGAATTTGCTGGTTGCGACGCCTGCCGAGCGAAGCAATATTTACGGCAGCGTGGTGGCATTAGTGGCGCAATCAATTGGCGAATCGCTGACGCCACACCTGACAGTACTCAGTCATTTTCGCGACACGGTCTCAGGTGAGGCCGTCGATGAGCGAGTGCTTGAGTCGCTTGCTGAGGTTGGTCTTGGTGGCGAAAAATATCTGCATCGCTATCCGCATCAACTTTCGGGTGGTGAGCGTCAACGCGTGCTTCTGGCTCTGGCACTCGTTAGATCGCCGCAGTTGTTGCTACTCGACGAGCCGACTTCGGCGCTTGATGTGAGCATCGGTTCTGAGGTTTTGACGACGATTGATCGCTTGCAACGCTCGCGTGGTTTTGCATTGGTGTGTGTGAGCCACGATCTCGGAGTCGTCAGCCAGATTTCAAAGCGCATTGCCGTGATGAATCAGGGAAGAATCGTTGAGTTGGGTCAAACTTCGCAGGTCTTGCGTTCGCCGTCGCATGAATATACAAAAGCACTCGTCAGTTCGATCCCGAAACTCGACCAGAGAATTCGTGAATCAAGTTTGCAAAGTAACGAAACAGTTCTCGTGTGCCGTGGATTGCAGATTGTTCGTGGTCAAACGACTCGGGCGATCGATTCGCTTGATTTAGAGATCAAGCAAGGTGAAGTAGTTGGCATTATCGGTGAATCTGGAAGTGGAAAGTCGAGTTTGTTGTCGGCGATTTGTGGTCTCGTGTCGGTAACAGGTGGCTCATTGCATGACGGCGATGGTTATGACTTGTCGACGGCGCTGCAAATGCGTCCGCGCGAAGTTTTGTCTTCGATTCAGATGGTCTTTCAAAACCCTGATGACTCGCTGAACCCGATGCGCACAGTTGCCCAGTCGCTTTCGCGATATACACATGCCACGAATAGTGAGATTTCTTCGGCGTTGCTTTCGGTTGGTCTTGGTGAACAATTTTTGACGCGCCGTCCACGCGAGATGTCGGGTGGTGAAAAGCAACGCGCTGCGATCGCTCGGGCTCTGCTTGCCGAACCCAGATTGTTGTTGCTTGACGAAGTTACTTCGGCTTTAGATGTCACCGTGCAAGCAGCGGTTATGAAGACGCTTGCAGATCTGCAGCGTAAACTGAATATTGCAATGATCATTGTTTCGCACGACATTGCGCTCGTTGCGAGTTTTGTCGACCGAATTCTGGTGTTGCGTAACGGTCAACTCGTCGAGCAGGGGTCGGTCGATGACGTGATCAAGTCGCCACGAGATAGTTACACGCAAAACCTGATTAACATTTCGGCGCGCCGGGCGGCGATATAAACCGAATCAGATCAAAAATTTATTTGTTCGAGGCCTCGAAGATGCTCTGGATTGCCGCGTCGAGGGCGCCGTTGAACTGAGTCTCAGATTGCTGTGCAGAGAGTCCTTCAGTAAGCGCACGCGAGAAACTTGCAATCACACCGTGATTTTTTGCCAACTGCTTGTTTGCTTCTTCGCGGCTATAACCACCAGATAAAGCAACGACCCGAACAACGCGCGGATGTTTTGTCAACTCTGCATAGAACCCTGGTTCGTTTGGCAATGTCAACTTAAGCATTACGTTTTGATTGCTATTTAATTTGTCAAGTTCAGAAAGAATTGCGGCTTTCAGCAAACCTTCAGCGGCACTTTTTTCTGGACTCTTGATGTCGACTTCTGGTTCGATAATCGGCACTAGCCCAGCGGCGATAATTTCGTTGCCAATTTCAAATTGTTGGCGCACAACATCGATCACACCAGTTTTGTTAGCAAGTTTGATCACCGAACGCATTTTTGTGCCAAATACGCCGTGCGATTTTGCGCTCACGAGACGTGAACTTAATTCAGGTATTGGCTTCATGATTTGCACATCGTTGTTCTCGTCGGCCAAACCACTGTCAACTTTCAAAAACGGCAAGATCTGCTTGTTCTGCCACAAATATTCGGCGGTGCCCTTGCCATCAATCGCGCGGTCCATCGTCATCTCAAACAAAATCGCTCCAAGAATTCGTTCTCCAGTGAACGCCGGACTCTTGATAATTCGCGTTCTCATCGCATGCACGACATCAAACATCTCAGCATCATTTTTATATTCAGACTCTTCAACGCCATAGAGCTTTAGCGCTTTTGGTGTGCTGCCACCGCTCTGGTCAAGTGCCGCGATGAAGCCTTTGGCTGTTCTTGCTTTTTGCAGTTGCTCGGCGTTGATGCTTGCGCTCATATTGTTCTTCCTTTGTCGTCGCCTAGATAATACCGCAGTCTATATTCGCGTTATAAATCTATAAATGTGGATCAACCAGCACTCGGCCGCGCATATTTCCGGCAAGAATCCGATCAAGTTGCGCACTCAAGTCGTTCAGACCAATGATCTCGACGACTTGTGTTTCAAGCCAAGTTGGTTTCAAGTCTGTGGCGATTCGCGACCACATCGCTTTGCGCGGTTCGATCGGTGTTTGCACACTGTCAATGCCGAGCAAATTTACGCCACGCAAAATGAATGGCAATACAGACGTTGGCAAATTTGTTCCACCAGTGAGGCCGCTTGCAGCGACGCTGCATCCATATTTTAAAGTGCGCAAGATGTAGGCGAGTGTCGCACCTCCAACGCAGTCAATTGCGCCTGCCCAACGCTCGCGCTCAAGTGGCTTCGTAGATTCGACTGAAGTTTCTGCGCGATCAATAATTTCATTGGCACCGATTTGTTTGAGCCACTCAGCAGTTTCTGGTTTGCCAGTGCTAGCGACGACTTCATACCCACGAAGCGCAAGCATGCCCACAGCCACTGAACCCACGCCGCCAGTTGCGCCGGTTACAAGAATTGGGCCCGTGTTTGGCTTGAGACCCGCTTTTTCGAGTGCATCAACCGAGAGTGCAGCCGTGTATCCGGCTGTGCCGATCATCATTGCGGTGCGTGCATCAAGACCTTTTGGTATTGGCACTAGCCATGCTGATTGCACGCGAGCGTATTGCGAAAACCCGCCGTGGTGCGCAACGCCGATGTCGTAGCCGTGGGCAATCACTTTGTCGCCGACCTTGATATTTGGATTTGACGACTCGACGACTTTGCCGGCCAGATCAACGCCGCCAATAAGTGGATCAATGCGTGCGATGCGACCAGCTTCGGTGCTGGCTAAACCATCTTTGAAGTTGATGCCTGAGTATTCAACTTGAATCAGCACATCGCCGTCACCGAGTTTGTCTATTGGCATGTCGATAATTTGGCGTGCCCAACCTGATTCAGTTTTGCCGACAGTGAATGCGCGTGATGTGTTTGGTGTGTTCATTTCTGTTCTCTCATTTCATATGATTTGTTTACTTTGTTATTTGCTTAAAAGAGTTTATTTGCGGCGCGAGTCGCGGGCTGCGGGCATCCAATTTTCTCCCGCTGTTTTGTCAATGCGCGATAACAATATTTGGCTGTGGGGCATCACGAGATCGCAGAACTTGCGAGTTTTTGTTTCGCCTAAGTTTCGCCAGGCGCGCTCACTGAGTTGATCAGTTAAATCTTCAAGTTGCTGGCGAAACGCCAACCCAACATCATTAATTTTTCGTTCTGTTACGAAGCCACGCAGATCAAGCAAAGCCCAAGCCTCGTCGAGTTGTGCGTCGTTGGCACCACGACTTCGCGGAATCCAGTCGCCGGGGTATCCCAAAAATGCATCATGCAATAAACCTGCTTGCACACCGCTGATGTCGTGCGCTGCAAGAATTGCCCAGTGCGTGTCGCCGCGCCACTCACGAATGCAATTAATTGCCAACCATGCCGACAATACTGGTTCGTTTTCACAACGTGGCCAACCGCGATGTGCTGCGTGCAAGACTCGCCCAGAAATTGGCAAACTATCGGCAGCCTGCCATAGATCGTTTGCCATTGCGCCAAGATCATCAACGATTTCAGGCACGAATTCGTTTAATCCGCGCACGACTGCTTCGTTTCGTACACGGTAAGCATCTTCAAATGTTGTTTTTTCTCGCGCGAGTTTTAGCGCCAAACGAATAAAGTCAGCATGAATCGAATAGCACGCTGCGATCACAACTTCATCGCCGGCACTTGCAAGAGGGGCACAACGCGAAGCGATGTAATAACCAAGACCGTTTTCAACGCCGAGCTTTGCGTATCGCGAAATTGCATCTGGGTCCCAATAGATCCAGCCAACTAATCGGTGCGACGCCAGCGATGCCTGTGCACTGTGCACCTGCCAATCGGGCATGCTTTGCGTGCTCATTATTTTTGTCACTTTCGTCGATCAACTTGGCAATTTGAGTGTGATGTATCCGTCGTCAGAATACAGTTGTTTCGGCAATGAGTACTAAACCAATTCGAGTCGGTTTATTGGCCTATGGGGCAATCGGCTCTGAGCACAATTTGGCAGTACAAAACACGGCTGGATTAATTCTCACCGCTGTATGTGACACGAAACCCGAGCGAATTGCCGCGGCTCGCGAACTCGCACCAGATTTTGTTGGCTTTGATGATGCGAACCAGATGCTTGATTCTGGTTTGCTCGACTTAGTAGTAATTTCAACACCCCCGAATAGCCACTTTCACTGGGCGAAAGAATCCCTTAATCGCGGTATCAATGTTGTGCTTGAAAAGCCGATGGCTCTAACGATAGATGAATGTGATGAGTTGATTAAATTGTCTACCGATAAAAAACTATTACTTGTTGTTTATCAAAATCGTCGGTTTGATACAGATTTCGTGACGATGCGCTCGTTAATTTCGTCTGGCGCAATCGGCGAGGTTTATCAATTCGATACTTTCGTCGGCGGATACTCAAGGCCGTGCGACTACTGGCACTCTGACGCAGTTGTTTCTGGTGGTGCAATTTTTGACTGGGGGAGTCATTTTATTGATCAGATTTTGAACATAATTAACGATGACGTTGCGCATGTCAGTGGACAAAATCACAAACGAGTTTGGGCACACGCGACGAACGCAGATCATGCTCAGGTGACAATTACATTTACAACTGGCAAGCAAGCAACTTTTATTCATTCAGATTTAGCCGCGGCACGAAAGCCGAAATTTTATGTTCTAGGCACACTCGGTGCAATTGTTGGTGATTGGAACCCGGCAGCCGAGCCAGCAGTGGCAGATCTTCCAGCTATTTTGACATTGCATCGCCAAGACGGCACCTCGCAAATTATTGAACTCGAAAAATTAGACAAGTTCGAATTTCATAGGTCAATAGTTGACTATCTCACGAGTGGTAAGCCGATGTCAGTCAATGCGCTGCAGTCACGAAATGTTGTTGCGATTATGCAAGCGGCAGAATCTTCAGCGACGAGCAACGCAATGCCCGTGAAGCCATTATTGTGCTCGTCTAGTTCGTTTCGTTCGGTTTTATCGTGACAGTTAAGTGGGGATTTCTTGGCGCTGGGTGGATTGCCAATAGAGCCACGGCACCTGCCGTTCATGCTGCCAATAATGCTCAACTTTTTGGTGTGGCAAGCCGCGAATTCGCCCGATCAAAGAAACTTGAGCCACAAAATGTTTATGACTCCTACCAAAACTTATTAGATGATCCACAAATCGAAGTTGTTTATATCAGTCTTGCTAATCATCAGCATCTTGAGTGGGTGACGAAGTCGCTAGAAGCAGGAAAACATGTGCTGTGTGAGAAACCACTGGGTTTAAATGCAATAGAAGTTCAAAAAATGATTGATTGTGCGCAGCGTTGCAATCGGCTTTTGGTTGAAGCAGTTTGGACTCGCTGGCACCCGCGATTTAGGCGCATCGTCGAATTGGTCGAATCTGGGGCGATCGGTGATATCAAATCAATCGAGTCGCAATGGGGTTTCAAATCAGAAATGACAGAAAACTATCGACTTGACCCATTATTGGGTGGCGGTGCGTTGCTCGATATTGGTTGCTACCAAGTAAATATGTGGGTGGCGCTAATGAACGGCGCAAAAGATTTGACAATTAATAATGTTGATCGAAAAATTGGCCCCACAAAGATTGATTTGACGACCGAAGTGAAAGCGATGATCAACGACAAAACAAGCGTTCAGTTGATGAGCTCATTTGAAAAAGATGTGCCACAGATACTGAAGATTGAAGGTAGTTCTGGCACTATTGCAACTGAAGCTGGTGAAGCTTTTTCAACGTGGCGCGAGCCAAGTTCGTTGCGCGTTAACGATCGTGTCGAAGATTTTGCTGAGGTCGATGCGTTTGTTGAGATGATTCAACAAGTTAGTGAAAGTGTTGCGACAAATTCTGGTTGGGTGATGTCAACAAGAGATTCGCTTCGAACTGCACAAATCCTTGACCAAATCATCGTCAACTAAGAAGCAAAAAATATGAAATTTAAACCCCTTGTTGTTCTGCTTGTCGTTGCGACGAGTTGCGCTAGTTCTGAGCAAACCTCAACTGGCCAAAGTATTGGCTGTGAACTGGGCGAAGTTATTGAAGGCAGGCCGCTGAATATTGCAACAACAGTCGCGCCGATCACGAGCATCGTGGCAAACATCGCCGGAGGCACAGCCTCGGTGATTACTGGTGTCGTACCAGAAGGTACCAATTCGCACACTTTTGAACCTAGGCCAAGTGATGCGGCCACGCTTGAATCTGCAGACATTATTTTTATCAATGGCCTAGTGCTTGAAGAACCGACAAAAGATCTTGCTTTGGCGAACATCAAACCTTCTGCGAATATTTGTGAACTCGGTAGTGAGATTTTGCCTGAATCCGAATATATTTATGATTTCTCATTTCCAAAAGAGGGCGGTAAACCAAACCCTCATTTATGGACAAACCCACCGATGGCAAAACAATATGCGCAAGTTGTTAGAGATGTGCTCGTGCGTCGCGATCCATCAAATGCGGCTACTTACGAGAAAAATTTCGTTGCATTCGCTGTGAAGATTGACGCACTTGACGATGCAATAAAAATTGCGACCGCGACCATCCCCGAAGATCAGCGCAAACTACTTACGTATCACGATGCGTATGCATATTTTGCAGTTAAATATGGCTTCACAGTAATTGGGGCGATTCAACCGTCGTCGTTTGATGAACCAACTCCAAAAGAAGTTGGCCAACTGATCTCGCAAGTGAAAAATCAAAACGTTAAAGCGATTTTCGGTAGCGAGGTGTTTCCGTCGACCATACTTGAACAAATCGGCGCCGAAACGGGTGTGCGATATGTCGATGTGTTGCGCGACGATGATTTAATTGGCAAACCTGGTGACCCAGAACATTCTTGGCTTGGGTTGATGCGTTTTAATTTCGCGACAATTGTTGAGGCACTCGGTGGCGATGCCAAGGCGTTGAACTCGCTTGATGTCAGCAACGTAGTTAAAGATGAGGCGAAGTATCCTCAATAAAACTGACACCCCGTTGATAGTTTGCGAACATGTTTCGTGCACATATGGCAACGCACCAGTGCTTCATGACGTGTATCTAAAAATTAATCGTCGAGAATTCGTTGGCATAGTCGGACCATCTGGTTCTGGCAAAACAACTTTGCTTAAGGCGATAATTGGCTCACAACCAGTCGCGCACGGTTCGATAACGATTGAACCTCATTTAACGATTGGCTATGTGCCGCAAGTTGAAACTGTCGACTGGTACTTTCCGGTAACTGTTGAAGAAGTAATCGTGATGACTCGTGCCAAAACTAAATGGTGGCCACAAATCACAACTGCCGAGCGCAAAGCGGTGCGTGAAGTGTTAGAAAAACTTGGTATCGCCGATGTCGCGCATCGCCACATTCGCGAACTTTCGGGTGGGCAACAACAACGAGTATTTCTCGCCCGAGCAATGTTCTGTCAACCCGATATTTTGGTTCTAGATGAACCGACGGCAGGTGTCGATGTTCGCACGCGACACGAGATTTTGCATCTTCTTGCAGATTTGCACGAAGGCGGCTTGACGATTTTGTTAACGACGCACGACTTAAATGGTTTGGCGGCTCACCTTCCGAGATTGGTGTGTTTCAATAAAACTGTGCTTGCAGATGGCAATCCTCGCGACGTGCTTACTTCGCAAATTCTTGAAGCAACTTATGGTGCGCCAATGGAAGTCCTCGAGCATGGTGGAATGCCACTTGTGATCGATCACGGTCGTGTCGCAATGCGTGGAGAAGGCAAATGATTTTCGCTCTTGATTTACTCGAGCCGTATGGGTTTCAATTCTTTCGTAACGGCCTAGTCGTGGCAACGATTGCCGGTGCGCTTTGTGGATTACTCGGTGTTTTCGTAATTCTGCGTGGCATGAGTTATATCGGACACGGTTTGTCGCATGCAGTTTTTGGCGGCGCGGCGGCAAGCGCAGTGATTAAAGTGAATTATTTTTTAGGCGCAGGAATTTGGGGCATAGTTTCTGGTTTGCTCATCGCACGAGTTGCACGCCGACGTGTGATTGGTGCCGATGCCGCAATTGGTGTTGTTACGACGGCTTCGTTTGCGCTCGGTCTGGCACTGATGAACCGTTATGGTCAGGCATCAAAAAGCATTGAAGCAGTGCTATTTGGCAGCGTGCTCGGAGTAAAAGTCGTAGATATCTACGCTGTTGCACTTGTTGGCTTACTCGGTCTCGTCGTAGTCGTGCTCGGTTATCGCAAATTGCTTTTTTCAACTTTTGATCGTGATGTTGCTCAAGTCAGCAATGTTCGAGTTTCGCTGGTCGAGGCTGTGTTATTGGCGATGATTTCGTTGACAATTCTGGTGACTATGCGAGTGATTGGCACGCTGTTGATTTCGGCCTTGCTGGTGATTCCTGCAGCATCAGCCCGGATGACGACAAATAGTTTCTCAAGGATGTTGTGGATCTCACCGATCATTGGTGCGGTCACTTGTTTCGTCGGCATGAATTTGAGTTATCACTTAGATACATCTGCAAGCGCAACGATAATTTTGCTTGACGCTTTGGTGTTCGTAGTTGTCTATGCAGTTGCTGGCACGCGAAATCGTGCCAAGATGGCGTCACTCGCACATCTATAAATCTGCGCGCTGTCATAAGCGCGACTTAGCTAGTTCGAAAGCTCCACTGAGCACCCTCAGGTGTATCACGAACCTCGACATTGAGCGCTGCTAGCCGGTCGCGAATGATGTCGGATAAATCAAATCGTTTATCACTTCGCACCTGAGTGCGTAAATCAAGTAGTACTTGCACGAACGGTCCGAGCACGTCACGCGGGTCACGCAAGCCGCCAGCTGCAGCTGCAGCCAAACGCGTGATCATGCTGCGCAAAACTGCACGCGCGTGATCAGTTGCATCACTTTGCAGTGTGTCGCCCGACCAACCTGCGATCGCGTCGTCGAGTTCAAGTGTTGCTCGCGCCGCGCCATCGGCATCAGAACCGGCGAGCGCAGTTGCAAAAACTTGATTTAATCGATCAGTTGCTTCGCGTAAGTTATTGTCGAAAATCGCAGTTGCCACAGCCATATTCGCTGGCGCTGAAGTTTTTGATTGGCTAGTTGCTGTTTGTTTCGTGTTTCGTGTTGTCGCTGACGCTGGGTCACGTAATCGATCCACAGAAAATGTTTCGCCTGATGCAATTTGTGTAGATTCACCATCAACACGAATCGTTACGACTCCTTTGCCGACCACAGTTACGGTCTGCGTATCAAGATCAATAACCATGCCGGTGTGTTCATCTACTCCGAGTACATAAACATTGTCAGGCAGTTCGCGTTCAAGCATCGACAACCGCCGTTCGCCCATATAACAAAAACGAGTGTCGTGATGTCCACCTTCGGCATTGTTGTAATGCGGAATCAGCGCAACATTGACACCGATTTCTCCGAGAATATTTAGACCATCTAACCACCGTGGGTCTTCACCAACTTTATAAATTTCGTAGACAGGCAAGGTGAAACGACCAAGCGTCAGCGCGGCTGCCGATGCAAAAGTCACGATCCCACCGTCACGCAGTTTTTTATTTAGCAAACCTGCGAGCGGCGTACCCGACCATTGACGCAAGGCATATGTCGGAGAGCCAGGACCAGCAAAGACATAGTGTGCATCTGCAACTTTTTGCAAACCGCGTTCAACAGTCAGAGAATCAGCGCCGATTATTTCGGTGAGCCCCGCAACTTCAAGTTCAAGATTGATACTTGTTTGAAAATATTCAACGGCCTTAGTTGCGAGTTCTGGTGCATTTTCTTGAAATCCATACGGAGTGTCAAGTAAAACTGCGCGCGCTGGTTTTTGCAGTTTGCTCGCAAGCATTCGATGCGTTGTGACCATCGTTGGTGCAGTCTCGCCTGATCCCATTACGGCAAGAATGTGTGGCAGTGTCATCAGAAGAATCCGTCGGTTATGGCTGCATGCACAACCTGTGCGAAACGCTCAGGGTATTGCGCATGCAAGTCGTGATCAGCAGGGCTAAACCATTCAACCTTCACCTTGGGCACTAATTGCATGGCGTGTTCAATAGCACTGCGTTTTGTTTCACTAAATAGTCCACTTGGTCCTTCTGCTGGCACAAACATCACTGGCACAGTTATCTGACTATATATATGTGTCGGATGATGTTCCCATAATCCGCGCAAGACCATCATGTGTCGCTCAAGATTTAGCCATGGACGCAGAGTGCCATCGGGTAAATGTTCCATGCACGACATCGCGCCGTTGATTCCGGTTTCTGGCCAGTCGGGATGAGCACGTTTCAAATAATTTTTGAAATCCGTAATTCGTGTCCCGGCGATTGTTGGCGGGCGCAATGCAACGGCGCAAGCGTCCCACTCTGGGTAGTGATTTTGTAGCTCAAGAAATCCGCCATCAACACAAACAACACCGCTTACTAATTCGGGGTGTGTGTGCGCGAGTTCAAGAACAACATTGCCGCCCCACGATTGACCACAGACGACTGGTTGTGAGAACCCATCTTTGTTTATTTCGCGCAACAGTCCGGCCAAATCTTGTGTGACTGTCTGCATGTCATAACCAGATGTCGGTTTTTCGCTCAGGCCGTGACCACGAAGATCAACTGCAGTTACGAGATGTCCGAGTGCGCACAAGGCGAGTGCCGCGCCTTCCCACAACATTGCATTAGATGCCAGTCCGTGGACAAGCACGATTGGCGTTCGTGTGTGTGTCTCGGGTTTGCCCCATGTGACAGTTCGCAGACTAACGCCGTTCAAAGTGTCCACCAGATTGCTCTCAGACACTGTTTGATTTTCATGGCGCGAATTGTTCATTGCAATCAGGCTACGTGCGAAACGAGATGAAGAAATCTTCAAGCATTAATGCAATTGGCTCGTGAGATATTGTGTCGTTGTGATTTATTGCGGGTTACCTTTTGATTGATTCAGTTTTGGTGGCGAATTTTGTCGCTACATGTGTGATGACTGGCGTGATCTGGTTCGTTCAGTGGGTTCATTATCCATTGTTGGCGACCGTGCCGGTTGACGGCGCAGTCAAAGTCGCAGAGCAACACCAACGACGCACGGGGCAAGTGTTGGCGATACCAATGGCTGTTGAAGGCTTCACAACTTTGGGTCTCTTAATTAGTCGACCAGAAGGTGTGCAAATTATTTGGCCATTATTTGGCGCAGTGTTATTGGCTGTTGCGCTTGGCAGCACCGTGTTCTTCTCGGTTCCGTTACACGCAAAAATGGCAACAAACCCAACTGCAGAACTTGGTCAACGACTAGTCGCGACAAATTGGCCACGAACAATTGCATGGTCGGCACGAGCAGTCGTGTGCACAGTGATGCTTTGTCAGTCAGTCACGAAGATTTAATTTTGTGAGCTACGCCCAAGATTGTCCGCAACCCGTACGTCGTGCGGTAATGAAGCAAGGCTGGTAT
>Ga0208942_1000260_pt1 | contig 23336 bp, 10 predicted proteins | sample GreLakmeSU08MSRF_FD_187704 | JGI IMG/M metagenome (GOLD analysis project Ga0208942, IMG submission 187704) | Freshwater lentic microbial communities from great Laurentian Lakes, MI, USA - Great Lakes metaG SU08MSRF (SPAdes) | ecosystem: Environmental > Aquatic > Freshwater > Lake | place: Great... | reverse complement strand
GGAGCAAGAGCACCAGGAGCAAGAGCACCAGGAGCAAGAGCACCAGGAGCAAGAGCACCAGGAGCAAGAGCACCAGGAGCAAGAGCACCAGGAGCAAGAGCACCAGGAGCAAGAGCACCAGGAGCAACAACAGGAGCAGCAGAAGCAACAACATGAACAGCACCAGCAATAGGATTAGGAACAGAAGCAGCAGGACCAGTATGAGCTTGAGTAGCAATAGCTTTCGATTTATCTGACTCTTTTTTTTCATCCAATGTTTCAATTAAACCTTTTAATTTATCATAGCTCTCCCCTTTTTTATTATTGACTTTTTTGCATTCATTTAAATCTTTACAAAATACTATATAATTAGCTATAAAATAATATAGGATTTTTGTTTTAATATTAAATATAATGTTTTCAATATAATTTTTATACAAAGTTATATTACTATATTCCTGTAGATTTTTTTCAGCACGAGAATTACCTTCCGTTAATTTTGTCAATATACTATTTATAGTTTCAAAAAAAACATTTATTTTAACTAAAAATTCTATATATTGTTTAATCTTTTTTTCAATCGTCTCTATCCTTTTTTTAATCTTATCTAACTCTTTCTTTAAATCATTCCTTTCTATCTTAATTTTCCTTATATTCCTAATACAATCAGCATAGTCATTTTCAAACCCTTTAATTTTTTCTTTAAGCTCACTAACCTTTTTTACAGAACTCATATCTTCAGCAGCTGCTTCTACAGCTTCTTCTTGTCCTGCTTTATTAACTTCTTCATCTTCTCTTTCTTTATCAATATCAGGACGCTCTTTGTTTAAATTATCAAGATTTGTTTTTAAACTTTCAAGTTTGTTCTCATAAATATTTATATATTTATCAATTGTATTAATACGTTCTTGCTTATCATCCCTGTCATTTTTTTTTTCTTCAAGCTCTTTATTCATAATGTTAATATAATTTTCATATAGTTCTTTGTAATCTTTTAAAAACTTGTGGATATTATTAAAATATTGATGTAGTTCATCATTATCAAAAACACCATCATCACTATCTATAAACATTTTATAATATTCTGATTCTTTTCCTAACACAGGCAATAATTTATCAACATAATCCTTATTTTCCAAATTATCTAAAGCTTCTTTTATAGCTATCATTTCTTCATCTATAACCTTTTTAATATCATCTTTATTGACCTGCTTCTTTTTAGTAACCTTGTTTTTTTTTCCAGTATTTTCTTTACCCTTTTTTGGTTTATCTTCGGCTCCTTTAGCTCCATCTTCGGCTCCTTTAGCTCCCTCTTTGGCTCCTTTAGCTCCCTCTTCGGCTCCTTCGGCTTCTTCATCGGCTCCTTCGGCTTCTTCATCGGCTCCTCCGGCTTCTTCATCGGCTCCTCCGGCTCCTTCGGCTTCTTCATCGGCTCCTTCGGCTTCTTCTACTGCCTCCAAAGCTTTTTCTATTTTGTTACCTATAATATTTTTTAAAGCTTCATAATTAGTACAGTTGTCTTTTCTAGTTGATTCAATAATTTCGTTATATTTTTGAATTTTAAGCATAGTATCCTGCAAAATTCTTAGGTCACTATTATTATTTAAGTGAAGTAAGGATTTAATTATATTTTCTATAGTATCCTTATCAGTCTCTTTTATAAGATTATTTATATCTATTCTTGGTATTATATTGAGTAGATAATCGTGAAAAATATTTTTATATAGCATATTTTTAACATATGTTATAATAGCCGATTTATTTAATTCGTTATCAAAATAGTTTTGAGGATATGTTTTTATTTTATTAATAATCAACTCTCTTTTAGAATTAATTAGCTCTATTAAATTGAGATAGATATTTATAGCTTCTGATTGCTTATCGTCTATTAGTAATTTAAAAATAACAATACTATCTTTTATAGCATTCAATTCCTGCACTAAAAAAGCTTTATCATCTTTATTTTTTCCTCCACCACGCTGTCTGTCATTTAGATTAGCCTTTTTAATAATCGTATATAAATCTATATACTTTTTATTATGTCTAATGTAATATCTATTTTTAGAAGTATATATGGTTCTAAACCTATTATAAATATGTATCTTTTTATTTGTATTAATCATATTTATATACAAAAATCGCTATACTATTATATATTGATAAAAATTATATAAAACAATGGGCATAATATATATTTAAAGTAGTCAAAATGGATAATGTATTGGATAATGTCGGAGGCGCGGTAATCTCAAGCGATAGCCCTGAAATCCAAGACAAAAAATCCAAAGCAGTCGCAAAAAATGTAGATACTAACAAGGTTCTTGAATATTTTAAGGAATCTATTGACAGCACAAATAGCTATACTCTTGATGAATATAAAAAACTAATTACGGCAGCTTTTAAAGAAGCTTCTAAAAAAACAAGTAAGCGTTCGAGCAAATCAGGTGATGAAGTTGTAAAAAGGGAGCCTACTAAATATAACATTTTTGTCAAGGAAGAGATTTTGAAACTGAAGGCAGAAAACCCCGACAAGCAATATAAGGATTTGATGAAAATGGCTGCTGACAAATGGAATGAAAATAAATTGACTGCCTAATAATAGAGAATATCACGGAGCCTTGCATATAATGGATAATAATATAAAAATGCTAATAGTCTCTGTCGTCTATTTGGTTTTAGATGTAATATGGATATTTTTAAATATCCGTGAGCAAAATGAAAACATTATAAGAATACAAGGAAAACATACGGAAATCACATATAAACGAGTAGTCTATATAATAATTTGCTATATATTAATCTTGCTATCATTATTACACATAGCTATACCTTTGACATTAAATAATATCAGCAATAGCGACGATTTACAAATGAAGGCCTATAAATCAATCATATATGGTGGGAGTGTGGGATTTTGCATATATGGCATATACAATTTAATTTCATTGATAATTTATGAAAAGTTTGAAATTACTCTGGCTTTATATGATACGGCTTGGGGATGGTTTATATACTCTTTCATAACCTTATTATACCTTCTCTTGAAATAGAAGCATATGTATTAGATATATACATAGCATAGCCAAAATCAAAATCAAAATGATTAGATACAAAAACCCTGCGATAAATACCGGCGTCAAAGGAATTGCCAAGAAAATATTAGCTATTATGGCTATTAATAACAATATATAAATAGGAGCACCAGAATAATCCATTATTTTTAAATTATTATTGAAAATATTTAAATTTCCACTATTATTACTGCCATTATTACTACCATTATTACTACCATTATTACTGCCATTATTACTGCTATTTATAATATTATTTAATACAGATAACTCAGGACAATTCGGTGTGTTTGAATCTGTATTATATAAACCCTTGCTTACATTATTTAACTCATTGCATTGATTGACACTCATATTAATATTATATTATAAGTTCTATTATATTATAGTCTTATTTTTTATTTGATTTAGAACTTTTAGAACCATAATATAGATTATACATACTATATAGAAAATATATAAAAAGAGAAAAGAATATAAGTATCATTATGATATATACTATCATACCTGTTATACTTGCAGTTCTGCTTACTACACAATAAAACGATGTATCCTCTATAGGACATCTTACTACATTATTTGAACCAGAATTACTCATAAGAGAAGCGGCGCCTCCTGACATTACTCCGCTTGCCGTTCCTTCAAAAATACCTCCCGTCGCTCCACCAGCTACGCCTCCTGCAGCACCTCCAGCAGCACCTCCAGCAGCACCTCCAGCAGCACCTCCTGCAAAACCACCAGCCGCTCCTCCCCCAGCGCCACCAGCAGTACCGTTAGCCTTACCGCCAGCTCCGCCTGTACCAGTTGTCCCTCCACTATTACCTGAAATAAGTTTAGAAGGTTTAAATCCTTCATAATTATTCATTTTTTCATTCGTAAACATATAAAGGCGGTTCATCTATATTCAATTTTCTAATATAAACATAATATTATTATTTATTATTTACAGTGTATTAACCACCGGGCTTTTCTGCGTCGGGCGTCTCAAAATCATTATTATATATATATATGACAACCGTATATAATGTTAAAATGATTATAATAAAGATAGCGAGATATGTAATATTATTTATATAATCAAAGGCTTCGTCGTATCTTTTTAAAACAGATGTTGACTGTTTAGGGAACAAAGCATTTATATAATAGATAAATGCAAATAAAGTAAAAAATATACCAATACTTCTAATACTATCTCTTAGTTCATCTTCTTCATCATTCTTAGTTTTCTTTTTTTTTCTCCAACCACCGCCCCTACCTCCGCCTTTAAAGTTTTCAAAAAAATATTCGGTATATTCTTGCATTATATATTATAATATAATATAATATTAGAATATATATGTCTAATATTGTAGAAACATTTGCGATAATATTAACAATTATTATTAGCACAAGTATTATAGTTTGGGTTATAAATAAAAACAGAGGTTTAGATGTCAATTATAACAATTTAATAGAAATAAACAGCACTAATATATCAAAGAGCAAAGCAAGCAAAACAAGCAAAGCAAGCGGTGATAAATGCACGACTACTTGCGATGCTTTGGATCCTGTGAGTGATCCGAGATATAATATGCAGCAAATAATTAAACAATCCATATTATTGGAAGAGCATTTAACAAATAAAAACAAAAGATGCAGGGATTGTATTACTAAGCACTTCCTACATATAATAGGGTTAGCAGAAGAGGCCGAAATGTTGGCCACAAATCAAATTGAGAAATATCCTCTAATTAAAGAATCCGTAGTTCTATACAATGAATTATTTAAAATATGGATTAAAAATAAGAATCTAAACAATAATAATGACGATTATATCCTATACTGTACGGACAAATTGAGAAATCATAGAAAGCAATTGATAGTCCTATATTTTTTTAACGAAAAATATATGATTAAAACAGACAAACCTGAATCTCACCAAGGCTAATTCCGAGCCTGGTACATAGTAAGGTATTTAATTGTCTTATATGTCGCTGCGTGATTAAGAACGGCCTTAATGTCTATTATAGCGCTGTTATGGGCTTCAAGATGATGCGGGTGGATTTCAGAACCCATTTCAATATTAGGATACGAACAAGGAAATGTCGTGGCAAAACTATTAGCTGTTGAATATATTGCTACATCAGCCACTATCTGATATTCGCAAGAAGAAAAATCGTATTTTCCATTTATATAAAACTTATTAACTAATTTTTCCGCTCCTTTACGAGAAATTATATACATACCAGCACAAGGAAGCAAGTACCGCCATTTAATAAAGCTCTCGTTATTTTTAAGGAATAGCTCGTTATATAATATTTTAATAGTATTACCATATGATATGCACATCTGCAATATCTCAAAATCTTTAGGTGCATCTTTGATTAGTTCATCGTAATTTATATTAAAAGGCAAGAACATATCATCTTCCATAATAACAAACCAATCATTAGCTCTATTTTTTTCGTCTTCCAAACCCGCTTTCATCGCCTTGATATGACTAGATATACATGCGAACTCATATTCGCAATTTACGCACCCCGGATGTTTACAAGTAAGTGGTCTCTTATTTTCCAGTAAATCATCAAAATCATCAGGCGATATAGCAGCAACCCTATGATTCTTAATGTTGAGGCTATTAAATTGATTTTCCATAAATACCCTCCGCTTATCGCTCCGGTCAAGATTAATCCAATAATGTATTAATGACATTCTAATAGATTTAATATGTATAAGGATATATAATATATTTATAAGTTTGCAATATAATCTTATATGTATATGTATATGTATATTTTTATTGTGGTATAGTAGTTATATTATTTTTGTTATTATAAGATAAATGAAGTTAGAACTTAAAAAGTTTGACCCTACTAAAATTAAAAGCGATTCCGTCGTTGTTTTTATTGGTAAGAGAAACACTGGAAAAAGTTATTGTATGAAAGATATTTTGAGCTATAATAGAGATATACCTGTTGGTGTTGTAGTATCACAAACAGAGAGAGCCAACGGATATTTTGAAAAATTCATACCTAAAATGTTAATATACGACGAACTTGAAGAGAAGCTCGTTGGCAAGTTTTTAAATAGACAGATTAATATTACAAAGGATAAAAAGCGTGAATTAGAAAAACACGGCTCTTCTACAATAGACCCGAGAGCCTTCTTAATATTAGATGACTGTATGTATAACAAGACTTCAATAAAAGATAAAAATATAAGATGTATATTTATGAACGGTCGCCATTACAAAATCTTCTTGCTTATAACTATGCAACATGGACTCGGCTTACCTCCTGATTTACGCTCAAATATAGACTATGTCTTCATATTCCGAAACAATATAGTTAAAGAAAGAGAGAAAATATATAATCATTATGCCGGAATGTTCCCTACATTTGATGTATTTAATCAGGTGATGAATCAATGTACCGAAAACTTTGAATGTCTCGTCATAGATAATAAAACGCAATCAAATAATATAAATGATAATGTGTATTGGTACAAAGCGCAAGATAGTAATTATAAAATGTGTTCGCAAAACTTATGGGAAATGCAGGCTCTACAGGATCAGAGAGATTTAATGGGACTTATGAATGATGAAGAAGAGGAAGACAACGAGGATTTTGACCCGGGTGTTTTTCTGAAAAAGAAAAATACAAAATTGATAAAGGTCAAAAAAAACCAAAAATATTAGAAAAATCTTAGCCTTTTGTTTTTAACATTATTGTCATTATTTATAACTATCTCTTTAATATCGCTACTCTTTTTAGAGCTATTGTCTGTTTCAACAGAAAGCTTCCTTTCAATATTCTTGTATGCTTCTTTTTTTTGTAATAAATTATATTCATTAACGGATCCGGCTTTTTGTGCAATATTAATAGGCAAAAGTTTACCTTCTGCTTCTTCCTTATTATTTATTGAATACATAAACCCGCCCTTTTTATAGATTTCTGTTTTATACTCATCATTATCTATACTATTACTAATAGTTATTATATTACCTTCGTTTTTAACACTATTTCTATTTTTCTCTATTTCATCTTCTTCATCTTCTTCTTCATCCTCTTCTTCATCCTCTTCATCATCCTCTTCATCATCCTCTTCATCATCCTCTTCTTCATCTTCTTCTTCATCCTCTTCTTCATCCTCTTCATCTTCTTCTTCATCTTCTTCTTCATCATCCTCTTCATCATCCTCTTCATCATTCTCTTCTTCATCCTCTTCATCATCCTCTTCTTCATCATCTTCGTTGTCATCTACTTTTACAATTTTTTGTTCAACAACATCTTTAGCATTGTCTTCCTCGTTTTTATTTTCGTTTTTTTCAACTTCTTGTTTTATAATAATAGAATTAGCAGACTTTGAAGCTTCGGCTTCTTCTTCGGCTTCTTCTTCGGCTTCTTCTTCGGCTTCTTCTTCGGCTTCTTCTTCGGCTTCTTCTTCGGCTTCTTCTTCGGCTTCTTCTTCGGCTTCTTCTTCGGCTTCTTCTTCGGCTTCTTCTTCGGCTTCTTCTTCGGCTTCTTCTTCGGCTTCTTCTTCGGCTTCTTCTTCGGCTTCTTCTTCGGCTTCTTCTTCGGCTTCTTCTTCGGCTATAGTATATTTTTTGGTTTTACTTTGTTTAGATGATTTAGTTTTGCTGATATCTCGTTCGGCACTCTCTTCATCAATATTATCTTGTATTTGCTGGAATATATCGTCAAATGGGATGAAATCTCTAAATGTTTTTTTAATAATTACTCTAATATTCTCTTCTATGATATTCAAATTATTTTGATATTCAGAATCCTTGATGTTTTTATTATTAAATAGATAAGCATTTTTCCAAGAGAATATTGATATATTTATATAGCATTTGTGGATAAAATCTTCAGCCAATGGTATTTTAATTTTGATATTGCTAAAATGATCCTTGTACTCATAAATCTTTATTTTTATAGTAGTTATTATAATCATTTTAATAAGGTCTGGTAAATATTTGCATTTAGTTTTCTTTATAATTTTTTTGTATTCTTCGTATATAATATTATTATTCCATTTTTTGATTTGTATTAGCTCTTTCTGAAACTCTTTAATGCTCCCTTTAATTTTAGAGCAATCACACCATATATCATATATGCGCTGAGATAATGGTATAGCTATTACATCCTGTATATGTTCAATATATTCATTTCTAGTATCAATAAGACCTTCCATATATATATTAAATAGTAAATAGTATTCTTTATATAGACGCTTCAATCCCTTGCTTTCAATTTTTCTATCTCATTTGTTAAATAATTTATTTTTTCATTAAGCGTCTTAATAGCCTCTATAAATATCGGTGCAAGCTTTTCGTAATTTACTGTCAAATAATTACAACCTGATTTTGATATTAAATTATTGCTATTATCCATAAGGCAGTCAAATGGAGCCAAATTAACTATATGAGGAAGGATTTTATTAACATCTTGGGCGCTCAACCCTACATCTTCTTTATTTTTAGCACTACAATTGTTAATAGCTATATCATTGGGAATATAATAGAAACCATTCAATTTACTAATAATATCCATAGGATTATTGATATTTGATGTTATCGTTTTCAATCTATTATCTGAAAATCCCGAGATAATTACACCTGTTGCCGAAATATTACCAGATACTTCTAATTTATTTGTAGGAGATAAATTGCTTGCTCCGCCTATTTTGACATTTGAAGTATAATAAATGTGTTTTGTTGCTTCAATTGCGCTCCAATATGAATCGCCGCCTCCAATACTACTAACACCGCCATCACTTGCGCCCCCACCATCACCCGACCATCCTGTTGTAAGTTTACCAGAAACCCTTACATTACCTACGATATCCATTATATAATTATTGGCTACATCTACTGTTTTGTCGCCACCGATTTTAACAGGAGCACCATAATATATGGTATTTTTAGTAGTAGCTGTAACATTCTTCCAATAACTTAAACCTCCACCGCCACCACTTACAATTGTAGTAGTTCCTCCGCCAGAAACGGCTATATTCGCTATAAGATTACTATAATTATTATACAAGTAATTACTTGCGGCTCTTACATAATTGCTAACATTAGCATCAAGTGTCCTATAATCCAATACAAGTGCATTACTTGATGCGCTTACATAATTGCTAACATTACTATCAAGCCTCTTGTAATCCAAAACTAACGCATTACTAGAAGAGCTCACATAATTACTAACATTCCCATCAAGCCTCTTGTAATCCAACACGAGCGCATTACTTGAAGCGTTTACATAATTGCTAACATTCCCATCAAGCCTCTTGTAATCCAAAACTAGCGCATTACTAGAAGAGCTCACATAATTACTAACATTCCCATCAAGCCTCTTGTAATCTACTACAAGAAGATTACTTGCCACTCTTACATAATTACTTGCTCTATCATCATTTGTAGTTATATTAGCAATTTGATTGAATTGAGTAGCTGTAATATTATTTATAGATTCTTTAAAAGTAATATTGCCATTATAGCCAACACTTAATACTTCACTTGTTAAATTTGATACATTCATTATGTTATATCCCGCTGTCTTTTGCTTGATAATGACAGCATTATTAAGACTGTCATTTATAATCTCTAATCTCTCTGTTATATACACGTTTGTATCTAATGTAGTAGTAGAACCCAAGACAGTAAGATTAGATGTTGTAAGATTTCCATTTATTATAGCATTTCCAGTATATGTACTTAAATCAACTGATATAATACCACTTGCATTAATAGCTGTATTGGTTCCTTGTCTTACACCTCCTAATGCTCCAGTAGTTGCAGCGGGCAGAACATAAGTATTAGCTCCAGATATAACACCTGAACCATTTATAGTTATCGTGCTTCCATCAACTTTGACACCTCCTAATGCTCCAGTAGTTGCAGCGGGCAGAACATAAGTATTAGCTCCAGATATAACACCTGAACCATTTATAGTTATCGTGCTTCCATCAACTTTGACACCTCCTAATGCTCCAGTAGTTGCAGCGGGCAGAACATAAGTATTAGCTCCAGATATAACACCTGAACCATTTATAGTTATCGTGCTTCCATCAACTTTGACACCTCCTAATGCTCCAGTAGTAGCCGTAGGCAAAGTACTAGCTGTTATATAGCCTATTGATTTGACTGTTGAAATTATAACATTACTTGCCACACTTACATAATTACTGGCTCTATCATCATTGATAGTTATCAAAGATGATATCCGTGTATCTACGGCTCCCACATAATTGCTAACATTACTATCAAGCCTCTTGTAATCCAAAACAAGTAGATTACTTGCCACACTTACATAATTACTGGCTCTATCATCACCTACAGTTATCAAAGATGATATCCGTGTATCTACGGCTCCCACATAATTGCTAACATTTCCATTAAGCCTGTTGTAATCAACTGCTAATATATTGCTTGTCTCTTTGACATAATTGCTTGTATCAACATCATTATAAGCTATTAAATCTGATAGTCTGGTATCTACAGCACCTATATAATTGCTGACATTAGAATCATTTGTAGATATTAAAGTTGTTAATACTTGTCCATTAACAGTTAAAGTTGAATTAACTACTAAGTTTCCAGTTATATAAGCATTGCCATCCGTAATAGTATTTCCTACAATATGAAGTTTATTCCCTGCGGTTGGATTGTCAATTCCAATACCAACACTGCCTGTATTTACAATATTCATAATACGCTGATTACCCGCATTAAAAGTAATTCTATTATTATCAAATATTCCTGTACCATTTACATAATCAAACTCTATGCGTTTATCAGCGTTGTAACATTGAATACTATATTTAGATGAAGAGTTCCACGCGCCTGTTAGTAATATATTACCATTATTTAATGTCAATAATTGCGTAGGATTAGTAGTTCCTATACCTACTTTGCCACCTTGTATTCTCATGTCTGTTGTCCAAGCAGTAGTATTTGTAGCGTGAGTATTAAAATCTATATATGATTTATTCCACGCAGTACTTCCGGCTGTCGTCCAACCCGACTTAATAAAAGATGATGGCGTAGAAATATTAGCACTTCCTACAGCACTACTTGCAATAAACATTATACCAGCATCTTTTCTATTAGATGGAAAAGACATAGATGATACAATAACATCAGCGTCTACAATATCTACATTTGTAGTATCAATAGTTCCTTCTGAATTATGCGCTTGTAAAATATGTAGTTTTTTCAGTGGATTCGTAGTTCCTATACCAACATTTCCCGTATTTTTATTATCAATATTATTACCAGATTTATTCCACACATCGCTGCTAATCAATGAATCATTTGTACTTTGTATAGTAATACTTAAAATATTACTTATAGCATTTATGTAATTGCTAACACTTACATCACGATTTTTATAATCATTTACAATAAAATTACTAGTAACTCTAATATAATTGCTAATATTTCCATTAAGCCTATTGTAATCCACTGCTAAGATATTGCTCGTCTCTTTGATATAATTACAGGTATCAACATCATTATAAGCTATTAAAGCAGATAGTCTGGTATCTACGGCTTCCACAAAGTTGCTAACATTTCTATTAAGCCTATTGTAATCAACTGCTAATACATTGCTCGTCTCTTTGATATAATTACAGGTATCCACATCATTATAAGCTATTAAAGCAGATAGCCTTGTATCTACGGCTTCCACATAATTGCTGACATTCCTATCATTTGCTGTTATATTTGCAATTTTAGCAAACTCAGATACGCTTATATTGTTAATTGAATCACTAAATGTAATATCGCCATTATAGCCAATATTAAATACCTCACTTGTTAGATTGGATATATTCATTATGTTATATCCATTAGCCTTTTGTCTGATATCCACGGCATTATTTAAGCTATCGTTAATTATCTCTAACCTCTCTGTTATATACACATTAGTATCTAATATAGTACTAGAACCTAATACAGTTAAATTGGATGTTATTAAATCACCTTTGATGAATGTATTGCCCTCATAGACATCTAAAATTACACTCAAAGTTCCGTCTGATAATATATTAACATTATTTCCTTTTTTGATAGCACCTTTTTTATCTGCTGTAGCCACGGGTAATCTGTCAGAGTTTATTAGACCCTGAGTAATATTAACAGCATTTCTCGAAAAGTTGATTAGATTCGTATTTAATGTATTGGAAGTAGATATGATATAATTAGATAGAGACTTATCACTTGTAATAGAATAATTTATTAGATAGTTAGAAGTACCAAGCACATAGTTAGAAAGGTTAGTATTAATATTGTTAGCATTTCTTATTAGATTGTTAGAAGTTGCCAGAATATAATTAGAAAGATTAACATTAATATTGCTCGCGTTTCTTAGTAGATTATTGGAAGTCATATGAATGTAGTTTAAAAGATTTATATTGATATTGCTTGAATATGCTATAAGAATATTTGATGTAGAAGCCACATAATTTGATTGATATATATTGTTGTCAAATGAATATTTAAATAGCACATTTGAAGTTTCTAATATTAATTCTAACTGATTTCCTCCATTATTTTTAATAAAGGTCATTATTTCGTTTGAAGTCGCAGAGATATAGTTGGAGATATTTAAATCACTATTAGCCTGTGTATTATTTAAATTGATAATAGTACTCAATAAATAATTTGAATTATTAATATCATTATTGCTCGCATATAAATATAGAATATTATTAGAAGTTATTATTTTTTTATCTAATGCTTCTCTAACATCTATTACAAAATTGCTTATGATTGCGTCTCTATTCGAATAATCAATATTTAGAATATTAGATATGTTTAATACATAATTAGATTGCTTGATATCATTATCCGCTATTCTCTGTTTGATATTATAATTTATCCCCGACAAATGCGCCATCTCGCTCGCTGTTATATTATTAATTTTTCCAGTATATTTAATGTTACCTATTATATCCAATTTTTCTGTAGGTATCTTATTGGCAATTCCAATATTTCCATTAGATGTTATTATAAAAAGAGGGTTATTTATATTATTGTCATCTTTGGAATAACATTCTAATACGTTTGAATATCCTGTATTGTGTCTGATTTTAACACTCGGTTTATTAGAAGAATCATCTATATTATAAATATCAATATAGCCAGTATTGTAATTAGATAGATTTCTATGTATCTGTGTTATAAAAGGGCTGTTTGTTGTTACATCTCCCTCTAATATCAAATCTCCGAATACATGAAGATTTCCATTTTGGTTTTCAGTAGAATAATAGGAGCCTACATTTAAACGCGAACCTACTGTCAGCTCTCCTTCATATTGATTATTTATTATATATTTATTAATAGCACCATTCGCTATATTATCAAGATTTAATTCATTTATTTGCTGTTGTACATTTTTAGTAATTCCTGTGAGACTATGAATTTCGTTTGAAGTAACAAGATTTATTTTATCAGCAAAACTAATTGAACTCATTTCGAGAGCTCCCGTTGGACTTGCTGATAAAGTCGTAGTGCCTATTGTAATTGTATTAGCGCCCACAAATATACTTTTCCATTTCTTATCTGCTGAACCAAATGAAAAAGTATTATCTAATGTAGGAATTATACTAGCCCCCATATATAATATTTTATTAACATTAAGAGGTATATTTGGCATTGATATAGTATCATTTTCAATAAATCTTTTAACGGTTCCCTGCTCTATAATATCTGCCGTCAATGTACTGGAACCTGTACCACCTCGTGCGATTGATAATGTCCCTGATGATATATTATTAGCATTCAAAGCATTTATCAAAGAACCGTTTCCTGTAATATTAGTAGCCACAAGAGTATTTGTAGTATTATTCCAAGTTAAATTAGCAGATTGTATCGGAGTATTAGCAGCATTCCCTACTAGGAGCTGATTTGCTGCTAAATTATTAGCACCAGTACCACCCTTAGAAACAGGCAAAACACCAGCAGATATGTTATCAATATTTAAACCTGTAATATTCTCTCCTGAACCAGCTATATTTGTAGCTGAAAGCGTATTTGTAGTATTATTCCATGATAAACTTACAGATTGTATAGGTGCATTAGTACCATTACCTACAATAAGCTGATTTTGAACAAAACTACCTGTTCCTGTACCGCCCCTTGATACACCAAGAGTACCAGTAGATATATTTTCTGCACTTAGAGCAGTAATATTTGCTCCTGAGCCTGATAAAGTAGTTGCTTCTATGTTGGTAGCCGATAATATACTACCTATATTATTCCAAGTTAAATTACCAGATTGTATTGGAGCATCAGTCGCATTCCCTACTACGAGCTGATTTGCGACTAAATTATTAGCACCTGTACCACCCTTGGAAACAGGCAAAACACCAGCAGATATATTATCAATATTTAAACCTGTAATATTCTCACCCGAACCTGCTATATTTGTAGCTGAAAGTGTATTTGTGGTATTATTCCATAATAAACTTGCAGATTGTATAGGTGTATTAGTACCATTACCGACAATAAGCTGATTTTGAACAAAACTACCTGTACCCGTACCACCCCTGGATACACTAAGAGTACCAGTAGATATATTTGCGGCACTTAGAGCAGTAATATTTGCTCCTGAGCCTGATAAAGTAGTAGCTTCTATGTTGGTAGCCGATAATATATTACCTATATTATTCCAAGTTAAATTAGCAGATTGTATTGGAGTATTGGCTGCATTCCCTACTAAGAGTTGATTTTCAGCTAAATTATTAGCACCTGTACCACCCTTGGAAACAGGCAAAACACCAGCAGATATATTATCAATATTTAAACCTGTAATATTCTCGCCCGAACCTGCTATATTTGTAGCTGAAAGCGTATTTGTTGTATTATTCCATGATAAATTTGCTGATTGTATAGGTGCATTAGTACCATTACCTACAATAAGCTGATTTTGAACAAAACTACCTGTTCCTGTACCGCCTCTCGCAATTGATAATGTCCCCGATGATATATTTGCTGCATTTAGAGCAGTTATTAAAGAACCGTTCCCTGTAATATTTGTGGCAGCAAGCGTATTTGTAGTATTATTCCAAGTTAAATTGGCTGATTGTATAGGAGTATTCGTGGCATTACCTACTACGAGCTGATTTGCGACTAAATTATTGATACCCGTCCCACCCTTAGAAACAGGCAAAACACCAGCAGATATATTATCAATATTTAAACCTGTAATATTCTCGCCTGAACCTGCTATATTTGCTGCAGAAAGCGTATTTGTTGTATTATTCCAGGATAAACTTGCAGATTGTATAGGCGCATTAGTACCATTACCTACAATAAGCTGATTTTGAACAAAACTACTCACACCAGTACCTCCTCTCGCAATTGATAATGTCCCTGTTGATATATTTGCAGCACTTAGAGAAGTAATATTCGCTCCTGAGCCTGATAAAGTAGTTGCTTCTATGTTGGTAGCCGATAATATACTGCTTATATTATTCCATGTTAGATTTTCAGATTGTATTGGAGCATCTGTTGCATTCCCTACTATGAGCTGATTTGCTGCTAAATTATTAGCACCGGTGCCTCCCTTGGATACAGGCAATATACCATTCGTATGAGTAGATAAATTGATTAAATTATTGAAGGAAGATGCCCCAATCCCACCTCTTTCAACTGCTAATATACCACTTGCTACATTATTGGCATTTAATAGAGTAATACCTGCGCCATTCCCCGAAATATTAGTAGCAAATAGAGTATTATTAGCCCATGTCAATCCGCCGCTTTGAATAACTGCGCCTGTACCATTGCCTACTATTACCTGATTTAATGTCAATATATCTTTTCCGCTACCACCCTTGGATGCTGGTAAAATACCCGTAGTATGCGAAGATAAATTAATTAAATTATTAAGACTATTAGTACCTGTTCCTCCCTTAGCTATGGGTAAAATGCCTGTTGTATGCGAAGGGAGATTAATTAGATTTTCAAGCGTAGTTGAGCCAGTCCCCCCCTTAGCTACAGGTAAAACACTGCTTATATTTGCAAGTCCCAAATTAACATATATTTGATTGTTGCCATCTATTTCTATACCTCCTTCATCTTTAATATTAAGATTAAACGCATTTACATCTTTGACAATACCTGTCCCGCCCGTTGTTTGTCCTGCACTTGAAAATTGAGTAAAGTTAATAGAATCTGTTCCTAATGTTGCAAAATTGGAAGTATTAAATACATACCCTGAGTTTTTATTAATATTGCCATTTTTCACAAATACGAAAGCACCACTTTTGATATTTTCAGTACTATTGAAATCTTCGCTTCTACTCCATGTACTTGTTGATGCGGTATAAATACCATTCTCATATTTTAGATTCTGATTCTTTACTAAGACTCTGTTATTAAGTGAAGTAAATACCCCATCTATCTGTATTAGGCCGGCGGGAGGATAAGTAATATTCACAGTAGTCGCAAGTTCTACTGGATCTATGAATGTTAGACCAGAGACAACTGAATCTAAATCATTTTTAGTAGCGTATGAAGATAAATCAACTGATAGATTACCACTTATAATACCATTGCTATCTATTTTAATAGTTATATTGTCGGGTTTAATTGCACCAAAATTATTACATGTTGCTCGCGGTAATAATATATTTGATATTTTTAAATTATATGAGTCATAATAAAATAGCGAGGCAGATAAATCATCTACCCTTTTATTTAATAAGTTAGATGAAGATACTATATTATCATTTGTCTGCTGTATGATATCAACATTATTTCTTTTATATATTCCTGTAATATTCATATTACCGCTAACATCTAATTTTTCGTCTGGCTGTGAATTGCCTATTCCTACTCTCCCATTTTGTAATATTTTTAAAATACTATTGCTATTAATATTATCCTCGTAAACATTTACGATATCAACAAAACTGTTATCAGAAAAAATATTGAACTTTCCAGCAACATTCAATATATCATTATGGTAATTATTTACTATAAACTTGTTATTTACTCCATTATTAATTTCGTCCGTTGTAATATTATCTATTCTTAATGCAAGAGTATTGGAATTATTTAATAAAAAATTTGACATAGTATTATGATTTACGCTTATAATACCACTCAACCGGTCATTTATACTAAGAGAATAGTTAGATAAAGATGTATCTTTTATATTTATGATAGTATTGATATTGCTATCAACAGCCCGAATATAGTTGCTGACATTGGAGTTGTTAGAGTCAATGCTCGTAAGAACAGTAGTATTTATGATAGTATTAAGATTGCTATCAACAGCCCGAATATAGTTGCTGACATTGGAGTTGTTAGAGTCTATGCTCGTCAGCACAGTAGTATTAATAATGACATTCAGATTGCTATCAACAGCCCGAATATAATTGCTGACATTAGAATTGTTAGAGTCAATGCTCGTCAAGACAGTAGTATTAATAATGACATTCAGATTGCTATCAACTGCTTGAATATAATTGCTGACATTGGAGTTGTTAGAGTCAATGCTCGTCAGCACAGTAGTATTTATAATAGTATTAAGATTGCTATCAACAGCCCGAATATAGTTGCTGACATTGGAGTTGTTAGAGTCTATGCTCGTAAGTACAGTAGTATTTATGATAGTGTTAAGATTGCTATCAACGGCTTTGATATAGTTGCTGACATTGGAGTTGTTAGAGTCAATGCTCGTAAGAACAGTAGTATTTATGATAGTATTAAGATTGCTATCAACAGCCCGAATATAGTTGCTGACATTGGAGTTGTTAGAGTCAATGCTCGTAAGAACAGTAGTATTTATGATAACATTAAGATTGCTATCAACAGCCCTAATATAGTTGCTGACATTGGAGTTGTTAGAGTCTATGCTCGTAAGAACAGTAGTATTTATGATAGTATTGAGATTGCTATCAACAGCCCGAATATAATTGCTGACATTAGAATTGTTAGAGTCAATGCTCGTAAGTACAGTAGTATTAATAATGACATTTAGATTGCTATCAACAGCCCGAATATAGTTGCTGACATTGGAGTTGTTAGAGTCAATGCTCGTCAAGACAGTAGTATTTATGATAGTGTTAAGATTGCTATCAACTGCCTGGATATAATTGCTGACATTAGAATTGTTAGAGTCTATGCTCGTAAGTACAGTAGTATTTATGATAGTATTGAGATTGCTATCAACAGCATTTATATAGTTAGAAACATCAGTTATAACATTATTGCCGTTTTTAATAAAATTTCCTCCGATTATAATATCATTTGCTACTGCTATATTTCCATTTTCATTTATAGACAATATATTACTGGTTAAATTATATGCGTGTTTTTCAATATTAAATTGCGAGTTTGAACTGGATAATCTCCAATCGCCGCTTGCGCCGCTTGAGGTATTCCCGAATGTTCCAGACCCCCTTTTAAAATCTATATTAATAATACTATTAACATTATTTCGGGGGTCCTCCAGCCGAAGAGCAACATTGCACTGAACTAAATGAAATAGAGTTTGTGGATTTGTTGTACCATACCCCACATTTAATATATTCATTTATATTATTAGTTCTCTCTATCTATAATATTAATATTTATATTTAATAAAAAAAAATGACAAATCTTTATAATTTTTGTTTAAGATAATTAATTTCAATCTGCTGTAATTCTATTTTTTTAGTCAATTCTTGAATTGATTTTGTCAATAGAGGAATTATAGAAGTATAATTTATACCGTACATATCATTATCATCTGAGGGCTCAACGACAACTTCGGGGAATATATCCTTTAATTCTTGAGCTATAAAGCCATAGGATTTTTTATCAGCAGATTCCTGATTCAATAGCAAATAAGATACCGGATTCAATTTATTTATATCATCCAATGCATTCCCAATATTTTCTATATTCTTTTTATATCGCGCATCACTCGTTTGAGTAACAGAGACACATTGTAAATTGGTACATTTAAGATTACCGGCAACTTCCAATTTATATCCGCTTGATTCGCTCGGTGTCATTCCAATTCCAACTTTGTCATATGCAATTGCTATTGTAGTAGTAATAGGTTTGTAGGGCGTCCCATTATTCCATATTTCGCTCGCCGTCCAGCTAGAAGATGTTAGAGGATAATTTGAATTATTAACATATGCCGGTCTATTAATATAGAGTTTGCCAATTGTATTGTCCAGTTTTGATTTCCAAAATGCTGTATAATAAACATCTTCCTCAGTATTTGGCATATCTTCATAGGAACCTGACACATTTATTATGGAATGCGAGTACATACTATTATCTGCACCAAGATTGTGTGATATCCAACAAGGACTGCATTCTAATCCTCCACCATTAGTTCCATTAGCATCATTTATAGGCACCCAAGAGCCGTTGCCTATTTTTCTATATAATTGCAGACCCCACCAGCGCGAATCTTCTGCATAATCCATACCTATATGACAAGTCATAGATACGAGGACTTTTGATTGAATATGCGAAGGCTTTATCTTGACAAAAAATCCATTGTTTTGAATATCTATAGGAACCCATCCGACGGAGTTCAATTCTTTTTCAACAGTTTTAGAGTAGGTTTTGTGTATTGTTTGTATTGTCATACCTTGTGTGAATTCCAAAACAAAAGGGGAGCCATTCAAATTAAAAGCCTTGGCATTTATAATACCATCTATATCTAATTTATGATTTGGCGCTGTACCGACACCTATATTACCCACGCTATCTATAATAAACCTGTCTTTAATTATGGTATTGCTACCCGAAGATATTATATAATTGTTGTTGCTATTTGACATTCTCCACCCGCATTTATTTAAGTTATATTGCAGGGCATTGCTAGTTCCGTTAATTAAATCTATTGATGTTGATAATTGTGCTCTCGCGCTCCCGTCGTTATTTATGCCATCATCGTGGATTTTAATTTTGCCATTTGCTCCGCTCAAAGCCAACAAACAGTCTGGTTTGGCGGTACCGACACCGATGTAATTATTATAATATATATTGTTATCGCTGTTAGTAGTCCATTGGCTCGTCTTGAATATTTCGTTATTTACCTTGTATGTCCCTGTTATGTTAATATCGCCGGCAATATCAAGAGAATGTTGCGGTTGTGTATTACCTATGCCTACAAAATCTTGGTTATATATGGTAATTATATTTGAGCCTTCGCTAGGTATATATGGAGTTCCCAATTGCCATATTTCGGTCGCCGTCCAGGTTGAAGATAACACAGAGGAGTTGTTTGAATTATATTTGGCAGGTCTATTTAGATAAATATTCGCGCTTCCGCCATAATTATCGCCCAGGTTCGTTTTCCATTTTACTGTGTAATAAACATTGTATCTTGAATCTGGCGTATCAAAGAATGTGCCGTTAATATTAGCTACGAAGTTTTCATAACTTGTCAAATTTGCTCCGAGCGTATGAGATAGCCAGCAAGGCGTAGCATTATCAGGGTTATTTTCAGGACGCGATGCTACTACTTCGTGCCAATCAGTTATTACATTTAGATTGTTATCGGTCATTTTTCTATATAATCTAAGACCCCACCAGATTGATTCGGGATCACTGTCTATGCCGATATGCATAGAGAGATTTATTAAAATCTTTGATGTCCTGTGAGAAGGTTTAATTTTTATTAAAAAGCCACTATTAACATTTTCATCAATAAACTTCCATCCGCTGTCATTATCTAAGCCAGATTCTAAATATGATTTAGTATTTGTATATGTCTTTGATAATGTTTGTATAGGCATATTTTGAGATATAACCCCGACACTTCCTCCTCCACCAGTTCCACCAGAGCCTTGCGAGAATAATACACCCTGTTTATATATATCACCTTCAATATTGATACTTCCATTAATATTTATTTTATAAGTATCTCCGTTATTATCCATTTCAATATGCGGTTTTGTTCCGATACCTATATTACCCGTCCCACCGTCAATAATTAGGCGATCACTTATAAGATTATTTTTACCAGATGAAATCGCAAAATTGTTATTGCTATTTGATATTCGCCATCCAAATAAATCATTGTTTTGTATAGAATTATTAATGCCGTTTATAAACTCTATAGAGGATACCGGATTATCAATATAAGGATTTTGTATTTTAATATTGGCAGCTTTACCGTATATATTTAGCAGCGAACTAGAAATATTAGTAGTTCCTATGCCTACGTTGAAATTGACAAATAGATTGGAGTTTGCCCTGATATCTCCTTGAACGTCTAACAAATATTCAGGATTCTGTTTGCCAATCCCAACCTTGCCATCTTTTTTGATAATCATCTTTTCAATATTGCTTGTTATAAAGCGTAGCTCGTCATTATTAACACCAGGGGCGCTCTCGGCACTTATAAAAGTATCATTATTTACATCTTTGACGCCTCCTAGTGTTCCCCAGTTATTACCTGCTCCATAGCCTTCAAATTGATTGGTATCTGTGTTATAACGGATAGTACCTTTGATTAGATTGATTCCGGCAGGTCGCTGGATATCTGTACCACTTGGTATTTTGATGCCGTCTGTCGTATTGATTTCCAAATATACTTTGGGAGATTCGGTACCAATGCCTACCTTGCCATTATAATTAATATTAAAAACAGGGATATCATTATTTGAAGCCGTGAATATATTATATGAATTATTAATTTGCTTAACTATCAGAGCATCTCCTGTGCCAGTATTTGTTATATTCAATTGTTCTGTAGTATATACATCAGTATTCAAGGTTGTTGTTACGCCATATACAATTAAATTAGAATTGATAGTTAAATCGCCGTCAATAAATAGATTATTATTATATTTATTAGCTACTATGAATTTATTTATAGAAGTGCTATTTTCTGTAATTAAATCTGTTGTTAGATTAGTTATTCTGGTAGCTATAAAATTACTTGTCTCCAGAATATAATTACAGGTTTCTTTCATAATATCGCGATTGTTAATAGTATATACAAAATCGGTTCCAGGTTCGCTAACAATATTTATATTGCCTCTCACATCCAATTTACTTTGTTTATTAGGATTTGTTACTCCTAAGCCCATAATACCATCGTAGGTCAGAGTCATAACCTCGCTATTCAAATTAGAAGCCGAGATAATATTGCTTCCTATATTATTCTGCCGGGCATTTAGCAATACTCCTTGTGGTTGCATAACACCAAACCCAATACTTCCGTCATAGGCTACTGTAAGCACTTCTCTATCCAAATTGGAAGCAGAGATAATATTGCTTCCTATATTATTCTGTCGGGCATTTAGCAATACTCCTCGCGGTTGCATAACACCAAACCCTATGCTACCATCATAGGCTACTGTCAAGACTTCGCGATTAATATTAGAAGCTGAGATAATATTGCTTCCTATATTATTCTGTCGTGCATTTAGCAATACTCCCCGTGGTTGCGTAACACCAAAACCTATGCTACCATCATATGCAACCGTAAGGACTTCTCTATCCAAATTGGAAGCAGAGATAATATTACTTCCTATATTATTCTGTCGGGCATTTAGTAATATGCCTCGTGGTCGCGTAACACCAAATCCAATGCTACCATCATAGGCTACTGTAAGCACTTCTCTATCTAAATTAGATGCTGAGATAATATTGCTACCTATATTATTCTGTCGGGCATTTAGCAATACACCTTGTGGTCGCGTAACACCAAAACCTATGCTACCATCATAGGCAACAGTAAGGACTTCTCTATCCAAATTAGAAGCAGAGATAATATTGCTACCTATATTATTCTGTCGGGCATTTAGTAATATTCCTCGCGGTTGCGTAACACCAAACCCAATACTTCCATCATAGGCTACTGTAAGCACTTCGCGGTCAATGTTAGAAGCTGAGATAATATTGCTTCCTATATTATTCTGTCGGGCATTTAGTAATATTCCTCGCGGTTGCATAACACCAAACCCAATACTTCCGTCATAGGCTACCGTAAGGACTTCCCTATTCAAATTAGAAGCCGAGATAATATTGCTACCTATATTATTCTGTCTGGCATTTAGTAATATACCTCGTGGTTGCATAACACCAAACCCAATGCTACCATCATAGGCAACAGTAAGGACTTCTCTATCCAAATTGGAAGCAGAGATAATATTGCTTCCTATATTATTCTGTCTGGCATTTAGCAATACTCCTCGCGGTTGCATAACACCAAACCCAATACTTCCATCATAGGCTACTGTAAGCACTTCGCGGTCAATGTTAGAAGCTGAGATAATATTGCTTCCTATATTATTCTGTCGGGCATTTAGTAATATTCCTCGCGGTTGCAT
>Ga0208942_1000259_pt1 | contig 23368 bp, 31 predicted proteins | sample GreLakmeSU08MSRF_FD_187704 | JGI IMG/M metagenome (GOLD analysis project Ga0208942, IMG submission 187704) | Freshwater lentic microbial communities from great Laurentian Lakes, MI, USA - Great Lakes metaG SU08MSRF (SPAdes) | ecosystem: Environmental > Aquatic > Freshwater > Lake | place: Great... | reverse complement strand
ACACACTTGGGTATGTTATCAAATGAAAGAGTGTAGAGACATCATCATTTATAATATACCCACGTTTTAATTTGTGTGTAGAGTTGTACACGACTTGCATGTGCATATAGAGTATTTTTTATAGAACATTTTTATTGTGATATTAAATAGATTAATGATGAACAAATTAACAAGAAAACCTAATAAGTTTTGCAAAAGCCCAATGAATAAAATATTTTTTGAGCCACAATTCACAAATTTAGACGGTTCACAAACAGAGTATAACACGCCCATGTTTTATTTTGAGAAGTTTTACGATGTTAGAATTTTCGTTGATCAAAGTTCACAAAATTGTATAAGTTCATTTTGTGGATTTTAATTATAATGAACAATATAACAAACCAAGAACAAGTATTTGAGTTCTTAGATGAACTCCAAGAATCGGGTGTAACAAACATGTTTGGAGCTGGTTCCTATGTTCAAAAAGAATATGGAATTAGTATAAATGAAGCAAACAACTATGTGTCTGAATGGATGATGACATACGAAGAAAGACACCCTGATGATTAATACTTTTTTTCTAAACGAATTATAATGAACAAAATTAATAGAGAAATAGACATAGAAACTGCCAACAATACAGTTAGTGATTTTGGTGAAACTGTATTACAAGGTAATGGAATAATGAGAGTAGATGAACAAGGTGTCTACTTCATGAAGTATGGTTGTAGAACTGATTTAGTCTTGTTCCACAAGACCAAAGATCAAGTCAAAGACTATTATGAAGAAGAACATGAATCAGAATATGAACCTGATCATGATGATTATATGAGTGATTTGGATTGAGTTCTTACTTACCTTGTGGTGTCACAGATAGTATGTGTGAACCAAAAGAAGAATACTGTTCAAGATGTGGTCATTCATATAGTGATCATAATGAATTTGATAATGATATGTATGTGATAAAAGATAAACGTGATGGTAATTCATTCGTTGGTGGTATAGTATATGATTCGTATGGTGAGGTAGTTAATGCTTGTGCTATGAAAAAATGTTACTGTGAAAAATATTGTGATGGAGAATATGAACCTGATTATGATGAGGATAGATAATAGATATGACTGAATGTAAGCACGATTATTCTATTGGATTGTGGTTTTGCCCATACTATGATAGTGATAAAGAAAAATTTATTGCAACTTGTTGTCAATGTGGTAAAATTAAATATAAAAGGATAAGATATACTGGGCGTAGAAAAGACGGTAGTAGAATAATAAGGAAGATGTATAAATGAATGATATAATAAAGACATTGTTAATTGGAATAACCGTAGGTGTTATCGTATGGTTAATCAGTTCCATATTTACAAATAAAAAATAGTAAGATATATAAAATGTAACAAATTATAATTATCATGGAAGAAAACAAAATAACAGATGAAGCATATCAAAGTTTCATAAACTCTTTGAAAACAAACGTCCCTGCCGATAATAATAATGCAGGACACACATACAAAGTTCCAGTTGCCGAGATACAATTTGATAACTATATCCCTGTCAAATGGGGAGTAGATTACATACAAATTGCAGATGAGGCAGATGAATTGGAAATGTATATGTTAGCAGGAAAGAACTATATTATTGAGGGTGATAAAGGCTTGGGTAAAACACAACTTGTTCATAACATTTGTGTTAAACATAACTTAGCATTAGTAACCCTTACTTGTTCAGAGGGAACAAAGATAGGAGAGTTGATAGGAAGACCACAGATTAATGAATTCGGTAGTTACTATCAATTAGGAATACTACCAACAGCAATAGAAGTTGCCAATCATTTTGGTAAAGGAGTTCTATACATAGACGAACTCAACACACTAACACATGAGATACAAAAGACATTGAACTCTATTACAGATGGAAGAATGTCAATCAATGCAAACGGTAAAGTGTATCGTGTGAATAATGGGGTAACATTATCCGTAGTAGGAACAATGAATCCAGTTACATACTCAGGTGTCAATTCACTTACGGAAGATGTAAGAAGCAGATTCATAGGCTCAGTTTGGTCATACCCTGATAATGATACGTTAAAACAAATCATTGATTGGACAGATATAGATGAACTAACTATAATGAACCCAATGCTAACACTAGTGCAAAACATTCACAACCTTAGATTAAATTCTGATGTTGAGTATTCATTATCTCCAAGAGATATAGCACAGTTCACAGAATGTTATAAACTATTAAAAGATAGCACGTTGAAGAAACCATTAGAACGTAGTCTTAAAAATACAGTCATGTGTAAGTTCAGCGATATTGGACAGAGAGAATTGATAAAGAAACAAATCAATGATATATTTGGAGTGACAGTATAATGACCATAGTAACAGCGTTCAATGATGTTATTATAAATGCAAAAGATATTCTATCAGAGAAAGAATATGATAGTAAGAAAGCAGGAATCATTAGTCAGATAGTTAAGAAACGAGTGAGTGTACTATATGAGAGTGGTCTCAACTGTGCATTTAAAAATAATAAAAATGGTTACACAGTAATAAAAGCATCACCAAAGACTCCTCACATTGACGGTAACACAGCTATGAACCACGAGTTAGCACACATACTATTCAATTCATTTGAACCACGTGTGTTTAAAACTTTAAAGAATTGGTCAAACGTTTATGAAGATGGTAAGGATATAGCATTTAATGTATATCATGAGGCGATGAACATAATTGAAGACCAACGAATCGAATCACGTTGGGGTGAAATTTATCTAGGAAACAATAAAGACTTTATCAAGACTAGGAAAAAGTTAGGACTTGAATTGAAACAATTCGATACACCTTCTGCCATGTTACTTGCAGAAAGATTCTTTAGAAAGGATTTAACTGAGAGTGTAAAATATCCTAACATGGGTATTATGATACATGATGTTGAGGGTGCATCACTACAAGGCACAATGATATTACTAAAAAAGATAAAGCCACATCTAGATGAATACATACAATCATTATTGGATAAAGGTATTGACTTGGAAAAAAATAAAAAAGAATTACGAAAATGGATAGATGAACCAATAGATAATTCAAAACCAACTGAAGAAAGAAAATCAGATGAACAAAAGAAAGAGGTAGAAGTTTTGATACATAGAAACAATATCAAAAAGATATCTGATGAGATTAGTGTTGATTTATTAAATAGAGATTGTATGAATTCACGTGATGATAGTAAGAGATTTAATGGTATCGACCTTACAAATGTTGAACCATACGATGATGTAAACATTGAAGATTATGATACTGCGATGAAAGAAGCAAAGATAGAAGCAAAGATAGAAATGGAAGAAATAAAATCTATGATGGAATCATCTACATCTATATTAGAATCTGATATTCGTTTACATGAATTGGTACATAAAGAACAGAGCATAATAGATGTTGACCAAAATATAGTTAATCAAACTAAGAAACTATTACGAACATTCAAAGAAAGAACAAAGGATGTAATATCATCTAATGGATTAGAACTTGATGTTTCTGAATATATAAATATGAAAGCAAATGGTTATGGTGATTGCTTTGTAGAAGAATCTCCAGATATAGGATTGTCAATATGTATCAGCATTGATGGTTCAACTAGTATGCAAGGTAATATAAATAAAACTGTTCAGAAAATAATTGGAACTATATACAAGTCTATCGAGGACACAAAGACAATAGAATTAAAATGTGTTAGTTGGACTTCAAGTAGAAACGGTGATATATCTATTACCAACTTTAATAGTTTTGATGACATCACTTACTTGAACTGTCAACCATCAGCATACACACCAACACATATAGGAATTAAAATTGGTTCAGACATACTATATAAAATGAAAGGCAGAAGAAAACTTCTTATGGTTATTACTGATGGACTACCTAACTACCGTAAGAATAATGGACAAGTTTCAACCACACAGATAATAAAAGAATCAATAAAGTCTTGTAAGATAGCACTAAAGAGAACACCGAACATATCAATAATAGGTGTTGGACATAGTACAACGTATTTAAAACAAATGTTCAAAGATAAATTTATACAATGTATTAACACATCAGCGACTGAATCGTTTATGTTAAAGACATTTAGGAAAGAGATATTAAGAACTATGAGAAGATAATAGTGTATAGATAATGGAAAATAAAAAATCAACACAACTAGATACAATAACTCTCAATGACACATTGAGAATGAGAAGCAAACTCATTTCCAAAATTAAAAAAATGCAGTTCTTATGGATTGAATCTTATAGAATAAAAGATTCTGAAATAGAATCCATGACTGACGAACAACTATTCGATACCCACAAGATACATTATAACTTGTGGATAGATAATCCACTACCACAACACATGTGCGTAACACCTAAAACTTGTAATAAATGTGGAATACAAGTAGGCAAATATGAAAATCATATAGCAAACAAAAACGGTGTATTGGAATGGAACAATGACAAATGTAGGGAATGTTACAATGACTCTCTCTGATAAAGAAAGATTCATTCTACATCTTGCCATGAATATGAATCCTAAAGGAACATCTGATGAAACACATGTTATCATTAAACATATAAGAGATCATAGATGTAGGTCTTTACCACCCAACATAATAAAAGATTTACTTGTTGAGATACGAGACGAATTAATGTTATCTCGTGAAATGTGGAATGAGCCTTACATGTAATTACACAATTATTTAAGACCAAGCTTGCACCTATATAATTTATTTAAAATACAGTAGATATATATTTTAATTTGTACACGTCTTGTACACAACTTTTTTTACATTTTTTACATTTTTTTATATGAGAAAATCATCTGCCCAAGACATCAAAAAAATGACTCTTTCTTCCTGATCCTCGTCAAGTTCTTCTCCGTGTTCATCTATTACGTAGTGTATTAGTTCATGCTGTATTGTTTTTAATAAGTCTTCTATTGTTTCGTGTTTAGAGGGGTATATTATTATTCTTTTACTATTTGGGTAGTAAAGACCCCTGTTATTTTCACCAACGAACTTAAAATCAACGGTTAATGACATACAAAAAATACGTATGTTTAGTATAATAAATATTCTTATTAGTAAGTAATATATATAAGCTTTTTTATATAAACGTGTGCCTACTGATGAAATTAAAAATGTACCAAATTGGGATAAAATAGAAGCTCTATATGATAAACTGGATAATGAAATAGCTAACTCTTTTTTAAATGAAAATATGAATTTTTTGGAAGTTAATATATCTGTAATGATGTTAAATAATAAACTAACTGGTATTAAGAATCACATATATATGAATATTGAAAAAGATATTGTTCCCAAAACCAAGAGTGAACAAAATATATACGGTTAAAATTTTATATTTGCTTTTGTAAGAGCTTCTTTTACTTCTTCCCTACTAGAATCATTTACTAGTTCTTTCATTAGATTTATACATTCATAAAACTGCAAGTCAACTACTTTCATATCACACCATTCTAAAGTTTTCTTTTGAACTAAATCTCTTGCACTAGTTATATTACCCTTATGATGTGGATCTTGAACCCTTACAACTATTATTGGATCAGTATATACTACTATGTCAAGTGTCTCTTTACATTGTCTTTCACTTAAATCATTTGCCCAATCACTAGTTAGTAATGACTTTAATGATACTTGTGTTTTTATCTCTTTATCTGGGAATAACTGTTTAAGAATCTCTACAGCACTTGTTTCACCATATCCGATTATATTACCTTTAGCGTCTTTATGCACATAATTAATATTAATAACTCATATTATAACATATCTATTGGGAAAGAAAGAAATATATGAAAAGGCAAAACATGCTGTTGCATCTTTACCACAATTTGATTTAAAATGTGGAGTTTGTCATAAGAAATTTGGCAAGTATTTTGTATTTCACCATAAAAGATATCTAACAGGTGATAAAATTTATTCTGCATTTAAGGATTCATACTCATATAATGAATATGTTTTACCTATTATAAAATCAGATCCTGATAGGTTTTCGTTGCTATGTAGGAAACATCATAGAGTAGTCGAAATGATGAAGATGTTTAAACCTGAAACGTTTAATAGATTAGTTAAGATAGTAAAAGAAAGCACGTAGTAATATAATATATAAATGTTTATTTATTCCACAACATCATCTATGCCTTTTTCATTAAGACAATATGATGCATCTCTCTGAGCATGTTCAGGAGAATCTACCATTCTTGCTATTCTTTTTTTACCTGATTTCTTGAAATAAACTCTATATGTACTTGCATGTCCTACTATGTTACCACCTATTGGTTTTATTGGATCACCAAACATTACTGATGGGTCGCTTTGTACTTGGTTGGTAAATATTACACTACATCTGAAATAATATGATATGTTTTTAATATGTGTCATTAGTCTTGCCAATTGATTTTGTCTTTCAGCCAAAGTTCCCCTACCAAGATATTCTTCTCTGAATTGTCCTATTGCACCATCCAATATTAAGATTCTAGGCTTTAACTCTTGCATGACTTCTGATATTGCATTAACAGTTCCCATCAGTTGTTCTGAGTTTGGTGTGTAAAAGTATCTCATATTAGATAGTTTAGAATCAACATCATCTTCAGTAGCAAGTTCACGTGCAAGTAATATCTCTTTCAATCTTCGAGGTCTAAAAGTATCTTCACAATCAATCCATACTACATGCATGTCTTGTGCTATTGCCTCTGCTGTTAGAGATAGACAGAACTGTGTCTTACCACTACCAAATTCTCCATATACTTCATATACTGATTCTGGAATTATACCACCCCCAAACAAGTCATCAACGTCCTTACATTTTGTTGCCAGTATGGGATAGTTATCTTGGTATTTCATTAGTTCCATTATACTCATATCAGATTTTCTTATCATCTTATTATCTTCTAATATCTTCTGACAACCAAACACCCAACTATTTGCCTTTGCCTTATCAACAGCAGTTATCTCTTGTATCTCTTTAGCACCTCTTATACATATATCTATAATACTTTTAATACCAAACGATTCTAATTTTTTCTTTGTTACTGCACCTACACCCTCAAGTTGATCTACAGAAAAATCAATGTCATTAACAACAACATCTGTTAACTGTGTATTTTTTATGTTTTCCGATATGTTCCATCACCATTAAGTTTTATATAACATGCAGTCTCCCATTTTGTAAATAGGTTTTTTGCAGAAGAATCATCAAATATACCATTGTCAGTTACAAGCTTTCTCATAAAGTCACTATACTTTACATGTTTATTAGAATCTTCACATTCTTTCCAAACAGTATTTGCAAACTGTTCTTTAGTTTCTTTTTTACCAATAAGTAATGTTGTCTGATTAAAGTTTTTATCCAATGTAACTCCCAATGACTTAAACATCGTCTTTAATAAAGCTTCCACTACAAGAACATCTGATATGTCAACAGTATTTTTAAATAATAACTTTGCATGTGCAGTTGATAATCTTGCCAAAGCTTCTAATTGTCTAATACCAACTGCCAAAGATTCATTAGATGCTGATAATGCCCTCATACTTCTGTAAATATCAGCAAGTTTAATTTTTGCTTCATCATTTATTATTGGCTTTAAATCTTTTACATATGCCAAGTATGAAGATAATTTTTCTCTGTTAAGAAATATAGAGTTAAAAGAACTATCACCTGTAAAAGTATCTAATACATGTTTTGCTTTTTTATCATCTTCTTCAACATTAACTTTGTCTCTAATCAACCATATTAAATCAAATCTTGTCAGTAGTGGTACAGGTATATCTATGTTATCTGTTAAAGACATTGATATGTCATACTTGCCATATTTTGGGTTTGCTGCTGCGAGTATTGAAGTCTTTGCTGGTAATGTCATTCTAAATCCTGCTTTGGCAATAGTTACTGTTTGTTGTTCCATAGCTTCATGCATTGAACTTCTATCATTAGGATTCATTTTGTCAAATTCATCTATACAAGCATGACCTTCATTACATAATGGTAATACACCTGCTTGTGCAACCTGAGTACCGTTATCCATTTTAACTAAACCTATAGTAAGTCCTGCTGCACTTGCACCCCTACCAGATGTGTACATTGATTTATTAGATATTTTACTACATTCTTTTAATAGTTCTGATTTTGCTAATGATGGGTCTCCTACTAATAATATGTTAATATCACCACGCTTTACTTTAGAAAATCCACCAGCCAACATTAATAGTATTGAGAACTTTATATCTTCATATCCCATAATTATAGGTGCAAAACTACTTACCAATTTGTTAATAAACCCATCTTTAGTTGCTTCAAGTCTTAACATATTCAAGTCGTCATCAGTCAAACAGTTATCTTTCTTTGCCTCTAAATCAGTCGCAGATATTATTTCTATCAATATATCGTTTAGATTCTTCTTTGGATCTAATACTGATTTATACATGCCTGTAATTCTTTTCTTTTGACCTACATATATATCTCCTGACATTTCATCTAAAGCCACACCTCTAATTATAATAGGTGAACTGTTTCTTGCATCAGATAGTATTTCCTGTAAATATATATATTGTAAATTACTTGTAGACAATCCTGTCTTTTCTATGTTCAGTTTTTGATGTCTACATCTTATATTATTACAGAATAAATCGTCCAAGTTTCTATCGTAATTACATTTAACTTGCTGTGATGTAAAACATGATTGACATACACCAGTACATTCTTTAACATATGATTTCTCACGTTCAACTGCAATAATTTCACTATCAAATGTTACTACAGCACGTTCATGCTCAGTTGCATTTAGGTCATGCATTTTTATGGTTTCATCTGATACAAATTCAATTTTCATATTTCTAAAAGCATTTCTTACATTAATGGTTGGATATTGTACTTGAATAAATTTGATGGCTGATTCTTTTATCAAAGCTTTAAATTCTTCCTTTTTCATTTGGAACATTTCATATATCTTATCATGCATTATGTTTATAGTAAGAGTGCTGTCAGGTGTCATTGATTTAAGTATATCAAAGTATTTTTTGGTATTAAAAAGACCAGTTCCATCTGAATTGTAGAAAAAATCTACAACGGCAGAATCAGTATATACTGTTTCCATTTCTTTTATCCACTATATTTTGTATCTGTGTTAATCTATCTTGTAAATCTTTAAAACTATTATCATCTGATTTAGATATATAATTTACCCATGAAGTAATATCAGAAAATACTGTTGGTACTCTAGCAGAAACTTCATTACAAGTAAAGTCATCTAATTTAATTAAACCTTTTTTATGATTTTTGATATAAAAATCTGCTGATATTGCTAACATTAAACTAAATGAAACATGTTTAGGTCGTATGGTTTCTAATTCTTCAAAAACAGTTTTTGCATGAGAGCCTATAGAAATTGATTTTATACTAGAATTAAAATTCATTGATTGTTATAATGTATATTATAATATAAACCTATTGTCAAAAAAAATTAGGAAGAGGTTTTTCCCAATCGGAATTTCTTACCTCGTTTTTCCAGCTCTCGACTTATCTTTCCTGCTTTCTCAATTGGAAATATTTGTGGTTGACTGAAACCTTCAATATGTATTTCTATGAACATTGGTAACAGGTTTAAACCAATACTGTATTTAAATTATTCTATCAAAGAAATATAAAAAGAAATATAAAAAGAAATATAAAATCTATTTCCTTGAATATATATAAGCACAACCACATCTACACCTGACACGTTTTATTAATTTAATTCCTGTCAAGTCAGTAAGAGCCATTTCATATACTCTCCTAGTTGTTGATATGTTTAATGAATTTTTTACTTCATTTAAAGTCATATCTGTCTTATTTTTTTCAATGAGTTTGTAGATTTTGTATTTAATAGAGTTTTCAGGTACGTATTTTTTTTCAGGCAAAGATATGTAATCATCTTCACTTTCAGCAGCAAGAAGTTTAGATGGTCTAGTCATGTCCGAACAATCCACCTTTATATGGGTCAAAGGTAATGGTAATAGTACCAACTCTCTTTGCTTCTTTAGGATTGATTTCAACATATGAATCTACACCTTTCTCATATCCTCTAAGGAATGTACCAGTATTACCCATCAGTACTTTCTTTTCAGTTGGAACATTATGCTTTCTATCATAACCTGTTCTTACTATTGGTCTTACCCAAGTATCATGGTTATGACCCATAAGAACAACGTCACAATCAAAGTCACCTGTAATAGCTTTCATTCTATTTACAGCACCACCTGCCTGAACTCCAGAATATCCACCATGCATAGTTAGTAGAAGATAGTTCTTTATCTCATCGCCTTTGTATGTAAAAGTGAGTGATGTATAAGCTAGTCTTCCCAAGTATGGTAGATTTAATGGTTTACAAAAATCAGTAATGAATCTTTTCTGATTAATGGTTTTCCATTCGTGATTACCTGCGTGTAGCCCAATAGTTTTATGTACGATTGGTTGCCAACTGGTAATGAATTTCTCTGTTTGTTCCTCAGTTGTTAGCATTGTTCTGTCAACTGTCTCTGGATTCCATCTCTTATCTATAGTACCGTTAGCATATGCCATTACATTATCAATGTAATCACCCATACCAATTGTAATACAGTCCTCATGGTCTGCAATATATTTTATATTTTTTTCGTACTCTTTTATGTCACACCCCAAATTACCCAAGTGAATATCACCTAGTGGTCTCATGTTTATTATAGAGTCCTTTTTTGGGAGTTCAATAGTTTTTCTTGTACAAAACATTATATGTTGTTCGGTGTGTCGATATATAAACCTTTGTTTAAAGAAACATTTAAAAATCTACACTTGTATTCACATACGTGGGATTAAAAACTTGTAATAAATGTAAGAAAGGTAATCTTGATTGGGATAAAATATTTCATACAAAGACTGGTAAATGGAAATTAGAAAATCATAGACTTGCTGATGGTAAATGGTGTAACAAACCACCTGAAGAATTAATGATGAGAAAAAAAAGTGATGTAATAATATGTCAATTATGTACTGATAGTAACTTCGGTTTATGTTTGAAAGAAAACATACAAGACCACATGGATAATTTTCATGCAGATGGTTCATCACTTACTGATTTAGATTATAAAATAATGAATGGTATGAGTAGCATATATCTCAAGTGGTGGCACAATGATCCACATTATTACAAGTATAAACATTTGGAAAAGTAAGGATTTTTATAATAGACATATAAAACTATGGTATGTTTCATAGTGATGTGGCAAAATCAAATACAAAAAAACAAGTAGATGGTATCATATCTTTCTTGGAGAAGCAATTAATTATTCTTAAGAAAGAGAAGATAAAATATGAGTTCTATGGAGTTATGGGAAAATATGCAGTTGATGCAGTAGAACATAATATTATAGGAACAGAGTCGTCAATCAACTACTATACAAAACTCAAAGAAAAATATAAAAAAGACGATCTCATTTAATTTTTTTTAAAAAAATAAAGATTAATGTTTAGGTGGAAACATTGATAATGATAACATTGTTCTATTTGTTCCTTCAGATTGTTTCTCAACAACCCAAACATCAAGTCCATCACTAGCATCTTTGTCTAAACATTTTTTTACTACATCATTCCAGTATTCACTTTTTGCTTGACCTACTATAGTTTTAGCGAAAGAGTGTCTCATACCATCGGTAGTTTTTATTTCTGCAATATCTGCACCAACACCTTCAACAAACTTTACCTTAAAACTTTGAACAATTACTTTGTCTCCAGTTTTTAACGGTTGAGAGTTTCCATGTGAGGATTCAATATCCAAGACGTCACTTACAATCATTGATTGTTATAATATATGTTATAATATAAACCTATTGTTAAAAAAATGATTATTGTTTTTGTATATCAGTACAATATAATAACTGATCTGTTATCTTTGATCTAATCTGTCCAAAGGTATGTGTGTTTATATCTAACTGTGGGTATAATGATTTTGTTAAATGATGTGCAACAACTATGAATTGTTGTAGAACATCTGCAACTTGTTTTACAGAATCACTAACAGTTATGTCAGGTATGTTAGTTATTATAACATCATCTTTATGTACGACAAAATCTTTCACCGTTCCACCCTGTGAATTGAAACAAGTAGTATCTATACATATTGCCTTTGGTTGTTTTTGATAAAATATATCATCTCCAACAGCCCAATAACCACCACATAATCTACATGAACCATCATATTTTGCCTTGATTTTAGTTCCCATATTTTTTATTATATAACCTTATATAAAAATGTATGTTATGTATATGTTTAAATATAAAGTTTTTAAATTTTATCTTCAATAAACATTTATATGAGTAGTTTTATATTACTGTATTGGCAAAACGTAAAATAGGTAACTCACATACTACAATATGTATAACTTGGAGTGACAAAGATGAATTTAGAAAGTTTGCAAAGCTCGTAAAAAAGACAAAGAACGGTGAACTATATGAAAGTGATTCAATAATATTTCACAGAATGTTAGTGAATTTTAAATCAGATAATACTTCTGATGTTATAGCACATAATACATACCCTATAAAGGACGGTTCTTCTCTAACACATGACCAGCCAAATTAAATTCTCTTGGAACCCATACAATTTTTATTTTATTAGTAATCATTCTCTTACACTTGTCATTTAATTTAATTAGAGCATCTGTTGTTACACGCCATTTACCATTCATTTGATTAACTACAAGCTGTGAATCACTATGTACTGTTACTTCAATATGTCTATATCTACTACGTATGTGACCAAGAGCATATAATAACGCCAAGTATTCTAGTTCATTATTAGTTGGTTTATTACCACGGTATTTTACTATAGTTATATTTCCATCTACTAGTGATATATTAGAGTTTCTTGTACCACCATCTATGTAGATATCCAATGATATTGTATTATGGATCTTTCCTATATTTCTTTCTACAGATATCAGAACAATATATCTTTTGTCTTCCCTTATATCTAAATGGTAAAGGTGAACCACAGTTTATACATTTATGTGGTTGGTCATCTCTCATAATATATGTTTATATGTCTGTTATAAAAAGGTATTTATTTTATAGTTCATCGTAGCCTTGATATTCTTTAGCTCTAATATCATCTTTTCGATTATTTCTATTCATTGGTGGTTTTTTATAATTCACATCTATTTCTGGGTTTCCAGATTGAAGTTTATTTGAACCTTCATTTGCATCACGTTCATCAAATATATTTTTCAATATATCAGTTGCAACAACTAGTGCATCATGAACATAGTCTAATGATTTTAATTTTGTAGCGTCACCTAAAGTACTTGTTAAGTAATTATTTGATACACCCCTACGTGTTTCAACTGGTTTATCTCTCATTCCTTCAGTTCGTTTTTGCTTAATTTTTGTACCTCTATTACCTGTACCTCTTGCTAATACAGATTGTTTTGAAAATTCTTTTGCTAATAATAACATGCCATTAATTTGACCTTGTAATTGATAAATGGCTTTAGTTTGAAATTCAGGTATTGTTGAATGATGATCATCGTATCTAGAATCCCACCAATCATTATGACTGTTACTAAGTATCTTTGGTTTTTTTCTAGTTGCTTTAACTATTGTTAACATGCCATCAATTTGACCTTGTAATTGATTAATGGATTTTTTTTCAGTTTTAAATTCAGGTTCTCTACTACCTATTTTACCTTTTGGTTTTTTTCCACTACTTGCTAGATTACCATATGGATCTCCAAATCCACCTGCTGCACCACCTGCACCAGTAGGGTTTACTTTTTTACCTGTTCTACTTGCTGTTCTTGCAGATTCTGCATATGATGGATTTCCTGATGTTTCTTTACTAGGAGTTTCTTTTTTTCCTGTTTTTCCTGTTGCTGGGTTTTGGGCACTAATTCTTCTACCTCCTTCTTTTTTACCTTGTGCTCTCATTTCTGTTTGTAACCTTTGCATGTCTGCTTCTTTTCTTCGTCTTGACTCCTCTCTTACTCTTTCTTTCATAGTTGAAGTAACATCATTAAATTCTTTAGTATTTCCAAGGTTTAGCTTATCATTTCTTTTTGCATTTCTTTGAGCTATTTGTTTAAAATGACTACGAGATAATGCTTTGCTTGGCTTTCCAGTTGTCTGTTTAAAATGACTAGAAGGTAGTTGTTTTGGTCGTCTTCCAGTTTGGAATTCTCTATTAGTTTCTTTTTTTGCAATTTCTTGTAATGTTTTGTAAATTTCGTTAAATCCCATACCTATTCCCCACTTTTATCCTTTATATTCTTTACGCTGTATCTTAATCCAAAGGTATTATTATTCTTATTAGGTATTCCTATATGACTTTTTTGTTTATATTCATTATCAGTAAGATCAGCTTTATTTGTAACACCCATATGATCACCACAACTTGGACAGAAATTTGGTTTCTTTGGATCATTTCTTTTTTCACTTAAAAATTTATAATTACAATCTCCATTAGGACAGCCAATCTCCATACCACCAGCTTTATTACTTATAGCTGTCTGTCTAGAAAATAAAGCATTTTTACCACTAGATGGTTCTTTAATACCATATTCAACATCATATTCATCATCACTTTCATTAACACCTGCTACTCTTTGTTGTGGTATTATTTTATCATCATGTTGTTTTTTTGGCATTATACCCGACTCACCCCTTCTTTCTAAATTATTTTCATCAAGATGCTGTCTGGGGTGTGGTTCAGTCTCTATATCTGTTGTACTGTCATGTGGGTTATTTGGGTGTTCTCCTTTACCTGCTCCATATTTAGGCATTTCAAAATCATCAGGAACACCACTATCCCTGTTTTTATGTTGTTTTTCTCTTTCTTTTTCTTGTTTATCCCAATCTTCTCTTTTCATTATTAATGCTTTATTTTTCTCAGCCTCATCTTCCTTATTATAAACAGCGTTAAATGCACCAGTAGTTGATGTTGATGTACCATCATCTTTCTTTTTATCATGTCCCTCATTACTACTATTTGGTTTATTTTTCTCATGTTTGAACTGTTCATTAATATCACTATGTGATTGTCCTTCATAGTCTTTATCAGCGTCTATGTCAAACTGTGTTGATATACCCAAGTTTGGACTACCACCAATATTACCATAAGTGCCTTTTTCTTGTCCACTTTTAATTACTTTTCTTAATTCAATAGGTAAATCATTCCAAGCTTTATTTAAAAATCGTGGACTATAAGCATGTGCTTTTTGAAGTTCTAATGTTCTTTCAGCCATATCCATATCATTCCATGTTTTGTTTAACAGTATATCTTTAATAAAGAAAGTATCATTAATATGAACATCATAAAATCTACCATCATCTTTGAAAATAGTAATGTACTGTGAAGACATTTTTGAGACTATACCTGTACCATGTACGCCATTATCAAAGAAGTTTATCTCATCCCCTATCTTGGTATATTTCAATTTATTAAGATCTGGTTGGTTCATTCTAAAATGCTTTCGGTGTTCTTGTATATATACTTCATTGTTTTGTGGTGCTGGAGCTCCAACATACGTTTCAGTATTACGAGTTACGTTTTCCTCCATGATATTAGTTGACATTAAATCACCATATCCAGTTCCATCTTTAATTATTTCTTCTTCTATATCGGTTTCATGCTTTAATTCTTTCTCTGATATTGGTAAGCTATCAGTTTTATCCATATATAAATGATCATACTATTGTATTTAAATTTAACCAAATAGGGCTTTTCTAAGATTTTTACCAACATCTACCAGATACCAGCCATCTCCTGAACTTACTGACCTACAAGATAATACTAAGCTATCTGGGTAGTCATCATGTTCATCTGACTTTATCTTCATTATTCCTGTTTCGGTATATTCCCTTCTCAAATATGATAACTGGTAAACCAATTTGTTTATCTGTTTTAATTTAATCCTATGATTCTCAAATAGTAATCTAAGGTTTTTATACATCTCTGCCTTTTCTTGTAGTGTAAATATTACTCCTCTAACTGGTGCATTTTGTTCTCTACACAAGTCAACCAATCCACCACCTAAACCAGTTTCATCTATATACACGGTTTCAATATTATAGTCTCTTACCATGTCAGAAACTCTACCAGCCACCTGAACTATGTTTGATTGAGATTCAGAATAAATATCTTCTATAGATACAACTTCAGATTCATCTACAGATATTACGGTGAACACAGTTTCATCTCTACCAGTTCTTGCGACATCTACCCCCATGTAATAACGTGTTTTCCCTTTTGGTGTGTAGTCTACTATAGCTTCCATGATTAAACTATTAGGTATTAATGCATCACCAATATCAAGGAACTCGCCTTCAACTTCCTGAGTAAATTCTTCCTTTGTCAATCGTTTCATTTCTTCTATGAATATAGTATCTTGATTGATTAATGGGTTCTCTAATGATTTTACATGAAACTCTGTCCACATACCAGATGGGTTTTTTGGTTTTGAGTTTTGACATGCTTCATAAAAATATCCACTCTTACTAAATGGTGTACTAGTTAACCATACTTTGGCTTTAGTTGCCATACCTGATGGTAGGAAAGCACGAAGTATATCGGTCTTTATGAAAGAGCATTCATCAGCAACTATTATGTTTGGTGAATAACCTCTAAGTCCAGTACCAGTTTCTCCTGTTGCCCTAGTAATTATTTTACTCATTCCAGTATTGTCTAAAAAGTTTAACCATAATTCAGTCTGTGTGTTTCTAATTATATACGTACTAAGAAAATCATTCTTGATTACCAAGTTTCGTATCTTATCAAACATGATACTTGCCTGATTTTGAGTAGGTGCTGCTATTACTATTACACATTCATTTGTTATTATATCAGATAGTAATGGTGCGAATAAAGCATAGTGAACAATTTTAACAGCAGTTGACATTGTTTTACCTACCTGTCTACCACTACGATATACTATGAATCTATCTTCACAATCCACATATTTTTTGTTATACTCGAATAGCTTGTGGTTAAGAAATACCTCGCTGAATTTACTTGGGGTATGAACACAGTCCACAAGTACTTGCATGAAATCCTTGCGTTCTTCCAGTAGTTTTTTAGTTGTTTGAGGCAATTAAATACTTGCCTTTTGCTGTTTAATCTGTCTAAATATAGATTCTATATCACCCATTTTATTAAAACGCTGTTCCTCGCTGACTATTATCTTACTACTTATTTCACCAATTGTAGTTATGATTTTCAATAATGTGTTGACTTCACTTTTTGTATTCCTATCAGGTATATTACCATCAAACTTTGATTCAGTAAGTGCCATGAGTACATTTTCAAATGATAGTTTAGCTAACATATCTAGCATACTTTTTACATGCTCTGGATTACGTGTGTCTAATTCATTTATCATCACTATAAAATCTTTTCTAATTGCACATATTGCACCCTTTTCATACTTAGGACATTTACCATTACCCCCAGCTTCTATTGACTTGTAAACACATTGGTCACATAGTGCTGGTATGTTTGCTGTTTTTAAATGCTTGGCAGAATTAAAGGGTGATACTGTTTTTCTACCATTTACAACTACCTTTGATGCATGTGAATCAATTGGTTTAATTTCAAAAATATCACTCAAATTGTATCTTATACAACAATAACTAAAACGACTATTTAAAGATTAAAATTGTCTTTCATAATATTCAACTGCTTACACATTGGCATATAAAGTAGGGCGAATGGTGCTTTGAGTAATGCATAGTATTCCCCACTAAGTAAATCATTTTTATTCAATCCTATTATTTCAAAATACTCTTTATGAATCTCACAAGCATGATTAAGCATTGGTATCATAGATTTGCCTTTATCTCCAAAGAACATAAAGTTAGTAGAATTGTTATTCCATACCTCACATTTCTTACTCATCGCTGCACTTATCCAACCTGATGTATCAAGTGATTCAAACATTTTATTTTGCTTTACATACCTACCTTTTGCCAATCCATGATATTTTAGATTTGGTGGAAGTTTTACAATCTGATCTTCGGTTTCTGCTCTACCATGAATTTCCCCCAAACAAACATATGAGTTAGGTTCAGGTCTAATTCTTGATAAGTGATTAAGATAATTCTCTTGTAATACAGGTATAGTCCAATCTATTCCCATAGCACGTTCTTTATTATAATACTTTATAGTTTCTTCCATATTATAAAATACATCAAACTGTACTGCATGATCATATAATGCCCTATGTTTTTTTAATAGATCATAGTACTTTTCTGGATCTGTATTTACACCTGACACCACAAATATTTTTTCAAACTCTGATCTGAACTTACCTATGTTTGCATATGAATACTTGAATGAAAGCATTACATTTTTTACTTTACATTGTTTTAAAGTTTCAATGTGAGCTTTGTTATTCCCATTGAAATATACCCTCATTCACGAATTACCTTATGACACCAGCAACTACATTTAATTCCTAAACGATATATTGGGCATTGGGAATGTGCATGGCAATAACATTCAGGTGATGAACCTATAGTGATATTTTTTCGTTCCATTTTTTTCTTTCGTCCTTGAAACATATTGAAGCAAAACTACACATTCCATCACAGAGATAGCATTTTGTACGTTCTGGTAAATAACATTCATTCATGGCTTTTTTAATTACTCTTGCCTTTTGTATCATATCTGTTAGAGTTGCTTCTATTGGTTTTAATTTGAATGATAATATTGCAGGTATATCACGCTTGTCTTTTTCTATCTTATTACTTATATAAACAACACACCCAAACTCAGCATCTATATTATAACATTTTTTCAACAATACTCTATAATTATTGATTTGATCTACGTGACTTTCACTTGGCTTTGCAGTTGCCCTTTGAAAATAATCAATAGAACCTGTAGTTTTTTTATCACATATTACCCATTTATCATCAATCTTAATCACATCATCTACACTACCATATATTATATCAAGATGTTCTGGATCTTCAATTGGTATTTTTAATGCTTCTTCTTTTGTCAAAGATTTATCTGTTACATAGTTATAAGCTAGAAACATTTCATGGTGTTCTATATCTGCAATTAATGAATTGTTGTGAACTATCTGACCAAAATAAAGTGACTTGTAATCCTCAGTTGACATTGTATTATTTAATGTCTTACCATAAATTACATTCCTCATACATGGTTTGATAATATCAGATACGTGAATTATTCCCAACCTTTCAGTATGCATCGCATCTATTTGTGACTTTCTAAATTTAAAATATATAATATCATTTACTTGTCCTAAAGTTAACATACCTATAATGAGGTATTATTACTTATAAATGTTTAGTAAGTGCCTATAGAATCGCAACCACAAGGTTCATCTCCCATTGGATAAACACATCCAGTATTATCTAAATGTGTTGCATGTGGGTGATTACATTTGTGACATATTCCTGAAGCCACTATTTTTATATCTGCCATGATTAATAACTTTCCTCAATTACAAATTTAAATGTTCTTGACTGTTCTGTAATAATACCATTAATATCTTTAATTTCAACTTCCCCTGCCCAAATACCTGCATTTGCAGATAGAGTATCATCTGCTGTTAGAGTGTATGTAATAACACCACTTGCCCTTGTAGTGAAAACTATTGTACCATTGATTAAAAGTGTACCAGTAGGATTCCACACCTTCCATTTTCCACTAGCATATGTTGTTGTGTTTGATAAGTTTAAGGCAGCACCATCTGAATCTGTAAGTGTGAGAACTAGTGAGGCTCTATCCCCAACTTTTACTCTAAATTCTACGTTATTTGGAGTTAGATTGAAGCTCATGTTTTTACGTTGTTTCCTCGCTTAAAAGTTTTCACATTGTTAGATTCATCATTTGTTTTTATGGTAACACCCCTGTTAAATCCACGCATTGTTCTAGATATTACTTGAACTCCTACTTGTACTAATGTGCGTATAGATTCAGATATGCGTAATGAATCAGATATATGTCTAACAATACCTCTCACATTTAGTTTTGATTCAGTCATATGTAATACTTCATTGATATATCTTAGCATTATTCTAGCCCTTCCATCAAATGTAATAAGACTTAATGTGTCATTACCGTATCTTAATAGTAATTTCAGTCTGTTAATTGATTCACTAGCATATAATGAGTCACTAGTGTATCTCAACATAATTCTAGATTTATTAATAACATCTGATAAATGTAATGTTTCATTTACATGACGTAATAATCCTCTTGATTTACTTATTATTTCTGATGGGCTTAAAGTCTCAGATATAAATCTCAACATGACTCTAGCTCTACCATCGAAAGTAACCAAGTTCAAAGTGTTAGATACATAACGTAACATGATTCTAGATTTGTTAACTATTTCTGATACATTGATAGAGTCATTACCATATCTTAATAATAATTTTAATCTACTAATTGATTCATTAACGTTTAATGACTCACCAATATATCTCAACATGATTCTAGATTTGTTTATTACTTCTGATAGTTGTAATGTATCATTACCATATCTAAATACTGCCTTTAATCTGTTAATGTTTTCAGATACATTTAATGACTCATTGATATATCTCAACATGACTCTAGCTCTACCGTCAAAGTCTACTAGACTTAATGTGTTAGATATGTAACGCAACATTACTCTTGGGTTAACTATGGATTCTACCAAGTTCAATGTGTCATTACCGTATCTAAATATTGCCTTTAATCTATTAACAACTTCACTTATTTGTAATGACTCACTCACATATCTAAGCATAATTCTTGGGTTAAGAATTGATTCAGACAAGTTTAATGTATCATTACCGTATCTAAACATTGATTTTAATCTGTTAACTGCTTCGTTAATATATAGTGATTCACTAATGTATCTCAACATAACTCTTGGATTAAGAACTGTTTCAGATAGATTAATACTATCATTACCATATCTCAATAGTAATTTCAATCGGTTAATTGATTCACTAATTTGTATAGATTCACTAATATATCTAAGCATTACTCTAGCCCTACCATCAAATGTTACTAGGTTCAATGTATTACTAATGTAACGTAACATCACTCTTGACTTGTTAATTACTTCAGTAACATGTAATGTGTTACTTATATATCTAAGTATGATTCGTGACTTGTTAACAGTCTCACTTACATTAATAATATCACTATTATATCTAACCATGTATAATGTTTTATAGATACCACTAATTGTTTGGAATACATTACTCTGGAATATATCTTGGAACGCTTTTATTGGTTCTTTCAAATGTATTGTGTTAATTATAGATCTGATTATTAGTTTTAATCTAGATATATTTTCACTAATCTGTAATGATTCATTCACATATCTAAGCATAACTCTTGGATTTAGGATAGATTCACTAATGTTAAATGTATCATTACCATATCTCAATAGTAGTTTTAATCTACTAACTGACTCATTAATTTGTAATGATTCAATAACATATCTTAACATCACTCTAGTTCTACCATCAAATGTAACTAGGTTTAATGTGTTAGATATGTATCTAAGCATGATTCTAAACTTGTTTATTGTTTCATTAATTTGTAATGATTCAGTTCCATATCTAATTCTCAATCTATAATTATTTATTACTTCTGATGGGCTTATAGTATCAATAATATATCTCAGCATTATTCTAGATTTATTAACTACCTCTGATGGGCTTAATGTGTTACTAATATATCTAAGCATTACTCTAGGATTAACTATAGATTCTGACAAGTTTAATGAGTCATTACCATACCTTAATACTAATTTTAATCTAGATACATTCTCAGATATGTTTAGATATTCATTAATATATCTCAACATAACTCTAGCTCTACCGTCAAAAGTAACTAGGTTTAGTGTGTTAGATATGTAACGTAGCATTACTCTTGGGTTTAGAGTTGATTCTGATAAATTAATACTATCATTACCATATCTAAATATTGACTTCAATCTGCTAACTGATTCGCTCACGTTTAATGTGTTACTAATGTATCTAAGCATTACTCTTGATTTGTTAATTACTTCACTAATTTGTAATGAATTTGATACATAACGTAACATAACCCTATACTTGTTAACTACCTCTAACGTGTTTAATGACTCAGTAAATACCATAACGAATCCCATAGCTCTAACAATACCTCTATTGAGTTCAATTTGGAATACATTGTTTTGGAACAATGAATGTTGGAAGGCACTTATAGGTTCTCTAAGATGTAATGAATCAACAATATGTCTTACCAATGATCTAGCCCTTCCATCAAATGTAACTAGATTTAATGAATTAGATACATAACGTAACATAACTCTTGGGTTAAGGATAGATTCACTAATGTTAAAAGTGTCATTACCGTATCTCAATAGTAATTTCAGTCTGCTAATTGATTCACTTATGTTTAATGTCTCACTAATATATCTAAGCATGATTCTTGTTCTTCCATCAAAAGTAACTAGGTTTAATGTGTTAGATACATATCTAAGCATTATTCTAGACTTATTAATTACTTCTGATACATTTAATACATCGTTACCGTATCTAAATATAGATTTTAATCTACTAATGGATTCACTAATCTGTAATGATTCATTGATATATCTAATCATAACTCTTGATTTGTTAATTAATTCACTAATTTGTAATGACTCATTCATTGATCTGATAATACTCTTTAATCTTGTGGGTGATTCACTAATGTTAATACTATCATTATTGTATCTGTTTAATCCTAATATCTTGTAAATACCATTCTTTGTTTGGAATACTGTACTTTGGAATATATTTTGGAATAATGCAATAGGTTCTTGTAAATTAATAATATCATTACCATATCTAAGCATTAATTTTAATCTACTAATAGCCTCACTTACATGTAATGACTCACTAACATATCTTAACATGACTCTAGTTCTACCGTCAAATGTTACTAGACTTAATGTATCATTAATATAACGCAACATAATTCTGGACTTGTTAATTATTTCTGATACATTGATAGTATCATTACCGTATCTAAGAATTGATTTCAATCTACTAATAGATTCAGATATATTCATACTATCATTACCGTATCTAAACATTGATTTCAGTCTGTTAACTGATTCACTAATTTGTAATGATTCATTAAATACCATCACAAATCCTAATGCTCTAATAATGCCTCTGTTGAGTTCAATTTGAAACACACCATTTTGGAATAGTGAATGTTGGAAGGCACTTATTGGCTCTCTCAAATTAAGAGTATCTACTACTGATCTAATGATAGTTTTAACTTTACTAATATTTTCACTTACATTAAACGTATCATTACCAT
>Ga0208942_1000258_pt1 | contig 23448 bp, 24 predicted proteins | sample GreLakmeSU08MSRF_FD_187704 | JGI IMG/M metagenome (GOLD analysis project Ga0208942, IMG submission 187704) | Freshwater lentic microbial communities from great Laurentian Lakes, MI, USA - Great Lakes metaG SU08MSRF (SPAdes) | ecosystem: Environmental > Aquatic > Freshwater > Lake | place: Great... | reverse complement strand
TCAGAAACGAAAGCATCAACGAAATCAGGAGCATCCTTAAAGTCGATTCCGTTTAGTTCTACGTTTTCCAATAGGTTCAGTTTGTTTTGCATATTCGTTTCAACCTTCATTTCGTTTTTCATATTATTTTCCATACCTGAATATAGCACAGCGCAAGCGGCAGCGTGAAGAATGAATCTACATTTAATTTGCGCGATTGCGCTACGTTGGCACGGCGATTGTTTGCACGGTTGGCACGGCGATTGTTTGCACGGTTGGCACGGCGATTGTTTGCACGGTTGGCACGGCGATTGTTTGCACGGTTGGCACGGCGATTGTTTGCACGGTTGGCACGCTTCGTGAAACTCGTTTCTGTAAGTCGTTGATTACCAAGCACTTGTGGGGCCCCCCGCGTAAGTGGCTGATTATCAAGCACTTATGACTTGTCAAGGCGTTTGTTTATACATTTACTGTGCCAACGTAACGAATTGTGCATAACTTTATAACGATTTACTTGTCCCCTTGACCCTTGCGTTGATGTATACTGTTGGCAGATGAAAACACTGAATCAAATCGCAAACGAAATCAGCAACTCCTGCATCGAAATTCTTTTCTGCAATTACGATGACGAGTCACTTGAAGCGGAGATTAAAGAGAACGGGCGCACCGTTCTCATCTATGCGGAAACCTATTCCAACGAAAGCCAATTCGTTTTCCTCAACCTATCTGTGACGCGCGGGAATAGTCTTCCCACGCTTGGCCAAAGAATCGACGTCAAAGACTTCGAGCAGATTCTCGGCAACTACATCGAAGGGCGCATCTCGCAAGGCTACGACCCGAAGGCGGAAGCGGCAGACCACGCAAACGACGTTGCGGCGTGCGGGTAGCCCCCCGCCCCTATTTTCGAAAAAATTGACGAAAGCAAACTCAAGAAGGAGAGGGAGGGGGTTTATATCAATCTCCCCTCCCCACATCTATCATTTATTAATATCATTTAAATAAAACTCCCGCTCTATTTAAATAAAATCATAAATATAAACCCCCCAATATATGCATTAATATGATCCCCGGCTCAATCTGAATCAAAAAGAAAAAATCTTGACATCTCCCAGGAAAAGAGGTATCCCTTTAAAGAAGAAAAAAGTCATTAAGCCGAAAATACCGGAACCTGCCCCTTTGTCAAAACCTAATATGATCAAAACTTGTAGCAAATGTTTAGCGGCGAAGCCTCTGAGCGAATTTAATAAGGACAGAGCAGCAAAAGATGGACTTCGCCATAATTGCTCAGACTGCCATCGCAAACATAACCGAAAGGCATACCTTTCACTAAGCGACGAAATGAAAAGCGCTAAACTAGCCAAATGTAGTCAGTGGAGCGCCCTTAATAGAGACAGAATTAATGCCCGCAGGAACAAAATGACGCTCTCCCCGCAAGCAAGAAAAAGAAGAAACGCCTCACGTCACTTAAATCATTTAATAAATGGCGCGTCCCCGGGAAAGTTCATCAAGCTTGTAGGATGTACGAGCGATGAATTTAAGGCTCATTTAAAAAGTAAATTTAAGCCCGGAATGACATTGGAAAATCATGGCGAATGGCACATAGATCATATAATCCCCCTATCTGCGTTCGACGCATTTGATCCCGAGCAGTGGGTTAAGGCTAATCACTATAGCAACATCCAAGCTCTATGGGCCATCGAAAACATGAAAAAAGGAAGCAAAATTTTAAGCCCCGAGATTCCTTCGGGTCAAAAAATCCCGGACCCCATCCCTTAAAAAATCCTATTATGATTAAAAAGACCAGAAAATGCTCCTACTGTCAAAAGAAGAAAAATTTAAACAAGTTTTACCCAAATCGAACAGAACCGCTTAAAATTAGGTACTCATGCATAGAGTGCGAAGCAATAAAGCACAAAGCTCGATATAGTAAATTAGAAGGCCAAAAGAAAATAGACCACATAGCGCGAATAATTAAGTGGCGGCAAGAGAATAGGGCGAGAATAAAACTCCGACGGCAAATCCTAGCTAGAGAGGCGAAGGCTATAGGAAATAATACCCCGACCCATTATTCGCCCTGCGAATAAACCCTTAAGCACGTGAATCTAAATACCAGATGCCCAATCTGAAGTTTAGTAGAGCATTAAAAAAACAGTGCGCGGTATTGATTAGGCAAAATGCGGGCCTAAGCCTCAAGGCCATCTTTAGGTCGTCCAACGCGAATTGTCCGGTCCACTATCACAGTATTCGGCGAATATACGGCTCGATCTTCGACTTTCTTCGTGACGTTGATATAAAAATCTGCGAGCTGCGGCACTTCGGCAATCAATACAAGATAGACCCAAAGAGAAAACTCTTCTCTCACAAGCACGGCTTATTAAAAATAATAAAAATCACAAGCGCCAAGAACTCTCTTTATAAATTGAGTAATGGCTGGACTTATCGAAAAGGTATTCTTCTACAGTATTTCAATCTTTGCGATTCCTATCCAAAGAAAAAAATTGACATCCAGGAGCTTTATAAGTTAGATTCATTAATTAAATCAGCGGGATCGAGGGCCAAAGCAAGAAGGATTCCTTTTGATTTAAATACTCTCGACTTATATAAATTATATAATTTTAAAATCCCCAAGCGGTGCAGTATATTTAAATATGTAGTATTGAATTATTATAATACTAATAACTTAATTTTAGACTATTCCCCCAGTTTGGACAGGATAGTCCCCGAGTTGGGATACGTGAGGGGGAACGTAAGAATTATCTCCCATCGGGCCAACTCTTGCTTAGGCAATTTAAACCTGAGAGAGGCTAAGGCAATACTTAAGGACAAGATTGGTAAGGGCAAAAAAATATAATCCGGGATATCTAGTGTAATCATAAATGAGTATGTCTAAAAAAAGAGACGGTAAGACTCAGGTGAACAAGCCCAACGACGCTCCCCCTCCCAAGGACAGTTCTCCTCAAGTCCATCAAAGGGATAAAATAAAGGATTTCTTAACAATTAAGGAATTAAAGTGGACTGATAAGCAGAAAATCTTCATTGATACAGCTCTTGACAAGGACACTAAGATAATGATGGTAAATGGGCCGGCGGGCTCATCTAAGTCAATCTTGGCAACATATTGCGCACTGAAGCTTTTAAGTGAAAAAAGAATTTCTGATATTGTTTACATTCGTTCTGCTGTTGAAAGCAGCGACAGTAAACTCGGATTCCTTCCGGGAGATATTGATCAAAAGCTCCACGTCTACAACCTACCGTTTCTCGAAAAGCTGGACGAACTTCTTCCTCGCTGCGAAGTCGATAAGCTGGAAAAAGATCACCGAGTCTCCACCTACCCAGTAAATTATTCGCGCGGCATGAGCTGGAACGCTAAGTGCGTCATCTTCGACGAAGCGCAGAACTCTACTCAGAAAGAAATCATTACCGTCCTGACTCGCCTGGGAAAATTTAGTAAGTGCTTTGTTTTAGCGGACCCTAATCAAACCGACCTTCCGATGGGTAAAGGAGGAGCCTTTGAGAGGATGTTCGAGTTGTTTTCTGACGACGATAGTAGAGCTAATGGAGTTAAATCGTTCGAGTTTAACGAAGACGACATTATGCGCTCCGAGCTAGTCAGATTCTTGGTGAAGAAGTTCAAAGGCCTGAAGTAGGGCCTTCGTCAATATCTTCTGGCTCGTGCTCGATTAGCTTTAAGCAGTCGTGCGCGGCTTGATTAATCTTTTGGATATCAACGGCGATCCCATCGTCGGAAGTCTCGCAGTGCTTAAACGAGTTTTTTAGGATTTCGTTTAGGAGTTTTTTTAGCTTTTCTCGTTTTGCTTTTTTCATATCTCCAACCCATTTCGTATAGAAGTTTCGTTACTTTATTGGCGAATGTTCCGACATTTTTCTCACTTGAGTCCCAAAAGAAAGCGTGGGCAAATTCATGGATTATAGTGTTGAGTAGACTCTTATCTCCCAAGTTCTTCTTTATTACAATTTTGGGGGAATCTTCCTCTGGATCTTCGCAAAGCCCCATGTAACTACAGTTCGAAGGGAGTCTTTTGAATATTACTTCATACTTATGGCCCTGAGTGTTCTTAAATATGAACGTGGTACTCATAATTTAATTTACAGTTAAAATGGACAAACTGCTCCTATTAATTATTATTATTACATGAGATTATATTGTCAGAGCTGTGGGACCCCTCACGAATATAGTATCAAGAAGCCTAATTTTTGTCAAAACTGCGCTTTACCCTTCGGTGGAGCGGCGGCTGCCACGGTGAAAGTAGAGAAGGCCAAAGTCGTTAAGATTGCTATAGAGGACGATGACGAAGAGGAGGAGGGCGAGGAGACGGATTCTGTTCCAGATTTGAAAGAGCTAAAGGTCGACGTAGACTTTTCTCCGCAAAGAGGGGTTAGGCTAGGGGATGTGGCGGGGACATCTTTGGGGCCGACGACGAGAGAAAGCGACGGCATGACAAACGACGTTCCCCAGGGCGATTTCATGAAGGAATTCCAGAGGGAGGCGGGGTCGCTAAGATCTTCTAATAAAAGGCGGAAAAATAACTCCTGATGCAAAAAAAGAAGTTAAGCTTCGAAGATTGCATCGCCAAGATCAATACTGAAATAGCCAAGCGGCGTGGCAAGTGGAATTTAACTGCTTTGGCTTGGATGGATTTTGAAGACGTCTCTCAAATACTGAGAATCCATATTTATAGAAAGTGGCACTTATACGACCCCATCAAGCCCCTCTCTCCCTGGATCAACCGCATCATTTCCAATCAGATCAAGAATTTAATTAGAAACAATTATGGAAGCTTTACCCGCCCGTGCCTTAAATGTGCCGCCGCAGAAGGTCTAGAGTTTTGTTCTATCTATACTAAGCAATGTAACGCCTGCCCACTTTACGCTCACTGGGAAAAGACTAAGAAAAAAGCCTACGACACAAAACTCCCAGTTGCGTTAGAAAACCACTCTCAGGAAGTTTTCAGCTTGGCCGCAGACAGTCCGGACATCGAAGGCGCGATCATCCGATTTCACAAGAAGATGAATGAAATTTTAAAGCCGAACGAATGGAAGGTGTATAAAGCTTCTTACATGGAGAATATGGAGGAGAGCGAAGTAGCAAAGCTCATGGGATATAGAACATCCGAGGCCAATAGAGCTCCTGGATACAAACAGATAAAGAATATAAAGAAGGCGATTATAATTAAGGCAAAAAAATTGATGGATAAGGGGGAGATCGATATATTTTAATATGGACGAGAAATTGGTATCAGACGAGCAGTTTTTGAAGATTTTGAACGAGTGGAACTCTCGCCCTCAGAACCCTCCCTCCCTACTTGAACTGATAAAAATCGCCTTTCCAGATAGACCAGAATTAGATGGCCGGTGTAAGGAGGGGCGAGAGATTAAAGAGTTTCTCGCGACCCGACAGATAAAAGCGAAGGGGACTCAGGTTTATACCCCGAAGGAAATAGCTGAGCTTACGGAAGAGCAGCGGGAATTTATAGCGAACAACGTAGCGACTATGAGCGCGGTGGAGCTCGGTAGAACTTTGTTCAATAACCCACAGCTAAGTAATTTAAATCAAGAAATAAGATCAATCAATGAATACATTAAAACTCTGGATAACAAAGTCGTTTACCAAAATACAGAAGAAGTTCCGACAGGTGAGTACAAGTCTCCTAAAACGTTCGAAAGAATGCTTCAAAGGACTAACCGCTATATTCACGAAGGCATCGACAAAGACAAAGCTACCGCTAAACAGAAAAAAGAAATAAATTCTTTAATCGGATACGTTAACACGTACCGCTTCAGTCATCAGATAAACACCTACAAGACTCAGACGGATAGAGAACTGTTTGAGAGTAGCTTCATTAGGTATACCCATGATAAAGCCGACCTTACCCAAGAGGAGGTCGACCAGTATATCATTTTGTCTAATGAGGTTGTAATATCTTCCAACATTCAAAGAAGGTCGGAGAAGCTGCAAACTCTGCTCGACGAGTCGACGGACAACTCCGACGAAACGGCCAACGTCAAGATTTCGATGAGTCTAATCGAGGCCATCAATACAGCGCAGAACGAATACAATCAATGCGTCAATCGCCAGCAAAAACTGCTTAATGACTTAAAAGAAAAGCGCAGCGACAGGCTAAAGAATCAGATTAAAGAAAACGCTAGCATTATTAACCTTGTCCAGATGTGGAAGGATGAGGATTCTAGAGTTAGGCTTATTAAGTTGGCAGAGCTTCGCAAGGAATTAGTTAAAGGCGAGATCGAAAGATTGTCCTCAATGGATGAAGTCAAAGCTAGGATTTTAGGTCTAACTGATGACGAAATCTTGAACGGATGAAATGCGAGATCTGCAAAGAAGAGGTAGTAGATAATTCTCATTATTGGAGGAAGCATAAGCTCCAAGCCGCAGCTTATTTTCAGGCTCATCATCCTCGCTACGACAAGTTCGACGGCTCCATCATAAGATTTAAGAGTAAGGATCAGTATTTTAGCACCAACTTCAACTCGACGGTTAATTTAAGAAAGTGGCTAGAGTCTATCGCCATAAAGGACGCTAGAGAATATTGTCTAGACCTTTTAGTTAAGCGAAAAGAGAAGAAGGCTTTGACTTATTCCCTAACGCAAGTCGAGCTTCGCTCCCTAAAGTTTCCTGGAATAAATTACTACAATAAAATCTTCGGAGATTATTATAAACTCTGCGAAGAGCTAGGCCTGAAGAACAAATTTGTTCAGACTGACGGGCTGACGCTCGGGAGCAGGTACGACAACTCTTACTCCATCCTCGTCGATACGAGAGAGCAATTGCCGTTGAAGTTTAATCGCCCCATAGAGGTCGCCACCTTGAAATTCGGAGACTATTCGTTTAGCGATTCTCATGCTTCTTGTAATTGCAACGTAGAAAGGAAATCTTTGGCAGACTTCGTCGGAACCATGACGGGAGGATACGAAAGATTCGAGCGCGAGATCATTAGGGCCAAAGGAGCTGGGGCGTACTTAGTCATTCAAGTCGAAGAGGTCTTGAGTAATGCGTTGCAGTTTAATTCTCTTCCCGAGTTTTATAAAAAAGGAATGAAGATTACTCCCGACTTCGTGTTCAGAAGGGTTCGAGACTTGATCCAAAAATACGACCATATACAATTCCTGTTTGTGAATGGTCGAGATGAGGCGGCAGCAACTATCGAGAAAATCTTTACCTGCGGGTGCGGATACAAGAAGGTGGACCTGCAACTATTGTACGACAAAGGACTTTTGTAATGTGGTACGCCCCAGAAAAATATAAGAAGATAATTCCAAGCACAAATGCGGAGTTATTGAAGCTTACTGGGGACCTCGGAGATAAAGAAGCTAAGATTTCATTAGTTAAATTCCTCAAGGCTAATATCGGATTCACTACTGAATTAATTTCAGGCATAAAGCTCGCCCCATATCAGGAGATCGTCATCAAGGGAATGCTTAACCGGAATTTCTCGATGAACGTTTGGGGGCGCGGCGCCGGGAAAAGCTTTATAGCCTCAGTCTATTGCTTTCTCCAGTGCATCTTCGAGCCTAATACAAAAATTCTAATTGCCGGACCCACATTCAGAACTGCGCGCTTTATATTTAACTATCTAGAGAAGATCGTCGACTCGAAAGGGGCTGAGCTACTTGCTCAAGCGTTCGGAGTTAAAGCGAAAAGAAACGATCAATTCGAATGGCAGATAAATGGCGGCTCGATAACCGCTATTCCTCTAAACGGAGAAAAGATTCGTGGTTTCCGCGCGAACGTCCTGCTATTGGACGAGTACTTGCTCTTGCCCGAAGAGATCATCAAGACGGTTCTTATGCCGTTCTTGGTGGCTCCTCAGAATATGAAGGAACGGATGGAGGTTAGAGAGTTAGAGGACAAATTAATAAAAGCGGGCTCGATGAGAGAAGAGGAAAGAATGGTCTTCCCCAATACGGCCAAGATGATCGCTCTTTCTTCTGCCTCTTATACTTTTGAAAATCTTTATAAGACATATAAGGATTGGGTAGAAAAGATTTATAGTTCAGAAATGGGAGAGGCCACGTATTTCGTATCTCAATTAGGCTACGAAGCCCTGCCTAAAGAAATGGTAGATAAGACTATCATTGAAGAGGCCCAGTTCGGAGGCGTTTCGGACTCGACTTTTCAAAGAGAGTATTGCGCGCAGTTTACGGACGGCTCCGACTCGTACTTTAGCGCGAAGAAGATGTACGACTGCACGATATCGGACGGACAATCACCGACCACGCTTATAAGGGGGGATTCAGATAAGAAGTACGTACTAGCAATGGATCCCAACATGGACGACAGCCCTAGCGCAGACTATTTCGCTATGGCCGTCCTAGAGCTAGACGAAGAGAGTAAGCAGTCCACTCTCGTCCATAGCTACGCGGGGCTAGGCAACATCAGCAATCACGTTAAGTACTTCTATTACCTTTTAAACAACTTCAATATCCAACTAGTGCTGAGCGATAACGCGGGCGCGGACACGTTCTTGGGGGCGAGCAACCAATCCGACCTTTTTGTTAAAAACAACTTCGAAGTTAAGCGGCTAGAGTTCAATTCGATGCTTGATGGAGTGGATTACATGCGCGAACTCAAAAGGTTAAAGAATCAGCACAATCTCCAAGATAAGAAAATTTTCTTTACTCAGGCCTTCACCTCGGACTTCATCCGCCGATGCAATGAACAGCTCCAATACTGTATTGATTACAAGAAGATCTGGTTTGCCTCCAGAACCTCAGCGAACGAGAGGGCCTTTAATACGGCTTCCGCTGCGAGGATTAATATGGAGCTAGTTAATGAGGACTCGATTACGGATTTAATCGAAAATCAGGACATTCTTATTTATCAAACTAAGAAGCAATGCGCATTGATTCAGGTCGCTACTACGTCTAAAGGCACGCTGTCCTTTGATTTGCCGCACCATTTGAAAAGAAGTTCGTCCGCGACAAGGGCTAGGAAAGATAATTATACAGCGCTAATGTTGGCTAATTGGGCTGCGAAATGCTATTATGATATGCAGTCTATCAAGGAAGAAGCCGAGCCTGCGACATTTGTCCCCATAATGATAAGATAATTAAGTGTAATTCGATTACGATCTATGAAGGAAAAAGGCAATAAGAACCCGGAAAACGTGACGCCAATGATGGTTTCGACCGCTAGCGCCACTACGAGCACAAAGACTCGTCGTAATTCGGCCTCCACGATAGAGAGGACTAATCGTTTTTCGAACATTGATGACGGCCTAGTCCCATTTAAGTATTCCGCTGGCACCATCAACAAGAGTAACATAGACGTCCGAGACGCCGTTATCCTATGCCAAAAAGCTTATTACAATTTCGCGATCTTCCGCAACGTAATCGATCTAATGACGGAGTTTTCTGTAAGCGACGTTTACTTTAAGGGCGGCAACAAAAAATCTAGAGATTTCTTCTCGGCGCTATTTAAGAAGATCAATATTTGGTCTTTACAAGACAAGTTCTTCCGGGAATATTATCGTTCCGGAAACGTTTTCATCTATCGCTTCGACGCCGAAGTGACTCGCGAAGACGCCTCTAAGATCACTCAGGTCTACGCCGAGGCTGGGATTGGCGGCAAGCTCTCCCTCCCAGTTAAATACGCCATCCTAAACCCCGCAGACATTCAATTAGCTGGCTCAGCCTCTTTCGTCTCCGGCAAGTACTACAAGCTCCTTTCTGATTACGAGCTAGCGAGGCTTAAAGATCCTCAGACCGATGAGGATAAGGAAATCGTAGAGAATCTCGATCCAGAAGTAAAAGCTCAACTAGCCAAAAGACAGAGCTCCGTTCTCCTACCCCTAAAGCCGGAAAAGATCACGGCAGTTTTTTATAAAAAGCAAGATTACGAGCCTTTCGCTGTCCCGATGGGTTATCCAGTTCTAGAAGATATCAATTGGAAAGCCGAAATGAAGAAGATGGATATGGCTATTGCTCGCACGATGCAGCAGGCTATCCTTCTCGTCACAATGGGCGCCAAGCCGGAAGAGGGCGGAGTAAACCAGAAGAACCTCGAAGCGATGCATTCCCTCTTCGAGAATCAATCCGTCGGAAGAGTCCTCATCGCGGATTATACGACGAAAGCGGAGTTCGTTATTCCTGACATTGCCTCACTGCTCGATCCAAAGAAGTACGAGATCGTAGAAAGAGATATTCAGAACGGACTCAACAACGTTCTCGTCGGCGGAGAAAAGTTTGCGAACCAGCAGGGTAAAATCCAAGTCTTTATTGCGAGATTAACTCAAGCTAGAGAGGCTTTAATTAACGACTTCCTAGTGCCCGAGATTAAGAAGGTGTCCAAGGCTTTGGGGTTCAAGACTTATCCGGTTCCTTATTTTGACAAGGTGAGCTTATCGGAAGACGCCAACATGATGAAGATCTACAGTCGACTTGTTGAGCTTGGCGTACTTACTCCTCTCGAAGGGCTAAACGCTATCGAGACTGGAAGGCTGCCGGATAAAGAATCTTCGGTAGAGGCTCAAAAAGAATTTACCTCTTTAAAGAAAGAGGGCCTATACGAACCTTTAATTGGGGGCAAAAACGATCCTTCGGCTGACGCGGGAAGACCTGCTGGCGTGCAAAACGTTTCCGACAGAAAGACTTCTCCGATTGGCGCCTCATCGAAGTTTAGTTTAGCAAAAGTGGTGGCGAACGTATCTATGACGCAAGCTCTCTTTAAAGGCGTAGAAACGGCGCTAAAGAAAAAGCATAAACTTAAAAAACTTTCCGAAGAGCAAAAAGGGATTTGTGAGCAAATCGCCTCTTTGATTGTCGCTAACGAAAGTCCTGCCGATTGGGAGTCGAAAATCTTGAGCTATCTAGAGAATCCTATCGATCAGAATCCGGAAAGAATTAAGGCGATAAGAGAGATAGCCGCAGAGCATCAAGTTGATGACTATTTAGCGAGCATTCTTTATGCAAGCATGACGTAAGGACTAGTATGCCAAGAAACCGCATACTTTACAACGTCCAAGACTTGTTTTTCGGGCTTCCAAGCGGAGAAGCTACCGAATTGGTCGGTTACCACATCCTCCGTCGCATAAAGCGGGTCCAGTCCGTAAGCTACGACTTTAACGTAAACCGAGCCGATGTCGGCGTTATAGGTAAGACTCGAAACGCTTCTCGCCTGGCCCTTGAGCCTCCTACGGTAAGTCTAGATTTTAATTATTTCCTAGAGGGAGTAACTAACGAAAATCGGATGGGGTTTAATGTCGATAATCAAACTACTTCAGCTAGACCATTGTTCGTAAGCGGGTTCTTCAACACCGGAAGGCTGTTGGATTCTAGGAATATATATTTAGTCACTAACAATAATTCTGATTTCGACGTTCGAGGTCAGGCGGTGGACTACGCGGCGGCCTACGCCGGATTAATTGCTGGGAACCCCAATGCCGTTATCGACAACAATGCTTCTGGGTATGGAGTCCTAGTTTTTCAGAATGCATACGTCTCTAGCTACTCGGTAGACATATCGATTGGAAATATTCCCACGGCAAACGTCTCCTGCTCTGCTGATAATGCTATTTATTTTACATCTGGTAGTGGAGTCCAAGTCCCATTCCTGAATTTAAAAAGCGGCGTTCCTTATGCCGACGGGACTAGAGTCTTAATCCCGAGACATTTTAAACAAAATGGTCCTAACGTTAAATTCGACAGCACCACCTTCGTACCTGGGAATATAACTGTAGATATTCAGAAGCAGGCGAGCACGGGAATCAATTTTCACACCGAAACATTGCAGTCGTTTTCGTTCGACCTGGCGCTCGAAAGAGAAAACGTCTCTTATTTAGGCTACAAGTTATATGCGGATAGGCCGCTTAAGCTCCCAATTAAATCTTCCATAAAATTAGGGTTTTTAAATTATGCAATATTGAGCGGATCATTCCTTAGTGAGACTAATCGTGACGACACTTATAATTTTATAGTAGATTGTAAAACTGACAATGGAGTTGTCGCGTTAAAGTATATTGTCTCTGGGGCTAAATTTGAATCATTTTCTAATTCTTTATCTATCGGAGACAATGCGTCTTCCGAGATGAGCTTTATTGTTGAAATGGATTTTGACAATTACGCCAATGGCATCTTCGTAAGTGGGAGACAATTATCGATTGAGGGCGGGGGAATCCCGGCCAATTATCTTCCTAATTTCTAAAAATCGTGTAAAGTTTTACGCGAGGGGAAGCTTTATCTTTCTGCGCCTGGATGATGAAAAAGATTAAAGACTTCTTTAATGATCTAGTCTCGGACGGATCTTTTTTCGTCTTCCTCATCGGCGTAACAATGATTATCGTAGTGGGCATCCTAGATGCCTCCTATCAGGATAAGTATAACAAGATGAAAATAGAGAGGTACTTCTTAGAGAGAGAAGTCGGTAGCTTAGAAAAAGAAAACGAAAACCAAAAAGACACGATAAGGAAACAGAGATTCTTAATTGACCTTTTAATACAACTAGAAGAAGATAAAAAATTAAAAATCTATGCTAAACTTTAACTACAACAGAAAAGACTTCTTAGTTGACAACAACGACGTGGGGGACTAAATTACTAGCATGAAATACTTATTAATGTCTTTGTTTTTTTTTGCCGCTTACGCGCACGCGCAAGTAGGCGCGACAACAAATTCAGTATCAACGAACGCAGTTAAGCTGACTCAATATACCCGCTTAAACCTGAGAGACAAAGCCTCTTGGGGATCCTTCTTCTCTAATCAGAGGGCGAGTAACGCTTCGATGTGGCAAACGTGGTGGTCTGCTCGGTGGGGGACTAACGCCACAGTGAGGACCAATGCGAATCCAGTCGCCCAACAGACTCAGGGCGCTCCTATCCAGGCTGCTCAGACCAATCAACTAATTCCTCCTCCGCTTCCCCCTGCTCCTCTTGCTCCACAGCCGCAGACAAATGGGCTAGCTAATCCTCAAGGCTCCGCGCTTCAATCAGCTATAGCCATAGAGAATCTAAACAATACCGTTTGGAGAGGCTCGGGCTGGAAAGTCGCAAACCCTTACGAGAGCCTTCTGAAAGATGCTCGTCTTGCGGGTATGGCTCAAAGACAATTCGGGCAAAATCAATCCCCATTCGGAAATCAGATGGGCGGGATGGGAATGATGGGCAACCAGATGGGTAGTCAATTTAATGGAGGATTCGGACAACAGCAACAACAATCAGGAGGAAATTATGGAAATCCAAATGCTAACATGGGGGGCTATGGCAATCTGTTTGGCGCTGGTGGCTTTAATGATTTTTCACAACAAATGAGTCCAGGTATGGGTGGGCAAGCGATGGGCGGATATAACGCTGCTAGAGGCATAATGCAGGGTTTTAGCGGCGGTGGATATGGCGGTTTGAATACCCCAGTTTCTCCATATTTTTAATTGGGACTTCGTCTCAATAAGGGGAAACTTTCTTTTTGACATATCCTTTTTCTAGAGGTATATTATCAACGTATGAATACTAAATACATCGCAGTACTCACCATCGCAACCGCTGCCTCGGCTTTTGCCGATACACTAACAGTGGGTCAAAACAACAAGCTGGACTTGGCTCCAGTAGCCGTTGTTAGTCAAGCCCTCCCTACCCTAAAGGTAGGCAAGGACGCCAATAAGGATAATGGAGTTCTAAGTGTCGGCGTCAATGGTGGCGTCGGCGTGAACCTCCCTTATATTGCTGCTAATGCTACTCTAGGTAGCGTTTCGGTCGGACCTGAGCAGCTCAATGTAAAGGTTGGAGCTAAAAACTCTGTAACGGTTGGTCCAGTTACTCTTGGTCAGGCTCTTCCCACTGCCCTAATTGGGACTGAAGCCAACAAGAATGGCTGGTTTGACATTAGCTTGAAGAATGGCCTTGGGATTACCCTGCCATTCGTTTCGCTGAACGTCACGCTCCCTACCCTAGCCGTTGCTAAGGCTGCTGCCGCTCCAGCCGCTAAGCCCGCCGCCGTCAAGAAGTAATCTAAATCGACTATAACCACCCACGCTCGAAAGGGCGTGGGTTTTTTTATTGTCAATTCAAAGCCAAGGCGCTATAGTATTAGTGTATTTATATTATACATTACGTCTATGGATGAAATAGAATTCAAGAAGACAGAAGCGACCTCCAAAACAAACGGTCAATCCCAAGTCTCCATAGACTTCTCCATAAAGGTCGTCGAGGCTCTCGCGTCGAAAGCGAAGGAGTCCCTCAAGAAGGTTTCGGTCTCTCAGCTTAAGAAGGTCTATGTAAAAGGAGCTTACAATCGCGAGCTAGACGAGCGTTCGACGGGCGAATGGGCGATGGCGCGAGTTAATATGTTCCTTCGTTTGATTTCTAGCAATACCTTCAAGAACGCATTTAATAAAAAGAGTAGCATCTCTTTCTCTAGCTTTGAGATTGACGTAACGGAGAACTGGTCCCCATCAGAAGAAGATTTCACTCAGGCCGTCGCTGATGTTATGCAGTTCAAGCTCGACTACGACTTCAAGGACGTAGAAGAACTTTATTTAAATGATAATCCGGCTGGGCTATCTTTTGAAGTGTAATTATGTTAGCCTGATATGAATTTTAAATTTACTACAATCTTCAGTTCTGTTATTAAGCCCCTCGTTTCAGAAGAGAAAGATAAGTACTTAGCTTTGGCCAGCCTTATTGACGTTGGCAACTTCGTGCCTGACGTAGACACGGAGAAGAACATCGACCTTCTTCCTATAGCTTTCAATGCGTGCGTGATTAATCGCGTCAACAAAAACGGCGACGTCATTGATACTGCTACTGCCGCTGATATTTATAAGAATTTCATTAATAAGCCTATTAATATCGAGCACAACCGCGAAAGAGTGATTGGAGTTATCCTCGCCGCTTCATTCAGCGAGTTCGGGTCCGACCTCCCTCTCACCGAGGAGCAAGTAAAAGATATTAAAGGGCCGTTCAATATCACCTTAGGCGGAGTAGTCTGGAAAGTCGTTAATAGCAGATTAGCGCAGATGATAGAAGATTCTAATGATCCGACCAGCGAAGACTACCAAAAGATTTCTGCCAGCTGGGAATTAGGCTTTAGTGATTATGTGATTGCCGCTATTAATGGCGACAGCAAAAACTTGGAAGATGCCGAAATTATATCAGATTCAGCTCAAATTGATTCTTTATCTGAATGTTTAAGAAGTTTGGGCGGCACCGGCAAGACTAAGGACGGACGCTCCGTTTACCGCAAGGTAACGGCTCAAGTTGTCCCGCTTGGCGTCGGTTTGACCGAGAACCCCGCTGCGGACGTTAAGGGCGTAGCCGTCAAGATTGAAATCAAAGAATCTAATTCTTCAGAAATTTTAGAAAATATTTCTCATTTAGAAGAGAATAATGTAAATATTAGTACTATTAATAAAGATATGAAAATCACCAAGATTGAAGATATCAACGATGAGAGCATGAAGCAGCTTTCGGCCTCTTCTGTTACTGACTTTATCTCGGAGGAGATGAAAAAGGCCTCCGAGCAGTTCTCCGTTGAAAGAAACCAGAAGGACAACGCGATTAAGAACGCTTTAGAAGCCCAGGTCAAACTCGAAGGTGAATTGGCCACGATCAAGAGCGCCCTCGCTGACTTGGAAGCGGCCAGAGCCTCTAAAGAGGCCGAAGAGGCTTTCAATGCGCGCATGTCTTCTTTCGATGCGGAATATGATCTTGACGACGAAGACCGTTCCCTTATCGCTACTGACGTTAAGGACCTAAGCGAAGAGGGTTTTGCCGCTTATACTAAAAAGATGTCGGTCCTAATGAAGGCCAAGAAGAAGATGTCTAAGGAAGAGTTCCTTCAGAAGTTCGTGAAGAAAGACAAGAAGGAAGACAAAGAAGAGATGAAGGCTTCTGAAGTCACCGTAGAAGAAATTTTAGAGAAAGCCGAAATAAAGTTGGAAGCGGTCATTATCACCTCCGCCGCTGCTGACGTTTCTGTTTTCGAGAAGTACAAAAAAGCTTTTAGTTTAGAACAATTTGAAATCAAAAACTAATATACAACACAGGATACAATTATGCCCACACTAAAACCACTAAGACAGTACAATGAAAGCGACGTAATCAACATGTTCTCCTTCGACGGCGCAGCCGCCGCTAAAGGAGCCCTTGTCAAGCCGGCAACCGCTAGCGGTTGGAGATCTTCTGACGAACCCCTCGCGATGGACGGAGTCGCAGGCGCGGCATTTACGAATAGCGTTTCTGAACGTTATGCTACTTCGGCGAAAGTCGCTCTAGCTGGCTCTGGCGATGCTCCTATCGGCATGTTGCTGATGCAAGTCGTAGAAACCGACGAGAATGGCGAGAAGCTCCTATTCAACCCCCGCAAAGCCGCCGAGATGGGCGTCGTTGTGAAGGGCCAGACGGTCCCGATCCTAACGAAGGGTATCGTTCTTTATAATGGAGCTACTCTTATCGCCGAGAATCCCCCGGCCAACACTAAGGTTTATGCGGCCGCCAATGGCGAACTCACAACTCTAAGCACTGGCAAGGTGCTCGTCGGCAAGACCCTTGGGTCCAAGGACTCCTCGAGCTACATCCTCCTCAAGATTGAACTCTGATATCTATTTAAAATTTAAGGAGAAAATTATTATGAAATTAAAACTAAAAAATACACCCGAGCAAGTAGAGCTTATTAAGGCTCTCGCCTCCAAAGATCAAACCGTTGCCCGTGAAGCCGCTGAAGCGTTTGCCGCTTTCATCGGACCCGTCGTTCAAAAGGTCCTGAGCCAAGCTGGGACCGCCCCGATGATCTTCACTGATAACGAATTCGATGAAGATGATAATCCGAGTATCCCGCTGGACCTTTATTATGGAGCTGACGCAGGTCATGTTTCCGTATGGGCCCAGAACGTTGCCGGTGGACTTCCCACCAGCGAAGTAACTGGAATGCAGGAAATGAAGATTGCCACGTATCGCCTTGACAGCGCCGTAAGCTTCCTCAAGAGATATGCTCGCCGCGCCCGTTTGGACGTAGTCAGCAAGGCTGTTGAGCGCATGACTCAGGAAATTCTTGTGAAGCAGGAGCGTAATGCTTGGGCCGTAGTGCTCAAGGCTCTTGCTGAAGCTTCGACGAATTCGCTCAAGCATGTCGTTGGCTCGACAGCTGCTAGCGTGTTCGGCATTGGCGACCTAAATAGATTGATGACACGCATCAAGAGAATCAACACCTCGTTCGCGAATGGCACCCCCGCTAGTTTCGATAGCAAAGGATTGACTGATCTTTTCGTGAGTCCCGAAATCATGCAGGACATCAGAGGTTTTGCTTATAATCCAGTCAACACTATTGGCTCTGCTAGCCCCGGCCAGACCCTTCCGGATAGCGTTAGAGAAGATATCTTCCGTTCGGCTGGCACCTCTGAGATCTACGGAGTAACGCTCCATGAGCTCATTGAACTTGGCGTATCCAAGAAGTACAACACGCTATTCGGCGAGTTCGCGTCGGGCAACAGCATCGTTGCTGGCGGTGATTCTGGGACGTTTGCCGGCGGCACTGACGAGATTCTCGTTGGTGTTGATCTAGGCCGTGAGGCTTTCATCCGCCCCGTTGCTCGTCAGGCCGAAAGCGGTGGCCAGTTCACCGTGCTCCCCGACGACCAGTTCGTCTCTCGCGCTGAGAAGACCGGCTTCTACGGATTCCTCGAAGAGGGACGCGTCTGCCTAGACGCTCGCGCGGTGGTCGGCATTGCCGTGTAATTAAATCGCAAAAATCGAAAGTCTCCCCAGAAAAAACCTGGGGAGACTTTTTTTTTTGTGTAACACATGGTGTATTCTAAATTATTATGGCAAACTCATTTATTAGAAAAAACATCTCCGAGGCATCGCTAATTAGCAAAAACGAAATTGTAGACATTAGCGCAGCTGGGGGCGAACCCGTTAAGGTTAGGAAGGACGGAGTAATTGAAGCTAGGGGATTCTTTGATAGTAACGACAATTTAGAAATGTCGGCAGATGGGGCTAACGTTTCGGCTAGAATTAAATTGTCGAAAGGGGTCTCTTCAGTGCTCGATGTAAACTCTAACACTTTAACTTATAATTCTACAAAAAGTCATCTAATAAAGTTAAAAAACGCCTTCTTCTCATACGGATTTACTAGAATTTTCTTTTCTCATGCCCAAAAGGGTAAATCGAGCTTCTTGGGAAAGGGCATTAAGAAAATTCTTTCTATTATTTTAGGAGCTGGATCGACATTCATTTATCATTTTAAAAAGGGCGGCAAGGTTTATGCGGAGAAGGCTAGCTCGAGGCGAAACGTCAAAACCTTCAAGATCCCAGTGCAGTTGAAGTTCGCGAATTCTTTCAGCAGCCTCAGCGATTTGGTCATTATAAAGACGGGCCAGTTTAATTACGTGGGAAGCGTCCGCAGCGGCTTCGTCTCTGGTTCAGAAAAGATCGTCTACATTTCTCCGCATCGAGAATATTCTGGCATAGCTTACATCAAAGACACGGGATATTTCGGGCACTTAGGTACGGGGAATTTAGCTTCGAGATTTAGCGGCGCTTCCGGAATTGCTGACACCCTTATCCGCACTCCTTATTATTACTTATCGTCTAAAGATTATCTTTTCCCCACCGACTACATCCTCTCTGGAGGCTCATCTTATCAAGAGTTGAACTCTGAAAGAGCTTTGGTTGACTATGTGGCGCCTAGCTCATTAACTGGGACGAGCTTTTATTCTTTATATACTGGATTGCAAAGTAAAATTTTAACAACAAAATGGAATGGAATAATCCCAGCTTACACGCCCTTCTACATAGAGACCTGGTCAACGAATGGAAAGGAGATAGGGTACGAAGGCTCCATTGAAATCTCTCCGTTAGCTGGAGTTGGATTTGACAATTTTGAAATCGAAGCTCTAGGTTTCGGTTACTCGGCTACTTCGAGTCGTTCTAATGCAGAAAACACGGCAGAGCATTACGCCAGAGTGGGGGCCCTCAGAAAAATTGGATCGACTTTGATAGATATCGGAGTTGTCGCAAGCGGGTCGCATTTGAGAAAATACGTAAAGCACATAGAGTCCCAAACTAATTCTTAATTTATGATCGCTCCAAAAAGAAAAAAATTATATTTCAAATATACCGGCAGGCTTATATTTGACTCGAGCTCTTACAACGTAATTGGCACGGACGTGTCGGCGCGTTATAGAATCGTACCAGACGTACTCAAGGAGATTATGGCTTGGTCATCCAAATCTGCGAGCGTCGATTATGGATACGTGAGAGACGAAGAAACTGGGCTTTATCTCAAAAATTTAGATATTTCAGATGAAGAAGCGATAGTCGAGTTCATTACTATGAAATTAAAGGCGCCCTTCGGATATCATAGCACCAAAACTTATTCCGAATACTCTTATCGGACATTCAATGAAGATTACCAAGGAGTTCTTAAACGGTATTTCGATTCATCCTTGCTTGAAAAAATTTCTAATGGGACTGAGACGCATATCGAAGATACGTTTTGTTATTACTATACCTTATTAGTCAAGAAGTCCGTTAGAGAGAATGAGAAACCTTTAGTTAGAGTCTCCTACAATTAAATCCTATGTCTTCCATAGAAAGATCGATGTCGCAGAACGGGGTAGCCTTCTCGAGTGACGAGGGCTTGATTTTAGACCCGTCTAAAATATTTAGCGTAAATAAAAATTACATAAACATTCTGAGAAGGCTTTCTGTTGATGGATGTTATCATAACAGCGTTTTTTATTCCGAGAAGATCAAGGACAAATCAAAATACTACTTCGTAAGAGGCTACTCTGGGGCGAGTAATTCGTTCACCTCGGGAGGCACGAGCTTAACTATAGAGTTAGAAGGCCCGAACGCGGAGAGTCTTATTAGGAAAACTTCCTTATATTTTAGCTCCAGCGTTACGATAGTCTCGAGCACGAAGATTAGATTAAGTATCTTTTCCCCGATAATCTTAGAGGATCAAATCTTTGAATCTCATAATGAAGAATTTGTATTAGAAAAGGAGACTTTTGAAGCTGAATTTTTTAAGATTTTCTCTTCTATGAACTCTCTAGTGCTGGCGATTATAAATTTTAATGGGATTCGTGAGCGGGCGGAAAGAGCTTGTTCGTTAGAGTGCGGTAGGGCTGTCGTTTCTGTTCCTCAAAATGGCAACTCGAATCTCTCAGGAGTTTACGACATAAGCGTTTGGACTTCTGGGACGCAACTTAAGGAAATTAAACATCGCGACCGTTTTGATCTACCTTATTTTGGCGATTTATCTAGAGAAGTCCAAAAGCAAATTACGGAGAAGCACCTCTTAAAAGACGGTCGGCCTTTACTGCATAACTTTAAAATAATAGACGCAGTAAGCGGAGTTAGAACTCACTCTCTAACCATAGATTACGTAGTTGACAATTCTGTTTATTGCCAATGCGCGAACTTCGATAATGACGGAGAGCTTCTTGTAAAAAATTATTATCAATTAAGCGGCACAAAGAGCGTCACGAATCTAACGACGTCCGCAGTAACAATTACGGCCATTACGCCTACGGGATTTTTTGTGAAATGCGTAACCGACTTCAATAACATTAATATCTCTATTTAAAATGCCTTCTGACGCGCAATACAAGGAGCTTCTCGGAACTCTCACGGCAAATTACTTTAAGACTCTTAGGCTCATAGCCGAGTCCCAACCGGAGGGCTCGGACCAGCAAGAAGCAGCTTTATCTGCGTATATAAACGGCGAGAACAAATTCGCCGACGGGACGAAGGACCAAGATCATGCGCGTGCGCGCCGGGAGGCGCTGAATGCAGCTAGCCAGGTTTTTAAGAAATCTGATATCGAAATAGTAGCTCTAATTAACGAACCAACCACTGATTCCGGTCTTAAAAATATTCTCAACTCGGTCTTTGCGTCCGGAAATGATACGTCGGCCTCGCTCGCAACATCCGCTGCCAATAACGGCACGTCACAGTGCTTTACCATATTTGATGATTGTCCAAAATTTAGACTTTTAATAAAAACCAACCTTAATTGTAAAGACGTAAAAATTAAAAAAGTGAAGATAACATGTACAGATTCAAGCAACATTCTTTCATCTATTCAGCCCGCTTGGCTGAAAGACTCCCAGGTAGTTTCCCCCCTAGTCCAGAAAGAAATAGAAGACAGGGCTTTAATAGAATTTAATTCGCAAGTAGATGGGTTCTCGATCTCTATGACGTCGAGAGATCTAAACGGAAATGCTACCCCAGGAATTACCATAGAAGGAGACTGTCTCATTTACAAGACGAGGGGTTCGTATCTTAAGAGGTTTCAAGACGTTCGATGCGTTGATAGGGCGGAGCTTCCTCACGTCACGCAGTTAATTTTAACTAATCTCGCTAGTGTATTAACCACGGAACTAGGGGAGCCCGATACCACGGCCCAAGAATCATTAATAGCTAAAATCCTCCCGCCATAATTGAGTAATTTATGTCTTATTGCCCTGAAAATTTAAAGTTTAATTTAAGCTATACGCTTTATTCGACCCATAAGACCGAGACCAACGATCCTGCTGGGCCGATTTTTTCGCAATTTACCACGGCAGCACCCATTACGCCCTTTCCTTATGGCTGCTTATCCGCTGCTGGTGGCGTCAGCTCGTATAGAAGTTTTCAGTTACATTACGCGGGCCAGACCCAGCTGCTGGACGAGAAAGGTAGGACTTTCCCTCATGTTTGGACGGGGGAATACAGAGGTGCTTCCCCGTTGACTCATTTAATTGGCAAACATTACTTGTTCATAAATGACAATAATAAATTAGCTTTATATATTGAAGATCATACCGATCCATTACCTGCGGGTTCTTTTCCTCCATATATCGGAAATTTCGCTAACGAAACGCCAATCCCGGATTTTGTATTTGGCCCCTGCGATGAAGATTCTGATGGAAATTTATTGTCAGAATGCCACGCCGCCAGCACTTCCTCGATTGAGTTTAATAGGTCGCTCTTGATCGATAGCAATTTAGACGTTGTCGGAGCCGACGTCATTTGTCGCCAATACGTAAATCCAAGGCTCACTCAAATTTCGAGTAACTGCTGCTGCCCGACTACATTTACTGTCGCCGTAGGCAGGGAATATGTTGCTGCGGTAACTCCTCAGAGACTTGAGGTAGAATTTAACGCGAATAATCATTACCCAATGGGAGTAATTGTTTCCTATGCGTCAGAATCTCAAGCTGAACATTTCTGTTCCGACTCTGCGAATTACGCAGATCCAGTAGACGTATCGGCCGAGCATTTCTATAGTACGATTTCGCCTGGATGTAGTGTATCGAATCTAACTAGAACGATCAACTCTACTCCTACCGTGGTGGGGCCGCTTATCAGTATAGTAGACGGCTCGACATTCTGGACAATTAGCAGCTATACGATAACCTATTCTTGCGAAGCGTCGAATGCGCAGCCTTACGAGCCTTACGTTCCACCGGTTCCTTGCGTGAGAGCTTCTGGATCTTTTGTTATAAATCGAAAAATTAATACCTGCTCAATTTCCCAACAGGCCTCTGAATCTCTATTCACAGATCAGGTTCCAGCTAACGCTTATGGAACGACCTACTCCACGCTCGCTAGCAGCGTAGCCTCTAATAATAGAGCCGAAATCGAAGTGGATATATTAATTAATAAAAATCTCTTCGACATCTCCCCACTCAAAACTGAGCTAGTCAAACTGCAAGCCAAGCTTAATCACTACAATGAAGTACTTGGTTGCAAAAGAGATTCGGTATCCAGCATTAATAATTTTCACATCATGGCTTTGGGCAACGATCCGAATGGCCTTAATAACGTGAAATTTTCCAAGGCCAACAGCCCCCCAGGGGCTCTTCAATTAGGAAATACCCCCAGCAGTAGCATAATGGCTGGCTCAGAGCATTCGGTTTACAATTACATGGGAAATCTTCCACAGACCATAGGTAACCTCGGCAATCTTGGCAAGGCAGCGGGCCAGGCGATGCATTTATTTATAGCTGATCCACATAATGACTCGAAAGTCAACTACTTCGTGATTCCTACTAGAAAAGGATCTTTTACATCTTTCAATCCTAAAGTTACCGAACCCGATAGACGAGAACAAGATAATTTTATTGATCAAATAACCAAGTACATTAATATAGTAACCAAGAAGATGGATAAGATTGAAAAATATTTAGAGGATAATCACTCTTTCTGTTCTGAAATTCAAAGCGTTCAAAACTCCAATGTTCAACCTGGATATGTATTTCAGAAATTGAACTATAATGTAGAAATAGAATACGATGTCATTACGTATTCGACCGACTGCGTAGACAAGACGACGGCATCAACTGCGTCGAAGACTTTCAACTTGCCTAATCAAAATTTTTATCCAGATAAAATAATAGCAATCAATTTAGACTAAAGATAAGGACGCAATGCCTAACCATACTAAAGGATCAAACACGCCGATAAAGAAGGACCAGACCAAGGGTACGACCGGCGGCACCGGCGGCACCGGCGGCAC
>Ga0208942_1000256_pt1 | contig 23491 bp, 24 predicted proteins | sample GreLakmeSU08MSRF_FD_187704 | JGI IMG/M metagenome (GOLD analysis project Ga0208942, IMG submission 187704) | Freshwater lentic microbial communities from great Laurentian Lakes, MI, USA - Great Lakes metaG SU08MSRF (SPAdes) | ecosystem: Environmental > Aquatic > Freshwater > Lake | place: Great... | reverse complement strand
CTCGCCGCGCTGTCGCTTTCGTGCGCGGACGGAGGTTCGGTAACTCTGCGGCGCGACCTGCGCGGTGCGCGGCACAGTGGCGGCGCACGGGACATTCCGCGCAGCGCGGGTTCTGCGGCGTGCAAATGAGAGCGCCCAATTCCATGAGCGATTGGTTCAAGTGCGAGCAACGCGGCACGTTGTCTGCGCACTGTTCTAGAAGGTTGTGAGATGTTTCGACGAGTTCGCGCGCGAGCGTCCAGAGTTGTTCGTTGACCGCTTTTTCCTTCGGGTTCGCGGCGATGTCGAAGAGGCGTGTGATGACGCGGATGACGTTGCCATCGAGAATTGGCGCGGGTTTATTGAAGGCGATGCTGCTGATGGCGCCAGCGGTGTAGCGACCCACGCCAGGCAGGGCGAGAATGGCGTCGAAGGTTTCTGGGAAACGGCCGTGTTGTTGTGTCGTGATCAGCTGCGCGGCGAGTTGCAGGTTGCGCGCGCGAGTGTAGTAGCCGAGGCCTTCCCAGAGTTTGAGCACCGTTTCGGGCGCGGCGTTGGCGAGGGATTTCACGTTCGGTAGCGCGGTCATCCAGCGGTTCCAATACGGGATGACGGTTTTCACCTGCGTCTGCTGGAGCATGATTTCGGAAATCCAGATGGCGTAAGGATCGCGGGTGCGGCGCCACGGGAGATCGCGCGCGCTGATGGCGAACCACGCGAGCAACGCGGAGACCAGTCGCTGACTCTTGGATTTATTGGATGAGGCGGTCACTGGTGTGGCTCCGCCTGTTTTTTCACTGCGCACGGTTGCGGAGAATAGGGGAAGCGCCTACGATGGCACGCACTTTGTGAAACCGCTGACTTTGTACACTGGCAAGCTGACGGACGCCCAAGCGGGCGAGCTGGAGACGCTGCTGCGCGATCGCGGTTGGGAGTTTCGCGCGATGCCGTATGCGCGGTTCGCCGCGAAGAAGGATGCGGTGGGCGTGGTCTTTTACGAGAGCGGCAAGCTGGTGGCGCAGGGGAAGGGGACGGCTGAGTTTATCGAATTCACGTTGGAGCCGGAGATCCTCAAGCGCGCCGAGTTGGGCTACGAGGAGGTGTTGCATCCGGAGATGTTCACGCCGCGTATCGGTGTGGATGAATCGGGCAAGGGCGATTTCTTTGGGCCGCTGTGCGTTGCGGCCGTGTATGTGAACGAGGCGGTGGTGCGGGCGTGGAAAGACGCGGGCATCCAAGACTCGAAGAACATCGGCAGCGACCGGCGCATCGCGGAGTTGGCGGAACTGATCCGCGACACGCCCGGCTGCGAATGCGAGGTGCTGGCGCTGGGCGGGACGAATTACAACCAGCGTTACGCCGAGGAGCGCAGTTTGAATCCACTTCTGGCGAAAGGCCACGTCAGCTCCATCCTCGGTCTGCTCGGGCCGTCACGCCGATTGGTGCCGCCGCCGGAGCACGCGATTGTTGACCAGTTCGCCGCGACGGAGACGACGATTGCACGCGCGGCGAAGGCGCGTGGGGTGAAGCTGAAGATTATCCAACGGCACAAGGCGGAGAGTGACGTGGCAGTAGCGGCGGCGTCGATTTTGGCTCGGAACGAGTTTGTTATGGGATTGGCGAAGCTGAAGAAGGAGTACGGGGTGGAATTCCCGAAAGGAGCGTCGACTGCGGTGGACGCGGCGGCGAAAGCATTCTTCGAGCGTCATGGCGCGTCGGTTTTGGCTCGCGTGGGGAAGATGCACTTTCGTACCGCGCTCCGAGCGCAGGGATTGCCGGAGCCGCCCAAAGTGGAGTGGAAGGGCAAGCGGTGAACACTTTTCTTAAAAAAGATATTGACGGCGGTAGCCGACCAGCTAATTTCACGCCCGTCAGTTGTAGTGCGTAGCGCGGTAGAAAATTAAAAAGAACCTCGGGTCTGTGGTCTTCGAAAAAAGAAGATGAGCGGGCCTTCGGGGTTTTTTGTCCCTTTGAAAAGGGATTGAAATTAGCCGATGCCCATGTAGCTCAGTTGGTAGAGCACGTCCTTGGTAAGGACGAGGTCATCAGTTCAAGCCTGATCATGGGCTCCATTTGTGTAGTGGTGAGATAGAAAACAACAAAACTAGGAAATAGGAAAACGTCATGGCAAAGGAAAGCTTTCAACGGACTAAGCCCCACGTGAACATCGGCACGATTGGGCACGTCGACCACGGCAAATCGACTCTTACCGCCTCCATTGTCGCGGTGCAGAATCGTAAGGGCATGGCTCCGGCAATCTCTTACGCGGACATCACCAAGGGCGGCACTGTCCGTGACGACACCAAGACGGTGACTATCGCCGTCTCGCACGTCGAGTACGAGAGCCCGAAGCGTCACTACGCGCACGTCGACTGCCCCGGCCACGCCGATTACGTCAAGAACATGATCACCGGCGCGGCCCAGATGGACGGTGCCATCCTCGTCGTGTCCGCCGCTGACGGTCCGATGCCTCAGACCCGTGAGCACGTTCTGCTCGCCCGTCAGGTCGGTGTGCCGAGCATCGTGGTGTTCCTCAACAAGGTGGATCTCGCGGATGCCGACTTGCTCGAACTCATCGAGATGGAGCTTCGCGACCTGCTCACCAAGTATCAATTCCCGGGCGACACAACCCCGATCATCCGCGGTAGCGCCACTGCCGCTATGGCTGGCAAGCCCGAGGGCGAGAAGGCGATCGCCGACTTGCTCGATGCTTGCGACTCTTTCATCCCCGAACCCGTCCGCGAGGGCGACAAGCCGTTCCTCATGTGCATCGAGGACGTGTTCAACATTGAAGGCCGCGGTACCGTTGTGACCGGTCGTGTTGAGCGTGGTGTTCTCAAGAAGATGGAAGAAGTCGAGATCGTCGGCATCAAAGACACTCGCAAGACGACGGCGACGGACATCGAAATGTTCCGCAAGCTGCTCGACTTCACCCAGGCTGGCGACAACGTCGGCGTGCTGCTGCGGGGCACCAAGAAGGAAGACGTGGAACGCGGCATGGTGCTCGCGAAGCCCGGTTCCGTTCTGGCGTACAAGAAATTCAAGGCCGAGGTCTATGTGCTGACCAAGGATGAGGGTGGCCGTCACACGCCGTTCTTCGCCAACTACCGTCCGCAGTTCTACTTCCGCACCTCGGACATCACCGGCACCGTCAAGCTGCCGGAAGGCGTCGAGATGGTGATGCCGGGCGACAACGTCTCGGTCGAGATTGAATTGCACACGCCGGTGGCGATGGAGAAGGGTCTCCGTTTCGCGATCCGCGAAGGCGGTCGCACCATTGGTGCCGGCCGCGTGAGCGACATCATTCCTGGCTAATTCAACGAAAAATTGTTCGGGCGCGGAGGCGCGAAACCTCCGCCCCGATTTTTCGTCTAAAACAAACAGACACGAAACCAACAGGACCTCCGTCAGTGACAGGCAACGGCGTTAGCTCAATTGGCAGAGTAGCGGTCTCCAAAACCGTTGGTTGGGGGTTCGACTCCCTCACGCCGTGCCAATCACAATTCACCCACGGAGGGGTGGCAGAGTGGTCTAATGCGGCGGTCTTGAAAACCGCTGTGGGCTAACGCTCACCGGGGGTTCGAATCCCTCCCCCTCCGCCAAACGCGAAAATGGAAACGCTTAGCAAATACAGTACGTACCTCTGGGTCGCGGCACTCGCGACCGGGTTCGGAATTCTTTGGCGGATGGGTTATCTCACCCGCGTGCGCGACTTCGTGCTCGAAACTCGCGAGGAGCTTCGCAAGTGCTCGTGGCCGACGATGGAAGAACTGAAGGACCACACTGTCGTCGTACTATTCACCATCCTGCTGCTCGGTGCTTTCACCGTGCTGGCCGACCTACTCGTGCGCATCGGCGTGTGGGATTTGTTGCTCGGCGCTAACATTTGACCGCACCCATTCCTATGCATAGCCAATGGTTTGTCATTCACACGCTTGCCGGTCAGGAGCAGAAGGTCAAAGACAGCATCGAGAAGCGTCTCAAGGCTGAGGAGATGGGCGAGTACATCAAGGAAGTCCTCGTGCCGATGGAGAAGGTGGCCGAGGTGCGTGCCGGCAAAAAGACCGTCACCAACCGCAAACTTTATCCGGGCTACGTTTTCATCGACATCGCGCTGCTGGACGAGAACAAGCGCATCATCGAGAAGCCGTGGTATTTTATTCGCGAGACGCAGGGCATCATCGGTTTCGTCGGTGGCGACCGTCCTTCTCCGACATCGGAAGATGAGATGGCCAGCATCAAGGCGCAGATCGCCGAGAGCGATGAGGGCGAGAAGCCCAAAATGCATTTTGCTGTGGGCGAAAACGTCAAGATCAACGACGGCCCCTTCATCAGTTTCAGCGGCCTCATCGAGGAGATCGATCCCGAGAAGGGCAAGCTCAAGGTTTCAGTCAACATTTTCGGCCGCAATACGCCGGTCGAGCTCGAGTACTGGCAGATCGAGAAAGCTTAAGGAAACGTTGTTATGGCTAAGAAGAAAATCGGCGAAATCAAACTGCAGATCCCAGCTGGGCAGGCGAACCCCGCCCCGCCGGTCGGCCCCGCGCTCGGTCAGCACGGCGTCAACATCATGGCGTTCTGCAAAGAGTTCAATGCCCGCACGAAGGATCAGGCTGGCCTGATCATCCCGGCCGTTATCTCTGTCTATCAGGACAAGTCCTTCACCTTCATCACCAAGAGCCCGCCGGCAGCGGTGTTGCTCAAGAAAGCCGCGGGCATTGCTTCCGGCTCCAAGACGCCGAACAAGGAAAAGGTCGGCACGGTGACCCGCAAGCAGGTGCTCGACATCGTCAAAATCAAGCTCGCGGATATGAATTCCACGAACGAGGAGGCCGCCTTCCGCGTCATCTCCGGCACCGCCCGCAGCATGGGCATCGTAGTTCTCGACTAGTAAGTAAACAAAACCGCGGGAGGGCCGTCAAAAAGCCCGATTGCACCGCACCCATACAATGCCAAGCAAACGCTACAAAAAAGCCCTCGAGTTGGTGGACAGCTCGAAGCACTATCCGATCACCGACGCCGTCGCCCTGCTCGCCAAGTTCCCGAAGACGAAATTCAACGAGACCGTTGACCTCGCCTTCCGTCTCGGCGTGGACCCGAAGCACTCGGACCAGATGGTCCGCGGCACCGTTCCGCTCCCTCACGGCAGCGGCAAGAACGTGCGCGTGCTCGTCTTCGCGAAAGCTGCAGCAGCGGATGCCGCCACGGCCGCCGGCGCTGAATTCGTCGGCTTCGAGGACATGATCAAGAAGTGCGCCGACGGCTGGACTGATTTTGATATCGCCATCGCCACGCCCGACGCGATGGTCGAGGTGCGTAAACTCGGCAAGGTGCTCGGACCTCGCGGTCTGATGCCCAACCCGAAGACCGGCACCGTGACCGAAGACACCGCCAAGGCTGTGAGAGAAGTTAAGGCCGGCCGCGTTGAATTCAAGGTGGACAAGGCCGGCAACATCCACGTGCCCGTCGGCAAGGTCAGCTTCACCCCCGTGCAAATCGAGGAGAACGCGCTCGCGGTGATCGAGGCCATTGCCAAAGCCCGTCCCTCGAGCGTCAAGGGCGTGTTCATCCGGAACTGCGCCATCTCGGCCACGATGAGCCCCGCCGTTCGCGTGGACACGCGCGCGTACCAAACCACTTAATCCGAACTGGAGACACTCTCATGCGCGCCGAAAAGAAACTCATCACCACCGAATACGTCGCCCGGCTTAATGCCTCGCCGTTTTTCATCATCACCGATTACACCGGCCTGACGGTCGGCCAGTTCACCGAGCTTCGCAAACGCCTCATCAAGGCTGGTGCTGAAGTTCACGTCGTGAAGAATTCCATCTTCCGCGTGGCCGCCAAAGAGGCGGGCATTGGCGAATTGAATGACTCTCTCGCCGGCCAGGTTGCCGTCGTCACCGGCAAGAAGGATTTCTTCGCTGCCGCCAAGGCCGTCAAGACCTTCCAATCCGAGTTCGATAAGCCGAAGATCAAGTTCGGTTATCTCGGTAACCAGCGCCTCGAACAGGCCGAGGTTATCGCTTGCGCTGATCTCCCCACCCTCGATCAGCTTCGCGGCAAGCTGCTCGGCCTCTTTCAGGCTCCCGCCGCCCAGCTCGCCCGTGTGCTACAGGCCCGCGTGGACAAAGAGCCGGCGCAGTAAACCAAACCAATTTCGGGACTGCCTTGGATGGCGGTGTCGGAGAAACCAAACAACAACAAACAGTAAATCGTCGGTCCACGGGCAGTGGACCAATTCGCCGCGGCCGCGGTGACGACGAGACGAAAGATAATATGTCTGACATCGCAAAACTGGTAGAAGAACTGAGCAAGCTGACCGTCCTCGAGACCGTGGACTTGGTGAAACAGCTTGAGACAAAGTGGGGCGTTTCCGCCGCTGCGCCGGTCGCTGCCGCCGCCGCTGGTGCCGCCGCTCCTGCCGCTGAAGTCAAGGACACGTTCGACGTGATTCTCGTCTCTGTGCCGGCGGACAAGAAGATTTCCGTAATCAAAGCCGTCCGCGAGGTCAAGGCCGGACTCGGTCTTGCCGAGGCGAAAGCCCTCGTCGAGGGCGCGCCCAAGCCGATCCTCGAAGGCGCGAAGAAGGACGAATCCGACGCCGCCAAGAAGAAGCTCGAGGAAGCGGGCGCGAAGGTCGAACTCAAGTAGTTTTGGAGTGAAGGCTGGGTGGCGGGCGTCTTGCGCCCGCCACCCAGAACTTCCTCGCCGTTTGCGAGGAGGGGGAACGGCCAAGAGCGTTCCTGTGTTTTAGAAAATTTGTTTTGGCGGTGACTGTTCTGGAAGGAAGCCGGAACACCAGCCGTCTTGTCGTCTGTAGAAAAGAGAGCCCGGCAAGTGGCCGAGCGGGAGCCCGAAAAAGGTCAATATGTCATCGAAAACTGTTGAGCGGATTAACTTCGGCAAGATCAAGGAACCGATTGCCCCCCCGAACATGATCGAGTTGCAGACCAACTCGTACCGTGATTTTCTCCAACTCGATACCCCTCCTTCCCGCCGCAAGAACCTCGGCCTGCAGGCGGTGTTCACCGAGGTTTTCCCGATCGAGAGTTACGATGGCAAGACCACGCTTAATTTTGCCAGCTACGAAATCGGCGCGCCCAAGTTCGACTGGCTCGAATCGATTCGCGAGGATGTGACTTACGGCGCGCCGCTCTATGTGACCTTCCAGCTCAAGGAGCCCCGTGGCATCAAAGAAGAGAAGGTGTTCATGGGCGAACTGCCGCTGATGACCCCGCAGGGCACGTTCGTCATCAACGGCGCCGAGCGCGTCATCGTCAGCCAGCTTCACCGTTCGCCCGGTCTCGCTTTCGAGGCCACGCAGCATCCGAACGGCAAGATGCTTCACAGCTTCCGCATTATCCCCGACCGCGGCTCGTGGTACGAGGCGCAGTTCGACACGAGCGACTTGCTCTACGTCTATCTGGATCGCAAGAAGCGCCGCCGCAAATTTCTCACGACGACCTTGTTCCGCGCGCTGAGCTTCCTCGACGACGGCAAAGGCACGGACGCTGAGGTCCTCAAACTTTTCTACACCGTCGAAGACCTCTCCCTCAAGCAGGCTGAGCAGCTCGAGAGCATCCAGAACAAAGTGCTCATCGAGGACGCGGTGGATAAGGAGAAGAACCTCGTCGTCGCTCGCGCTTTCGAGCCGCTTTCCAAGGCTGTGCTCAAGCAGATCGCCGAGCTGGGCGTGAACAAGATTCGTGTCGTGGACACTTCGGTGGACGACGGCATCATCATCAAGTGCCTCAAGAAAGATCCGACCAAGAACGAGGACGAGGCCCTCAAGGATATTTACCGCCGTCTGCGCCCGGGTGATCCGCCGACTGCAGCGAACGCGCGCGCGCTCATCAAGCGTCTCTTCTTTGATCCGAAGCGTTACGACCTCGGTCGTGTCGGCCGTTACAAGATTGGCCAGAAGCTCGGTTATCATGACAAGACCGAAGCCCGCGTTCTGACCAAGCAGGATCTCGTCGAGGCCACCAAGTATCTGCTCAAGCTCAAAAAGGGCACGGGCAGCGTGGACGACATTGATCACCTCGGCAGCCGCCGCATCCGCACCGTGGGCGAATTGCTCGCCAACCAATGCCGTGTCGGCCTCGCCCGCACCGAACGCCTCGTCAAGGAGCGCATGACGCTCTTCGATCAAGAGGTCGATACGATGACGCCCGCAAAGCTCATCAATCCCAAAGCGCTCTCGGCCGTGGTCCGCGATTTCTTCGGACGCAGCCAGTTGAGCCAGTTCATGGACCAGATTAACCCACTCGCCGAGCTAACCCACAAACGCCGCTTGTCGGCGCTTGGACCTGGGGGTCTCTCTCGCGACCGTGCCGGCTTCGAAGTCCGCGACGTGCATCCGTCTCACTACGGCCGCATCTGCCCCATTGAAACGCCGGAAGGCCCGAACATCGGTCTCATCGCATCGCTGGCGACTTTCGCCCGCGTGAACGATTTCGGCTTCATCGAGACGCCGTATCGCAAAGTCGAGAAGGGCCGTGTCACGGCGCATATCGATTATCTCACCGGCGATCGCGAAGAGAACTTCACCGTCGCCCAGGCCAATGCGGCCATTGATGACAAAGGTAACTTCACGACCGACCGCGTCACCTGCCGCCGCAAGGGCGACTTCGTGGACGTTGATCCGAAGGAAGTGGATTACATGGACGTCTCGCCGAAGCAGCTCGTTTCCGTGGCTGCCGGTCTGATTCCGTTCCTCGAGCACGATGACGCGAACCGCGCGTTGATGGGCTCGAACATGCAGCGCCAAGCTGTGCCGTTGCTCATCAGCGAAGCACCGCTCGTCGCCACCGGTCTCGAAGCGCGCGTCGCTCGCGATTCCCGCGCTGTGCTCGTGGCCGATGAGACTGGCAAGGTCGCTTCCGTCACCGGCAACCAGATCATCATCACCAAGGACGGCCACCTGCCCGAGGGCAAAAAGAAGATCAAGCACGATCCCGAGAACGACGTGTGGATCTATCCGGTGCGCAAATTCATGCGTTCCAACGCGGCCACCTGCATCAACCAGAAGATTCTGGTTGCGAAGGGCGACCACGTGAAGAAGGGCCAGATCATCGCCGACGGACCCTCCACGCAGGAAGGCGAGCTCGCGCTCGGCCGCAACGTGCTCGTCGCGTTCATGCCGTGGAACGGTTACAACTTCGAGGACGCCATCCTCATCAGCCAACGTGTGTCGAAGGAAGATATCTTCACCTCGATTCACATCGATGAGTTCGATTGCGGCGCCCGCGACACCAAGCTCGGGCCCGAGGAAATCACTCGCGACATCCCGAACCTCGGCGAAGAGGCTCTCAAGAACCTCGGACCTGACGGCGTGATTCGCATCGGTGCTGAAGTGAAGCCCGGCGACATCCTCGTCGGCAAAATCACCCCGAAGTCGGAGACGGAACTCGCGCCGGAAGAGCGCTTGCTCCGCGCCATCTTCGGCGAGAAAGCCGCCGACGTGAAAGATACGTCGCTCAAGGTTCCCTCCGGCACTTACGGCATCGTGATGGACGTCAAGGTTTCCGCCAAGAAGGAGACCGAGAAAGAGACCAAGTCCTCCGTCGACAAGAAGCACAAGAAGCACGTTGACGAAGAGCACCAGAAGAAGCTCGGCGACTTACAGGAGCAGCTCACTGAAGCTCTCTCGAACATCCTGCTCGGCGAGAAGATCCCGCTCGACGTCGTGAACAGCGAGTCCGGCGAGGTCATCATCCCCGCCAACCGCAAGATCACCAAGACGCTCCTGCGCAAGCTCGCCAGCGTTTATGACCGCATCGCGATTGATCCTTCGCCGATCCGTAACAAGATCAACGAGATCATCGGCACCTTCAAAAAGAAGTTCGACGAACTTCAAATGCACTACGCCGAAGAGGTCGAACGCGCCCAAGCCGGCGATGAAGTCGACCCCGGCATCATCAAGCAGGTCAAGGTCTACATCGCCTCCAAGCGCAAGCTCTCGGTCGGCGATAAGATGGCCGGCCGCCACGGCAACAAGGGCGTCGTCGCCAAGATCGTTGCTGAGGAAGACATGCCGTTCCTCCCGGACGGCACTCCTGTGGACATCGTGCTGAACCCGCTCGGCGTGCCTTCGCGCATGAACGTCGGTCAGGTGCTCGAGACTCACCTCGGCTGGGCGGCTAAGCTGCTCGGTCTGCGCTTCGCGACGCCAGTCTTTGACGGCATCAAGGAGAAGGAAATCCGCGGCTACCTCAAGGAAGCCAAGCTGCCGGAAAACGCCAAAGCCATCCTGCACGACGGCCGCACAGGCGACGCGTTCGACCAGGAAATCGTCGTCGGCTACATCTATATGATGAAGCTCGGCCACTTGGTTGCGGACAAGATTCACGCCCGCGCCGTCGGTCCGTACTCGCTCGTCACGCAGCAACCGCTGGGCGGCAAAGCCCAGTACGGCGGCCAGCGCTTCGGCGAAATGGAAGTGTGGGCGATGCAGGCTTATGGCGCTGCGTACACGCTGCAGGAGCTCCTCACCGTCAAGTCCGACGACGTGCAGGGCCGCACCCGCATCTACGAGAGCATCGTCAAGGGCGACAACTCGCTCGAGGCCGGTGTCCCTGAGTCCTTCAACGTGCTCGTGAAGGAAATGCAATCACTTGGTCTCGATGTGAAGGTCGGCTATGCCGGCCCAGTCGATGGAACCGTCGCTGCTGCGCCCGAGGCGCACAGTCTGCTCGGCTGAACTCTGGTCAACTGAACTTTGGTGCTGAACTTGGAATAAAACCAAATGAACTCCCGCGAAAACGCCCGTGAAATGCTCGGTCTGGAGAAGGTCAACCTGGTGGATTATATCTCCATCACCGTTGCCTCACCGGAGAACATCCGCCTTTGGTCCAAGGGCGAGGTGAAGAACCCCGAGACCATCAACTACCGCACGTTCAAGCCCGAAAAGGGCGGCCTCTTCTGCGAGCGCATCTTCGGTCCCGTGAAGGACTGGGAATGCTCCTGCGGCAAGTACAAGCGCATCAAACATAAGGGCGTTGTCTGCGACCGTTGCGGCGTCGAAGTCACGTTGGCGCGCGTGCGCCGCGAGCGCATGGGCCATATCGAGCTCTCCGTGCCCGCGAGCCACATCTGGTTCTTCAAGTGCATGCCGAGCCGCCTCGGCCTGATGCTGGATATGACCGCCCGCCACCTCGAGCGCGTCATTTATTACGAAGATTATATGGTCATTGACCCCGGCTCCACGCCGCTCAAGGTCAACCAACTCCTCTCCGAGACCGAGTTCCGCGAAGCGAAAGAGACCTACGGCGCCGAGGCGTTCGTCGCCAAGATGGGCGCCGAAGGAGTGCACGCCGGCCTCGCCCGTATCGAGCTCGCGAAGGGCATCAAGTTGTTGCAGGTCGCGATGACCGAGACCAAGAGCAAGCAGATCCGCAAGAAGCTCGCCAAGCGCATAAAGCTTTTCCAAGGCTTCCTCAGTTCGCACACGCGCCCGGAGTGGATGATCATCACCGTGCTGCCGGTCATTCCGCCGGATCTGCGCCCGCTCGTGCCGCTCGAGGGTGGCCGTTTCGCGACGTCCGATCTCAACGATCTTTATCGCCGCGTCATCAACCGCAACAACCGTCTCAAAAACCTCCTTCAGCTCAAGACGCCCGAGGTCATCATCCGCAACGAAAAGCGGATGCTGCAGGAAGCGGTGGACGCGTTGTTCGACAACGGCCGTCACGGCCGCGCTGTGACCGGCGCCGGCAATCGCCCGCTCAAATCGCTCTCGGACATGCTCAAGGGCAAGTCGGGTCGTTTCCGCCAGAACTTGCTCGGCAAGCGCGTGGATTACTCCGGCCGTTCCGTCATCGTCATCGGGCCTGAGCTCAAGCTCCACCAGTGCGGTCTGCCGAAGAAGATGGCGCTCGTGCTTTTCGAGCCGTTCATCATCCGCCGCCTCAAAGATCTCGGCTACGTGCACACCGTGCGCTCGGCCAAGAAGCTCATCGAGAAGCAGTCGCCTGAAGTGTGGGACATCCTTGAGGAAGTCACCAAGGGCCACCCTGTGCTGCTCAACCGCGCACCGACACTGCACCGTCTCTCCGTGCAGGCGTTCGAGCCGACACTCATCGAAGGCGAAGCGATTCGTATTCACCCGCTCGTTTGCACCGCTTACAACGCGGACTTCGACGGCGACCAGATGGCCGTGCACGTGCCGCTCTCGGTCGAGGCCCAGATGGAAGCGCGCCTGTTGATGATGGCGCCGCTCAACATCTTCAGCCCGTCCAGCGGCAAGCCGATCATGACCCCCACGCAGGACATCGCGTTGGGCTGCTATTATCTCACCGCCGAACCGCGCACTGTCGGTCTGCACGGGAAGCCCAAGCACGTGAGCCTCTTCGGCTCGAAGCGCGAGGTCTTCTTCGCGCTGGGCGACGGTTCCGTGAAGACGCACGACCGCATCCGCCTCGCCAATCCTGATTTCGGCACGAAGAGCGTGTACGGTAACGGCGAGAAGAAAGTCATCGAGACCACCGTCGGCCGCGTCGTGTTCAGCGAGATCTGGCCCGACGATCTCGGTTTCGTGAACTTCCCCGTCAGCAAGAGCAAGCTCGGCGACGTGATCTGGAACTGCTACCGCCAGTGCGGCCACGAGAAGACCGTCGTCTCGCTCGACAAGCTCAAAGAAGTCGGCTTCAAGGAAGCCACACAGGCCGGCGTCTCCATCGGCGTCGACGACATGATCATCCCGAAGGAGAAGGACGAGGAGATCAAGCTGGCTCAGAAGGAAATCGCCGAAGTCGAGAAGCAGTACCGCAAGGGTGTCATCACTCCCGGCGAACGCTACAACAAGATCGTCGACATCTGGACGCACGCCACCGACAAGATCGCCAACGTCATGCTCAAGACGCTCGAGCAGAACCAGGGCAAGCACGAGTACAACCCCGTGTTCCTCATGGTGGATTCCGGTGCGCGCGGCAACAAGGCGCAGGTCCGTCAGCTCGCTGGCGTCCGCGGCCTCATGGCCAAGCCCTCCGGCGACATCATCGAGAAGCCGATTCTCGCGAACTTCCGTGAAGGCCTCACAGTGCTCGAGTACTTCATCTCCACGCACGGCGCCCGTAAGGGTCTCGCCGACACCGCGCTCAAGACCGCCGACTCCGGCTACATGACGCGCAAGCTCGTCGACGTCTCACAGGACGTCATCATCCAAGAAGAGGATTGCGGGACTACCTCCGGCATTTGGGTCTCTGAAATCCGCGAAGGCGAAGAAGTCGTCGTCAAGCTCAGCGAACGTCTCGTCGGCCGCACTTCAAGCGAAGGCATGCACGACCCGCTTTCGCCCAAGACTTACATCGTCAAGGCAGGCGAAGAGATTGATGAGGCGAAGGCCAAGTTAATCGACAACGCCTCGCTCGATCGCATCAAGATTCGTTCCGTGCTCACCTGCGAAAGCCGCCACGGCATCTGCGCCAAGTGCTACGGTCGCAACCTTGCCACTGGCCTCCGGGCCAAGCTCGGCGAGGCTGTCGGCATCATCGCCGCGCAGTCCATCGGCGAGCCGGGCACTCAGCTCACGATGCGTACCTTCCACATCGGTGGTACCGCATCGGGCGTTTTCAAACAGCCGGAAATCAAGTCCAAGAACGAAGGCACCCTTCGCTACAACGACCTTCGCACCGTTTCGCTCGAGGACGGCAGCGTCATCGTGCTCAACAAGAACGGATCGCTCTCACTCCTCTCTGCCGACGGCCGAGAGATCGAGAACCACAACGTCGTCATCGGCGCGGTCATCTCCGTGCCCAATGGCGGCAAGGTCAAGAAGGGCGAGACCTTCGTGCAGTGGGATCCGTACAACGTCCCCATTCTCTCGGAGAAAGCGGGCAAAGTTAAATTCCACGACATCATCGAGGGTGTCACGATGAAGCAGGAAGTGGACGAGACCACCGGCCAAGAGGCGATGGTCATCATCGAGCACAAGGAAGATTTGCACCCGCAGATCATCATCACGAGCGACAAGGGCGAGCCGATTGCCAGCTACGCCATCCCGGCCGGCGCACACATCGTCGTGGGCGAGAGCGACAAGATTGTCGCCGGTACGCTGATGGCGAAGACGCCGCGTAAATCTTCGAAGACCAAGGACATCACCGGCGGTCTGCCGCGTGTGGCCGAATTGTTTGAGGCGCGCCGTCCGAAAGACGCCGCTGAGATTTCCAAGATCGATGGCGAAGTGGATTTCGGCACAGCCGTTCGCGGCAAGCGCTGCATCGTCGTCAGAGATGTTGCCACCGGCGCGGAAGAGGAGCACCTCATCCCGATCGGCAAGCACGTCATCGTCTTCAAGGGCGACCGCGTGAAGAAAGGCCAGCAGCTCACTGAAGGCCCTGTCGTTCCGCACGAGATCCTGGAGATTTGCGGCATGCAGGAACTGCAGGAGCATCTTGTCAACGAAGTGCAGGAGGTCTATCGCCTGCAGGGCGTGACGATCAACGATAAGCACATCGAGATCATCGTGCGCCAGATGCTTCGCAAGGTCCGCATCACGGAGCCGGGTGACACGCAGTTCCTCTGGGCTGAGCAGATTGACCGCATCGCGTTCGAAGAAGAGAACAAGCGCGTCGAGCAAATGGGCGGCAAGCCCGCTGAAGCCTCACCGGTGCTGCTGGGCATCACGAAAGCCTCGCTGGAGACCGACAGCTTCCTCTCGGCTGCGTCGTTCCAAGACACCACGCGTGTGCTCACCGAGGCCGCGACGCTCGGTAAGGTGGACTCGCTGCGCGGGTTCAAGGAAAACGTGATCATGGGCCACATCATTCCGGCTGGATCGGGTTTTAATTATCACCGCGACCTCACGCTGAAGCCGTTGGTCGAGGAGTTGCCGTTCGAAGAACCGCCTGTGCCAGAGGCCCTCGAACCGCTGTTGGGGTAACAAAAAGCAGATTCGCAGCGAAAAAGTTTTAGAAAATTGTTGCCACTGAGAATGCCTTTGTTATTATCCGCGTCCCGTTTGTCGGGAAATGCAGAAAAGACGGGGCGAATTTAAGGCAAAACGAAAAATGCCGACTATTAATCAACTGGTCCGAAAAGGCCGGAACAAACTGAAGTACAAGTCGAAGGCGCCCGCGCTGGAGAATGCGCCGTTCCGTCGTGGCGTCTGCTTGCAGGTCATGACCCGCACGCCGAAGAAGCCGAACTCGGCGATGCGTAAGGTCGCCAAGATTCGTCTCACGAATGGATACGAGATCATCGCGTACATTCCGGACGAAGGCCACAATCTGCAGGAGCACTCAATCGTGCTCGTGCGCGGCGGCCGCGTGAAAGATTTGCCCGGCGTCCGTTATCACATCGTGCGCGGCACGCTCGACGCCGCCGGCGTAGAGAAGCGCCGCGTGAGTCGCTCCAAGTACGGCGTGAAACGCCCGAAGGCGGCTAAGAAGTAATTTTGAACTGACCTATGTCACGTCGTCGTCAAGCAGTCAAACGTCAGGTCCGGCCAGATGGCAAGTACGCTAGCGTGCTCGTCGGTCGGCTCATCGGCACGATCATGAAGGGTGGCAAGCGCAGCCTCGCGCAGCGCATCGTGTACGGCTCCTTCGAAACTCTCGCGGAGAAGCATCCCGGATCCATCCCGCTGGAAATTTTGCAGAAGGCCGTGGACAACGCCAAGCCCCGTCTCGAGGTGAAAGCCCGCCGCGTCGGTGGTGCCACCTATCAGGTGCCGCTCGAAGTTCCGTCCGACCGTCAGGCCTCGCTCGCGCTTCGCTGGCTCGTGGATTTCGCCGATGCGCGCAAAGGCATTCCGATGAAGGACGCCCTCGCCGCGGAAATCATGGACGCCTATCAAGGGCAGGGCAACGCGATCCGCAAGCGGGACGAAGTGCATAAGACGGCACAGGCTAACAAGGCATTCGCACATTTCCGCTGGTAATAAAACGTTTTAAAGAGAATCGCCCCGAGGGCAGTTTGCTCGGGGCCTTTTAGTCTAAATTTGAAATTGTAATGGAAGTAGCAGCAACAACTAAATCGGTGAACTCGCCCAACCGGCAATACACGCTGGAGCGGACGCGGAACATCGGCATTGCTGCGCACATTGACGCCGGCAAGACGACGACCACCGAGCGTATTCTTTTTTACACTGGCCTCATCCACAAGATCGGCGACGTGGACGACGGCAACACGGTGACCGACTGGATGGAGCAGGAGAGGGAGCGTGGTATTACCATCACTTCTGCAGCTGTGACTTGCTACTGGACTCAGAAGCCCGAAGAAGGTCTGTATAAGACCTTCTCTGGTCTCGCCAATCGCATCAACATCATTGATACCCCCGGCCACGTAGATTTCACCGCCGAGGTGGAGCGCTCCATGCGCGTGCTGGACGGCGCGGTCGCAGTGTTCTGCGCCGTGGCGGGTGTGCAACCGCAGTCCGAGACAGTTTGGCGTCAGGCGACGAAGTATAACGTTCCGCGTATCGCGTTCATCAACAAGATGGACCGCACTGGTGCGAACTTCGATAATGCGCTGAACGACCTGCGCAAGAAGCTCGGCGCGTATGCATTCCCGATTTTCCTTCCCATCGGTGCCGCGGAGGAATTTTCTGGCGTCGTTGATATCGTGAACCAGAAGGCCATCATTTGGGGCCCCGGCGATGTTTCCAACGAAGGTCTCAAGTACGAGATCACGGAAATTCCGGCCGAGCTGAAAGAAAAGGCCAAGACCGCGCTCGCTGATTTGATTGACGCCGTCTCCAACAAGGATGACGTGGTTGCCGAGATGATTCTCGAGGAGAAGCCGATTGACATCGTGACCCTCAAGGCCGCCATTCGCCGCCTGACCTGCAAGATTGAGCTGGTTCCCGTGCTCTGCGGTTCTGCCTTCAAGAAAAAAGGCGTGCAAGTGCTCGTGGACGCAGTCATCGATTATCTTCCGTCGCCGCTGGACATTCCCGCCGCGCAGGGGCACGAGCCGGGCGCTGATACCAAGGTGGAAGTCCCGAGCGACGACAACCAGAAGTTCTGCTCGCTCGCGTTCAAGCTCTGGACCGATCCGTTCGTCGGCAAGCTCGTTTTCTTCCGCGTTTATTCCGGCAAGCTCAAGAAGGGCGACACGATTTACAACCCCCGCACACGCCGCCGCGAGCGCGTGAGTCGCGTCCTGATTATTCAGGGCAGCGAGCGCAAAGACGTGGAGACGACTTACGCCGGCGACATCGCCGCGCTGGTGGGCCTGCGCAACATCACCACGGGTGACACCCTTTGCGACGAAGATTTCGACGTGATGCTCGAGCCGCCGACCTTCCCCGAGCCGGTTATCTCGATGGCCATCGAGCCGAAGACCAAGGGTGACCGCGAGAAGATGTCCGAAGGTCTGCAGCGCTTGGCTGAAGAAGATCCGACTTTCCGCTGCTTCACCAACGAGGATACCGGCCAGTTGATCATCGCCGGCATGGGCGAGCTGCACCTCGAGATTATCCGCGACCGTCTTTTCCGCGAGTTCAGCGTTCAAGCGAACGCCGGCGCGCCGCAGATCGCTTACCGCGAGACAATCACCGCCGAGGCTGAAGGCGAAGGCAAGTTCATCCGCCAATCCGGTGGCCGTGGTCAATATGGCCACGCCTGCGTCACCGTCGAACCGAACGAAAAGGGTAAAGGCGTCGAGGTCAAGAACGCCATCGTCGGCGGCGCGATTCCGAAGGAATACGTCCCGGCCGTTATTGACGGCATCGAAGAGGCGATCAAGGGCGGCGTGTATGCCGGCTATCAGATGATCGACATCAAGGTTTCCGTTGTGGACGGCTCGTTCCACGAAGTTGACTCGAATGAGTTGGCGTTCAAGATGGCCGGCATCTTCGCGTTGAAAGACGCGGTGAGGAAAGCCAGTCCCATCCTGCTCGAGCCGATCATGAAGGTCGAGGTCACGACGCCTGACGAATATCAGGGCGACTTGATGGGCGATCTCAACCGCCGACGTGGCAAGATTCAAGGTATGGAATCGAAGAACGGTCAGACGATCATCAATTCCGAGGTGCCGCTGGCCGAGATGTTCGGCTACGCCACCGCGTGCCGTTCCCTCTCTAAGGGGCGTGCCTCCTACTCTATGGAGCCGAAAACATTCGAGCAAGTTCCTAACGGCGTGTTGAACACCATTCTGGATCTCGCCAAATCGAAACCCGCCGCCCGCACCTAAACACACTAATCGCTTTTTGATATGGCAGCACAACGCATTCGCATCCGTTTGAAAGCTTACGACCACCGCGTGGTGGATCAGTCGGTCCGTGACATCGTGGACACCGTGGTTCGTACCGGCGCCCGTGTGGCGGGTCCGATTCCGCTGCCCACCAAGACCGAGCGCTACACCGTGCAGCGTTCGCCGCACTGCGACAAGAAATCGCAGGAAACATTTGAGCAGCGCACGCACAAGCGTTTGTTGGACATCCTCAACCCCACCGCGAAGACCGTGGATGAGCTGAAGAAGCTCAACCTGCCGGCCGGCGTGGACATCACCATCAAGATTTAAGTTTATGCTCGGTTTGATTGGAAAAAAGCTGGGGCAGACCCGGGTGTATGATGGCAAAGGCAATGCCATCTGCGTCACCGTGGTTCTCGCCGGGCCGAATCGCGTCCTACAGGTCAAAACCCAAGCGAGTGCCGACGGCTACAACGCCGTGCAGCTCGGGTTCGACGACCAGAAGGAACAGCGCGTCACCAAGCCCTTGCTTGGCCACATTAAGAAGCACAACGGCGTCGCCGTGAAGCGCGTGAGGGAATTCCGTGACTTCTCGAAGGACGTGAAGCCGGGCGATATCGTCGGGCCTTCGCTCTTCACTGTCGGCCAGTTTGTGGACGCCAGCGGCATCACCAAAGGCCGCGGTTTCGAAGGCGTGATGAAGCGCCACCATTTCGCCGGTGGTCCTGCGACCCACGGCGCCAAGGGCTGGAGACGCCGTTCCGGCGCCATCGGTCAGCGTCTTTTCCCCGGTACGGTCATGCGCGGTATGAAGATGCCCGGCCACATGGGCCAAGTGAAGCGCACGGCACAGAACCTCGAGGTCATCCAGGTTCGCGAGGCGGACAACATTCTACTGATCAAGGGCGCGATTCCCGGTTCCGAAGGTGATTACATCATCATTCGCACCGCCAAGAAGATTAAGAAAGCCGGGACTGTCGCCGCTCCGAGCAAGAAGAAATAACGGTTATGAAACTCACCGTCACCGATTTAAAAGGTAAGAGCCAAGGGGAGCTGCAGGTCAGCTTCGAAATGGTCGAGAATGGTTCCGGCACACAAGCCGTGCACGATTCCGTGGTCGCTTATCGCGCTGCTCAGCGTTCAGGCACTGCCTGCACAAAGACGATGGGCGATGTCGCCGGCTCCGGCAAAAAGCCGTGGAAGCAAAAGGGCACTGGCCGCGCGCGCGCTGGCTCATTCGCATCACCGCTCTGGCGCGGGGGTGGCGTGGTCTTCGGCCCGAAGCCCCGTGATTTCGCGAAGAAGATCAACAACAAGACTCAAAAACTCGCTTTCCGCAAAGCGCTCAGCGAGCGCCTCAAGGCTGGTGATGTGATTATTGTGGATGACTTCAAGCTCGCCTCGCCGAAGACGAAGGAATTCGCCGCCGTGCTCGCCACGCTCAATCTTGATGGTGGAACCACCCTGCTTATTGCCGCGCAGCCCGACAAGAATCTCCAACTCGCCTCGCGCAATCTGCCGGGTGTCGAGTTGACCACCAGCGATTCGCTCAACACGTATCAAGTGTTGCTGCAGGACAAACTCGTTTTCAGCCGCGCCGCTTTCGAGCAGGTCGGCGAGCGGCTCAAGTAAGGAACGCCATGAATGCTTTCGATGTCATCAAGAGCGTGCGCCTGACCGAAAAGGGCAGCACCCAGTCTGAACGCCTGAACCAGTACACCGTGGTGGCTGATCGCCATGCGAACAAGGTCCAGATCCGGCAGGCTGTTCAAGAGCTCTTCAAAGTGAAGGTGCTCCGCGTGAACACGCAAAATATCATCGGCAAAGCTCGGCGCCAGCGCACCAAGCAAGCCGGTAAAGAGGCCGATTGGAAGAAGGCCATCGTGACCCTGAACAAGGGCGACAAAATCCAGCTTACCTGATTTGACCTATGGCTGTCAGAACTTTTAGACCGCTCACGCCCTCCACGCGCTACATCGCGCTCTCCTCATTCGAGGAGATCACGAAGTCGACGCCCGAGAAGCACCTCGTTTTCACCCGCAAGAAGACGGGTGGCCGCAATTCCTACGGACGCATCACCGCCCGCGGTATCGGCCGTGGTCACAAGCAGAAGATTCGCACGGTGGACTTCAAGCGGAACAAGCACGGCGTCACGGCCATCGTCGTGGCTGTCGAGTATGATCCGATTCGCTCGGCCCGTCTTGCTCTGCTCGAGTACACGGACGGCGAACGCCGTTACATCCTCGCCCCGAACAACCTCGCCATCGGCGCGACGTTGGTGAGCGGCCCGACCGCTCCCCCCGAGCTTGGCAACACGCTGTTGTTGAAGAATATTCCGGTCGGTCTCGAGATTCACAACATCGAGTTGACCCCCGGTCGTGGCGGCCAGATGGTTCGCACCGCTGGCGGCGCGGCCACATTGATGTCGCGCGACAACGGTTTCGCGCAACTCCGTCTGCCTTCCGGTGAAATCCGCAAGGTGAACGAGATTTGCTATGCAACCCTCGGTCAGGTCGGCAACACCGACCACGAGAAGCAGGTGTACGGCAAGGCCGGCAAGGCTCGCCACCGTGGCATCCGCCCGCTCTCCCGCGCTGTCGCGAAGAATCCCGTTGACCATCCGATGGGTGGTGGCGCAGGCAAGACCTCCGGCGGTGGCCATCCGGTCACTCCGTGGGGTGTGATCACCAAGGGTTTCAAAACCCGCATCAAGACGAAGATTTCAAACCGGTTTATCGTGGTTCGCCGCGATGGCCGTCCGATGAAGCAGAAATAATTGATCTATGGGACGCTCGATTAAAAAAGGTCCGTTCGTGGACCAGCACCTGATGGATAAGATCCTGAAGGCCAAAGCTGTGAACTTGAAGACGCCGATCAAGACCTGGTCGCGTCGCTCGATGATCACGCCCGACTTTATCGGCCTGACCTTCACCGTGCACAACGGCAAGGTGTTCAACCCCGTGTTCGTGACCGAGAACATGGTGGGCCATCGCCTCGGCGAATTTTCGCCCACGCGCACATTCAAAAAGCACGGCGCTCATACCGCCAAAGCGGAAGCCAAGTAGACGTTATGGAAGTCCACGCCATTGCGAAAAATGTCCGGATGTCCGCGCAGAAGATGCGCGAGGTTGTCCGTCAAATCCAGGGGTTGCCCGCGCTTCAGGCGCAGGCCGTGCTCGCCGTCGTGCCGCGCAAATCTGCGCGTGTCGTCGCGAAGACCCTCAAGTCGGCCATCGCCAACGCCGAGAACAACCTCGGCGCCAAGCCGGAAACTCTCCGCGTGAAGGAAGCCGTCGCTGGCACCGCCACCTCGTGGAAGCGCTTCACACCGAAGGCCCGCGGTTCCGCTGGCCCGATCATCAAGCGTAACTGCCACGTCAAAATCGTCCTCACCGACAAATAAGTATATGGGACAAAAGTCTAATCCAATCGGATTGCGCGTCGCCCTCACCAAGGACTGGCGCTCCAAGTGGTACGCCAACAAGAAAGATTTCGGCAAGCTGCTGGTTGAAGACCAGAAGATTCGCCAGATTCTCAAGTCCAAGCTCGCGGACGCCGGCGTGCCGCGCATCAATATTGAGCGCGCTGCCAATCGTTGCCGCATCACCATTTTCACGGCGCGCCCCGGCGTCGTCATCGGCCGCAAAGGTTCCGAGATCGATAAGATCAAGGAAGATTTGAACAAGATGACCGGCAAGGAAATCTACGTCGACATCCAAGAAGTCCGCCAGCCGGACATCGATGCGCAGCTCGTGGCCGAGAGTGTCGCGATGCAGCTGGAGCGCCGTATCGCTTTCCGCCGCGCGATGAAGAAGGCCATTCAAATCGCGATGGACTCGGGCGCTGAAGGCATCCGTATCCGTTGTTCCGGCCGTCTCGGTGGCGCGGAAATCTCTCGTACGGAGCAATATCTTCAAGGCCGCGTCCCGCTGCACACGTTGCGCGCGGATATCGACTACGGCTTTGCCGAAGCGAATACCGTGTACGGCAAGCTCGGGATTAAGTGCTGGATTTGCAAGGGTGACACGCAGCGCCAAAAGGGCGGCCCTGTGAGCAAGCCCGAAGAGAAGGTCGCGACTGTCGCGGTCTAAGTTGTTCGAACAAAGAATTTTTTAAGAGGATTTAAGTTATGGCAATGATGCCCGCACGGGTTAAGTACCGGAAGATGCAACGTGGTAGCCGTAAAGGCATCGCCACGCGCTGCAACAAAGTGGATTTCGGCGAGTTCGGCCTGCAGGCGCTCGAGCGCTGCTGGTTGGATGCCCGCCAGATTGAGGCCTGCCGCGTGACCATCACCCGGCACATGAAGCGCCGCGGCAAGGTGTGGATTCGCATCTTCCCGCAGCATTCGTACACCAAGAAGCCGCTCGAAGTCCGAATGGGCTCCGGCAAAGCTGGTGTCGAGGGTTGGGTGGCCGTGATCAAGCCGGCGACCGTTTTGTTTGAAGTGGACGGCGTGCCGGAGGCGATGGCAAAAGAGGGGTTCCGCCTCGCTGCCGCCAAGCTGTGCATCAAGACGCGTTTCATTTCCCGCCACAAGCACGCTTAAGGTTGCTGTTATGAAGATGATCGAACTGAAAGATTTGACCGCGGCCGAACTGGCCGTCAAAGGCCGCGAGTTGCGCCAGGAGCTTTTTAACCTCCGGTTGCAGAAGGCTTCCGCCCAGTTGGAGAAGCCGTCGCGCCTGCGCACGCTGCGCCATGACGTGGCCCGCATTGAAACCCGTATCTCGCAGCTCCGGCTGCAGGGCAAAAAGGCTTAACGTATGTCCGAAACCGAAACCAAAGTTCGTTCTTCTCTCCGCAAAGAGCGCCAAGGCGAAGTCATCTCTAACAAGATGGCCAAGACCATCGTGGTGCGCGTGGAGCGTCGCTTCCGCCATCCCGTGTACAAGAAGGTGGTCACCGCCTTCACCAAATTTTACGCCCACGACGAAAAGGGCGAGGCCAAAGTGGGCGATCTCGTTTCCATCGAGGAGACCCGCCCGCTCTCCAAACTCAAGCGCTGGCGCTTGGTGAAGGTGGTCGTGAGCAACACCGAAGCCGCCTAAAAAAAGAACCGTTATGCTGCAAGTCCGTTCCATCTGCGACGTGGCCGATAATAGTGGCGCCAAGCGCGCTTCCGTCATCGGCGTCATCGGACGCAACAACAAGCGTTATTGCGAGATTGGCGATGTGATCAAGGTTCACATCAAGGAAGCCACTCCCGACGGCACCGTGAAGAAGAGCGAGGTCTGCAACGCCGTCCTCGTTCGGACGCGCAAGGCAATCCGCCGTTCCGACGGCTCCTACGTGCGTTTCGACAACAACGCCATCGTGATCATCGACAAAGATAAAAACCCGCGCGGCACGCGTATCTTCGGCCCCGTGGCTC
>Ga0208942_1000254_pt1 | contig 23545 bp, 21 predicted proteins | sample GreLakmeSU08MSRF_FD_187704 | JGI IMG/M metagenome (GOLD analysis project Ga0208942, IMG submission 187704) | Freshwater lentic microbial communities from great Laurentian Lakes, MI, USA - Great Lakes metaG SU08MSRF (SPAdes) | ecosystem: Environmental > Aquatic > Freshwater > Lake | place: Great... | reverse complement strand
AAAAGTTCTTTAACAGAAAGAAAAACCGGGGTGCTTCTTAAATGTTTTATGTGAGAGGCTGAGAAAACAGCGTTACGGCTTTACTACTAAAGACTAATGCTATGACAATAACTTTTAACTTCATTAAGTTATTTTTTTACCGGAATAAGCCTGCCCATTTGCGGTACATCAATAATTTTATTTGCTTTAATATAATCCATTACAAATGAAGAAAATGGATTTTCAGAATTTGTTTTTTTAAGGTCGCGGAATGTCATATACAAATCACCGCCGTTAGCAACAAAACTGTTTGTAGCAACTTTGTAAACTTTTTCATCATTCGCAGGTTCAGTTCCAACATTTAATTTAACCAATCGTTGCCCAATTGGCTTACTCATATCATGCCAAGCCGTAAGTCCAGATACCTGCATCATTCCTCTTTCTAAGGAAAAACCCCGCTCTAATACTTCTTTAATTTGTTTACCAGTCATTTCCAGCACAGATAACTTATTAATGAAGGGGAGAGCATCTAGCACATTACCATTTGTTACCGTACCAGCAGGAATATCTGCTCTTATACCTCCTGCATTTTGAAAACCGATATCGGCCTTGCCAGCTTCTCTTATAACATCAGCAACAAAACAACCTAAAGAAGATTCTCTTTGATAATCTCTTACCAACCGGGTCTTTAATGTTCCAATCGGCTGTCCGATTTCCGATGCAGATTTCTTTTTATAAGCATTGATTTTTGCTAATACACCAGCATCAGGTTTATATTTATCGCTCCATACTTTTAATAATTCTCCTTTAGAAGAAATTACTTTTCCATCTTTTACCTGCACTTTTATATAACCTAATCTTGTGCCATAGCCATAAGTTTGTACAATCAACGAACCATTAGTTGGTTCTTTGTATGGGATTTCAATGCCTCTGTGTGCATGACCGCCAATAAATATATCTATACCGGGAACTTCTTTGCAAAAACGAATGTCCTCATCAAAATCCCTTTGGACTTCTGGTCTTGCTTCTGCATCGGTCTGTTGTGGTCCTGTTTTTCCCTGATGAGCAAGCACCACAATTATATCAACCTGTGATTTTAATTCTGCTACAATCTTTTTAGTGATGGGAATTGGGTCACGGAATTCCAAATCTGCCGAACCTTCCTGCCATAACACACTAAACGCATCAAGGCCGATAATACCAATCACCCCCAGGCGTATTCCATTTTTTTCAATAATCGTATAAGGTCTTGAATATGCAATATCTGTTCCTTTATAAAAAATATTATCTCCCAATATTGGAAATGGAACCCGGTTCATTTGTTTAGTGAAATTTTTACTGCCATAATCAAATTCGTGGTTACCGATTCCCATCGCATCATATTTCATGCTCATCATCATCTCCATTAATATTTCTCCTTCACTTACATTGGAAAGCATTCCTGTAAACATATCACCTGCATCAAACAAAAAACTATTTTTTTCTCTTGCCCTTACTTGGTTAATCATTGTGGTAAGTTGTGCAGCACCGCCCAATTTGGGCGAACCTTTTAGCCAATAGGCAGGGATGGGGTCAAAGGCACTATGAAAATCGCTGGTATAAAGAATAGTAATTTCTTTTGTACCTACTTGAGCGTTTCCAAGTGTACTCAAAAGCAATAGAAATTGAAATAGCCTTAATTTTTTTGTCATAAAAAGTTTAGTTTATATATTTCTTTATTTAAATGCTATTACTAATGACAGAGTGCTTGTTAAAATAGCAGGCAACGGTTGCGGCTACACACCGGAGCGGGTTTTAGAACTGCGTCCCTATCACCCGACATAAATGTAATAGAAAGCAGCAACAATCGCAACCTTTTGAACCCCGCTTGGGGTGTAGCCGTTGTTGTCGGCTGCCTTTCTTTTCATTGTTTGTCGTGTTGTAGCATTTTCTAATTCCAATATTCTATTACCAAGTAAAATATATTTATGTAAGAAGTTGTTCAAAGAAACCTCCTATTTGTTTTTCTCTATCCACAAAATGAATTTCTAAAATCCAATGTCGCTTGTTTCCGGTTGCATCGGGTAAAAACATATCATTATGATTTTCGGGGTGAACATAAAGTCTATAATTTTTTGGCTCTAATCTTTCGTGAGGAAAATGCCCGATAAGATGTCCACCAAGCTGTCCGCCATATGTCCAGCCGTATTGCTTAGCAAGTTCATTAATGTATAGCCAGAACTCTGCTCCTGTAAGTTTTGTTTGCTTACCAAACCAATTTTTCGCTTCGTACCATGCATCTTCAATATCCTTTTTTAATTTGTGTTTATGTGGATCGTTGCCAATTACAAAAGTTCTGCCATAGTCGGCCTCCCAATCTTCAAAGATGGGTCCGAAATCAAGAAAAATAATTTCGTCTTGTTGCAGTATTAAATCAGGTGGATTTTCATCATAAGGTTGTAAAGTATTAGTTCCTGCTCTTACAATTCTTTTGTGCCAATATTTTTTAACTCCAAAAATTTCAAACGCAAGGTTGTAAATTTCAGTATTGATTTGTTCTTCTGATTTACCTGCAACGATTAAGTTACGGTCTTCAATTGCATTAAATAATTGAAGTGCCTTTGCTTCGGCTTCAATTAATTTTTCTTTGATGGTGTCTGACATTTTAGTTTTTATTTTTTTACGAAGTTATTTTTTTGTCTGTTCATTTCTTACGGGCAGTTCAAAATTAGCACGGTCACAAGGTTGCAGCTAACGGTTTGCAGCTACAAGAAGTTGGCGATTTTCACCACAAATGTTGATGTGGAGAACCAAACTTTGATTAACCACAAATGTGTCTGCGGAGCACTGAACCGCCACTTTTGCCAAACCCATGTTATCGGTTCGGCTTTCTTGTCTGTCCGTTGTGTCGTTTCTTAAACTTGCACATAACTTGTATATACCAGCCATAAAATGGCTACAATCCATGCAATTTGATTGGCTTTGTGCAATGGCTAGGTTTCATTTAATTTTATACCCTTCTATAGAAAACTTACTTGTTTATTTTTTTATTTCAAAGTTGTTTTATATAAAAACTTATGGCTGCAGGCGTCGCTATTCATTTCAGTAGTTCGCATTGAAGGGTTGATACGTTTGGAGTAGTGGTAAAAAATATTCTTGAAAGTCTGTAAACCAAACTGTAAATTGCACTAGAAAAGTTCTTTAACAGAAAGAAAAACTGGGGTGCTTCTTAAATGTTTTATTTGAGAGGCTGAGAAAAAACCCTTGTTGCTAATACGCGACTAAACCTGATCTGGATAATACCAGCGTAGGAAACTAAAAAACCTTACAGCCGTTTTTGGTATTTCCAGAAATGGCTTTTTTATTTTATGAACAGAAATCCCGCCCAACAAAATGGCGGAAAAATTATGAAAAATATTATTTTAACATTTTTATTAATCCAACAATTTCTTGCACAAGAAAAAAAAGATACAACGTTTCAACTTTCACCAGTTTTGGTTACGGCAACAACTGCAATAGAAAGAGAAACGCCAGTTACATTTTCAAATTTGAAAAAAAATGAAATTCAAGAAAGATATTCATTTCAAGATATTCCAGTTTTGTTATCCGAGCTTCCATCGGTTACAATGTATTCCGATGCGGGTTCCGGAATTGGATACAGCTACATGAATCTGCGGGGATTTGATCAAAGAAGAATTTCTGTAATGATAAATGGTATTCCTCAAAACGATCCCGAAGATCACAACGTATATTGGATTGATTTTCCGGATTTACTTTCGAGCACTTCCGAAGTTCAAGTTCAAAGAGGAGCTGGGAGTGCTTTTTATGGTCCTCCAGCAATAGGCGGTTCGGTAAATATTTTAACGAATCCTTTTAAAAATGAAAAACAATTTGGGATTGAATCGGTAATTGGTCTTCAGTCGTTTAAAGATAGTTCAACAAATATTTCTGCAACAACAAAAAAATTTGCGGTTAGTTACAACTCCGGAATTATTGCTGAAAAATATATGTTATATGCGCGAGTTGGCAGATTAAATACAGATGGATACAGAAATAACTCGTGGGTTGAACAGAACTCATATTTTTTAGGAATTTTAAGAATGGATGATTTGCTAATAACAAGATTACATTTTTTTGGTGGACCAATTTCAGATGGATTAGTTTATTTTGGACTTCCAAAATTTGCAAACGATGATGCAAAATTACGCCGACAAAATCTTTCTTATTGGGAAACAAAAGATGATAATTTCACAGTGGTGGTTCCGAGATTAAAAAAAGAAATAGAAAATTTTTCTCAACCACATTATGAAATGATAAACGAGTGGAAAGTTTCTCCAAAGTTTACATTTCACAACACAATGTTTTATTATCCGAGTAATGGCTTTTTTAAATATGATGGCTCTTGGGCAGATTCATCAATGTTGCGAACAGATCGGACTCCGAAAAACACACTTATAAAAGCATCAGTAGAATTACAACAATTTGGTGTGATGCCGAGAATTGACTTCGAACAAGAATTGAGCAAACTAACTTTTGGTTTTGAATTTAATTTACATCGTTCAACACATTTTGCTACAATAGACGAAGCTGATGGAATTTCAAATAATTATATTGGCAATCACAGGTTTTACGAATACAACGGAGATAAAAATACTGTTTCTATTTTTGCAAATGAATTATATCGCCCAGCAGAAAATATTTCGGTGATGATGAATTTTCAATATGTAATTAAAGAATATAAACTTCATAATGAAAAATATTTTGGGAATGAATTTACGGTGCAATATAAATTTCTAAATCCAAAATTTGGAATAAACTATAATATCAACGAAGAAGAAAACATTTATATTTCAGCGGGATACACATCGCGAGAACCAAGGTTAAGAAATTTATATGCTGCCGAAGATTCTTATTTTGGAGCAACCCCGCAATTTAATTACGATACGCTTTCCAATAAATATGATTACAGCAAACCTTACGCGAAGCCAGAAAAGTTATTCGACATTGAATTGGGGTACGGTTTAAAAAATAAAAAAATGGAAATTCACACAAATTTATATTTGATGGATTTTTATGATGAACTTGTTAAAAGTGGACAAGTTGATATTTTTGGTCAACCAGTTTGGGGAAACGCACAACGCTCAAAGCATTTTGGTCTTGAAATAGAGGGAAGTTATTTAATTACAGAAAAATTTATTTTGGGTGGAAACTTTACAATTTCAGAAAATAAGCTACTTAAACATTCAATTTTTGATGAAAATAGAATTGAGATAAAGTTGGACAATAATCCGATTTCCGGATTTCCGGATAAAATTGCGAATATAAGAGGAACTTATAAAGCAGAGAACTTCTCGATTTCGCTTTCAGCAAAATATAATAGTTCTTTTTATACGGACAATTTTAAGAACGAAGAAAACAAGAATGATTCATATTATGTATTAAACTGCGAAGCAATGTACAGGGCAATAAATATATTTGGCACAACATTAAATCTTCGAGGAGCTGTTTACAATTTGACAAATAAATTTTATACATTTAGCGGAGAAGGAAATGCATTTTATCCGGCAGCAGAAAGAAATTTTATTTTTGGATTTAATATTGTTTATTGATAAATGAAAAATGAGAATCGGAAAGCTCTTGTAATTTGCAATGGCGAAGTTGTTTCGATAAACAAACTTCAACAACTCGCAGACGATTCTGATTTTATAATCTGCGCAGATGGCGGCGCAAACAAAGCGAGGAAAGCGAAATTAAAACCAAACTTAATTATTGGCGATCTTGATTCAATTGAAGATGAAACAAAAAAATATTATTCAAGTGTCCCCACCGTATTACTACAGGATCAACACACAACTGATTTAGAAAAAGCTCTCACATATTTAGTTAATCAGAAATTTTCTTCAGCAATTGTAGTTGGTGCAACAGGTAAAAGATTAGATCACACACTGGCTAATTACAGCATCTATTCAAAATATTCTAAATTTATTTCATTATTATTTGTTGACGAACAAGCCACAATATACCTTGTTAAAAATAAAATTGAACTTATAGTTGAAAGAGGACAACAAATTTCACTTTCGCCACTTGGCAAATGTACGGGAGTTAAAACAACAGGATTGCAATACCCACTTTTTGGAGAAACACTTGCAATTGGTTTACGTGAAGGGGTTAGCAATATTGCAACCGCAAGAAAAATTTCTATTACCGTCGCAAAAGGAGAATTATTGCTTTTTGTACTGAGAGTAACCGAATGACATTTCTGGAAATAATTGCAACAATAACCGGAATTATTTCTGTATGGTTTGTTGTACGACAGAATATTTGGTGCTATCCATTCGGAATAATTTCAGTAACTATTTATATTTACATTTTTTTTAATGTGAAATTATATGCCGACATGGGACTGCAAGTTGCATTTATAGTTCTGCAAGCTTACGGTTGGTACGAATGGCTTTACGGAGGAAAAAATAAAACAGAACTTAATGTTACAAAAGCAAGTTCATCTACAAATATTATTGTTGGCGTTTTGGTAATCATTTCAAGTTATGTGCTTGGATATTTTTTAAGAAACAATACAGACGCAGCATTGCCATATTGGGATTCAACGATGACATCATTAAGTTTGGCTGGACAATATTTAATGGCAAAAAAATATATTGAAAACTGGCTCTTTTGGATTGCTGTAAATATAATTAGCATTGGAATGTATATTGTAAAAGATTTATATATAACTACAATTCTTTACAGCGTTTATTTTGTTTTGGCAATTATGGGTTGGTTTGAGTGGAAAAGAAAATTAAAACAAACTATCTTAACCTAGTTTAAAAACCCCAATAAATATATTTTGAAATCAATAATCACTTTAAATATTGTTTATGGTAAATAAACGAGACTCTGAATTTGATTTTTATTTTACATGGACCAAGCAGCGAACCGCAAACCATTTTAATATTGTTAAATCCGAAGGGACAGAATTAATTACATCCGACGGAAGTAAGATATTCGATTTTATATCAACAAACTTTCAAGCTTCGTTTGGACACAGCAATAAGTTAATAACCGAAAATATTTTAAATCAAATTAAGCAAATGTCCGTTGCGCCACCAAAAGGAGTCTTTCCATTAAAAATAGAAGTAACAAAACTTCTTAAAAAATTTTTAAAGCTCGAAAAAGGAAAAATATTTTACACAACCTCAGGAGCCGAGGCAATTGAAAACGCTTTAAAAATTGCACGACAAACTACAGGTAAAAAATTAGTTTTGGCTAGAAAAAAAAGCTATCACGGTTCTACACTCGGTGCGCTTTCAGTAACAGGCGATTGGCGAGGAGAAAATCACCACTCTGTTTCCGATTGGACGATTAGAGTCCCAGAACCAGAAGATGATCCAAACCTTGAAGAGACAAAAAAGATAATTAATAAAGTCGGGAAAGAAAATATTGCCTGTTTTGTATTGGAAACAATTTCAGCAATGAACGGTGTAATTATTCCTCAAAAATCGTGGTGGGATGGAATTCAACAACTAGCAAAAGAAAATAATATTTTAATAATATTGGACGAAGTAAGTACTGGATTTGGTCGCACTGGCGAAAATTTTGCATTTCATCATTATGGATTACAGCCCGATATGGTTTGCATGTCAAAAGCAATAACAGGTGGCTATATTCCATTTGGCGCAATTTGGACCTCCGAAATAATTAGCAATTATTACGAAGAGAATACACTTTCATGTGGATTAACGAGTTATGCGCATCCACTCGGTCTTGCTGCAATGAAAGGTGTTCTCGAAAATTTTAATAACTCAGAGTTTTATGAAAATAAAAAAATACTCGAAGCGCAGTTCAAAAATAATATGGATGAAATAAAATGTCTACCGAACGTAAAAAACATAAGACAAGTTGGATTATTATCTGCTATTCAAATTAAGCCTGAATTTAAATTAAACTGGGAAGATGGAATAAAAACAGGACTTCACTTGGCTTTTAAAGAAGATATGATAATTTTAGCACCGCCATTTGTTACAGAAAAAGAAAAATTAAATAACGCATTTGATTCTCTAAAAAAATTACTTACTTGATGGATTATTCAAAAGTTTTTACCGACGCTAAAAGTGCAGTCGCTGATATTAAATCAAACTCAACATTAATGAGTGGTGGATTTGGATTGTGTGGAATTCCAGAAAACTGTATCGACGCACTTTCCGAAATGGAAATTAGAAACCTCACTGTAATATCAAATAATATTGGAAACTCGGGACGAGGTTTAGTAAAATTATTAATAAGTAAAAAAATCAAAAAAGCAATTTGCACATACGTTGGTGGAAATCCAGATCTTGAAAAGCAAATTCTTTCAAACGAAATTGAAGTTGAATTAATTCCGCAGGGAACATTTTCAGAAAGAATTCGAGCGGCTGGACTCGGTATACGAGGATTTTATACACCAACAGGTTTTGGTACATCGGTTGCAGATGGAAAAGAAATAAAAATATTTGACAAAGCATGTTTACTGGAACTTCCCCTTGGCGCAGACTTTGCAATTATAAAAGCTGAAAAAGGAGATTCATACGGAAACCTTTGGTTTAAAGAAACCGCGAGAGCATTTTCTCCATTAATGGCAATGGCTGCAAAAATTACAATTGTGGAAGTAGAGGAACTTGTTGAAGTTGGTGAAATTAAACCAGAAGATGTTCACCTTCCAGGAATATTTGTGCAAAGAATATTTTTAGGAAAGAATTATAAAAACGATATTGAATTTCGAAAGATTGAAGAATAAAATGTCAACGCAAAATCATTGGTCCAAAAATAAAATGATTGAAAAAGTAATCAGCTTTTTTTATTCTGGAGCAAGTGTAAATCTTGGAATTGGGATTCCAACGCTTGTTGCAGAATTACTTCCGAAAGAATTAAATATTTTTATACAATCTGAAAATGGTGTACTCGGTGTTGCCGGTCGTCCGAAAAAAGGGGAGGAGTCACCCACTTTAATTAATGCGGGAAAAGAAACAATAAGTATTCGCAAAGGTGCAAGTTTTTTTGATAGCGCATTAAGTTTTGGAATGATTCGTGGTGGACATATAGATTTTTGTGTTCTCGGCGGAATGGAAGTTGATACAAATGGAAGTCTTGCGAATTGGATGGTTCCCGGAGAAAAAATTACCGGAATGGGTGGTGCGATGGATTTAGTGAATGGAGCAAAATGTGTAATTGTTGTAATGACTCATTTTACAAAAAAGGGAAGTCCGAAACTTGTTAAAAAATGCTCGCTTCCATTAACGGGAGTTGGTGTTGTAAATATTGTTGTTACGGATTTAGGAATTTTTAAACCAGAAAATGGAAAATTTGTAATTGTAGAATTAGCAAGTGGAGTTAGTGTAAACGAACTTTCGATTCCAAGTGAATTAATAAAAATATAAAATAAAATTATTATGTCGTTCAGAATTACATATTCCACACTTAATGCAGACATGGAACAAGTTCATAAAGAATTTGAATCCGGACTTCAAAAAGTAAAATTAAATTTCGGAAAAACTTATTCAGCAAGAATTGGAAGAGAATTAAATAGTTCAGGAGAAATTTTTGAAAAAAGAAATCCTGCAGACAGAAAAGAACTTCTTGGAAGTTTTCATTCAACACCACTTAATAAGTTGGATGAAATAATTGCAAATTCAAAAAAAGCATTCGAAGTTTGGCGAAACTTACATTGGCAAGAAAGAGTTCGGCTGGTGAGAGGAGCCGCAGAATTAATTTCCGCACGAAAAGTAGAATTCGCAGCAATTGTAACTTTAGAAGTTGGAAAAAATAGGCTTGAATCTTTGGGAGATGTTGAAGAGGCGGCAGACTTACTTCGTTATTATGCAACTACAACCGAAGAAGCAAACGGATTTTTCAAACCACTTCTGCGTTTAAATCCAAAAGAAGACACACGAAGTGTTCTTCGTCCTTATGGCGTGTTTGGAGTAATTGCTCCATTTAATTTTCCCGCAGCACTTGCAGCAGGAATGAGTGGCGCAGCTTTGCTCGGTGGAAATACAGTAATTTTAAAACCAAGTGAAGATACTCCGTGGAGCGGTGAATTTCTTTTTGAAATTTTTAGAGATGCGGGATTTCCGGAAAATGTTTTTCAAGTAATTCAAGGAAAAGGGGAAACTATTGGCGCCGCGCTAACAAATCATTCAGCGGTCGATGGGATTGCATTCACAGGAAGCAGAGAGGTTGGTTTTCAATTGTTACGCAACTCGACAAAAAATTTTACTAAACCGACACTTGTTGAGTTGGGAGGAAAAAATGCTGCGATTATTTCTACTCATGCCGATCTCGAAAAAGCAGTCGAAGGTTCTGTTCGTTCTGCGTTTGGTTTATCCGGGCAGAAGTGCAGCGCACTTTCCAGAGTTTATGTAAATGAAACAATTAAAAATGAATTCCTTGAAAGAATAATAGAAAGAGCTAATAAAATTGTAATTGGAAATCCGGCAGATAAAAATGTTTTTGTTGGACCAGTTATAAATATGGATTCAGTTGAGCGATATAATAAGTCAATTGAACTTGGGAGAAAAGAGGGCAAAGTTATTTTTGAGTCAAAATTAGCAAACAAAGAAGAATATTCTTTTGGAAATTTTGTTCCTCCAACAATTGTTGAACTTCCACACGCACATCAATTAATGCGAGATGAACTTTTTCTTCCATTTCTCGGAGTTACAACTTTTAAAAATTTTGACGACGCAATTACAATGACAAATGATTCTAATTATGGATTGACAGCTGGAATTTATAGCGAAGATAAAAATGAACTTGATAAGTTTTTTAATAAAGTAGAAGCTGGAGTTTTATATGCAAACAGATCTTCTGGTGCAACAACTGGCGCTTGGCCGGGAGTTCAATCATTTTGTGGATGGAAAGCAAGTGGCGCTTCTGGCAAAGGTGGTTGCGGACCTTATTATGTTTCTCAATTTATGAGAGAGCAATCGCAAACAAGAATGGAATCATAATTAAATTAAATATCTCATAATTGGTCTTGTTGATGATCTGCGAATAACTTTTTTAAACCCAGCTTTTTCGTATGCCTCTTTCATTCCTTCAATCAATGCCTGAACTAAAATATGATTGCAAACCAAATGATTATTGAATGCTCGTAAAAACTCATCCACTTTTGCATTTTGAATAAGTCCGCTTGGTGGTCCACCCGTATTATTTACCAATATGTGAATAGTTCCTTGTGTTACAACAAAACTATCCAACTTTTCTTTTTTACAGACTAGATTGTTGAAAATCAGCAACTAGGAAATTGTGTTTTTGCCCGTTAGAAACATCTAAATCTTTCATCGCTGTTTTTAATGATTCCTCGTTACGAGCAACCAACACAATGTTTGCTCCAAGTAATGCTAATTCCAATGCCTTATGTCCTTTCGCACACCATGGCTATTTTTCCTGCTAAATCTAAATTCATAGGGTAAATTTAGTAAAATAAATTAGAATGGTTTTCCGTGTGTAGATTTTACAACCGTGTTTCTTAAAAACGGTGTTGCTTTTAAAATAGAGATAGCAACATTTGTCATGGAAGTATTTTTTAAAAGCTTTTGCAAATATTGAGAAAAATCGACTCTACTCTTAAATTGTTTTTTCCAAAAATGCTCGTATTTGTTTTCTAATTCTTGGCGAGTACTTTTTTTATTGAAGTAATCGACTAACAATTGATTCAAAAAAAAGGAGCTTCTCATGGCCATACTCATTCCGTTTCCACTTAATGGAGCAATATTCCCAGCTGTATCTCCAATCATTAATATATTATTCTCAACAGCGTTTTTATACCCGATTTTAATTTGTGAAATGGCTAATGGTTCTTCAAATAAAAATTTCGCTTTTGTAAAATAATTTTTCAAATGTGTGTTTTTGAAAAGAATTTCTTGTTCCATCTTTTTGATATCGCCATTATACTTTTTTTGGTTATCAGAATCGGTTAAATAACATAGACAATATTTGTTGTCTTCTATTTTAGAAATTCCACAATAACCATTTTCGAAATTATGAAGTTCAATTAAATCGTTTGGGAAATCCACGTTTACATGGTATTTGATGCCAACGTAATTTTTTACAGTCTTAGCTCCTTTTGTAAATGCACGATTCAACTTTGTATCAAGATTACTTTTTTTGCCCCATGCTCCAACACAAATTTCAGAAGTAAAAATTCCTTTTGACGAATCAACGGTAAATTGTTCCTTTCCAAACTTAACATCATTCACCCTACAATCATCTAATACAACAACTCCTTTTTTCTTTGCGATATCCGCCAACTTGGAATCCAATAAATATCTGCTAATTCCGAAGCCACCAAGATCCAATTTATGTTTTAATAATTTTCCGGAGGGGGATGAAACTTGTAGACGAGTAATTTTCGGAAGATTTAATTCAGACAAGTTTAATCCCAATCGTTCCAAAAAACTCCAAGATTCCATGGAAATGTATTCACCACACACTTTATGAAATGGATATTTATTTTTTTCGAATAACACACAGGAGTAACCAGCATCCGCCAATTGTATGGCTAACGTTAGGCCGGCTAATCCTCCTCCGATAATAGAAACTTGATTTTCGTTTTTCATTTATAATTATAGTCCTCTACTTTTTTCAACACAGAGGGCTCAGAGTTTTTTGAGTTTCACAGAGTTGGTTTCCCTCCGTGCAACTCTTTTTTATTCCTTTTTCTCTGTGTTGAAATTTTTGGTAGTCAAATATCGGAAAGCCCATTTCCATTTTATGCTAAAATTATTTACTCCAGCCTTTTCCAATAATTCATTCAACTCTTCTTTTCTAAATCCTCGCAATACCGAAAGTGGAGCATCATTTTTTATCAATGCGGAGCCATTCAGTATTCTCGTTAAAAATTTGATGCTATAATAAGCAAACCAATGTCGCTGCAAATCATTTATTATAAATCCAACTTTTGCATATTGGTTCATATATTGAAACAGCTCTATTAATTCATCGTCTTTTAAGTGGTGACAAAATAAGGAGCAATGAACAATATCAACATCGGTATTTGATTTTAAATAATCGCGGTAATCACTTACAATTCCAGTAATATTAGAAAACTCTTTGCATTCCTCTTTCATAAACTGAATCGCATCCGCATTCATGTCCACTCCAATCAATTCAACTACAAACTGATTTGTATTAGCCCATTTTGCAATTTGCTTCATCGCATCTCCACCTCCGCAACCAATATCAACGATGCGATATGCTTTAGCTTTATCAACGACTAATTTTTTTATTCCAGCAAGCGTAATTGCATGTCCGCCCAACAAACGATTTACAACATCTAATTCACGAAGGTTTTTGAAAACTAATTCTTTGGGGATGTTTGGAGCATCCAATAATTCTGGTTCGTAAGAGCGATGAGAAAACTTACCCATATGCGAACAGCGCTGTTTCTATGCTTAAGCCCGGACCAAAACCAATTGAAAAAATTGTTTCTCCTACTTTGGCTTCTTCCATTAATTCATTTAATACAAACAAAATGGTTGGAGAGGACATATTCCCAAATTCATCTAAAATTTTATACGATGCATTTGTGTCTAGATCGGTTAAATGCAATTTAGTTTTAATTACATCTATAATTTTTTTTCCACCTGGATGAATTGCCCATTTCGAAATTGATTGAGGCGAGATGTTTAATTTCTTAGATGCATTTGCAACAATAGAGTTCACCTCATCACCAATCACCTCTGGAATTTTTGAATCTAGTATCATTTCGAAATTAACGGGTGTAATGTTCCAGCCCATTAAATCTTTTCCTTTGTTTAAAAGCAATGAATAAAATCCTATTATGGATAATCCTTTTTTATCAGAATCATTGGAAGTAATAATTACAGCTGCCGCTCCGTCACCAAAAATAGTGTTCGACAATAAATTATCGTGATTGTTCTTTGGTTGAAAATGAAGCGTACAAAGTTCAACACAAACAATCAATACTTTTGCATTGTTCTCCGATTTTGTAATCATATCTGCAATTTTCAAGGCATGAAAAGCAGCATTACAACCTAAGAAATTTACAGAAGTATGAAAAATATCGTTTGGTAATTTTAACTTTTCAACTAATTCAGCATCCAATCCCGGAGCATATAATCCAGTACAAGAAACAGTAATCAAATGGGTAATTCCGAATTCTTCAATAGTTGTATTTATTTTTGAAAAAGAATTTTCTATTGCATCAAGTGCTAATGGAATTGCTTTTTCTTTAAAAACATTTAATCTATTTTCTACATTGGCTGTAGACGGAGTTCCGTTAAAAAATATATGTTGTTGATTGCTTTTATCAAAATCAGGAAGAACGGAATAGCGGGAACTAATTCCACTATTTTTGAACAAAACATTTAGTTTACGCGATGCAACATCGTTTCCGTATGCGGCTTGCATAAATTCCAAAATCGCAGGCTGTGCTGTGCGATGTTTTGGTACTGCTGTTCCTATAGAAATTATTTTGCTCATTCAATGTTTATTAGGTCTGCCCTGCTTACACTTCGACTATAGTCGAAGACTCAAAACCAACTATAATTAGTATTCAATATTAATATTAAAAAATAACAATTCATACAAGTAGACGCCATTAAATTCATACTCATGGTGTTTTCAAAATTTGCATGTGTTGAATCTTTTCTCACTTTGTTGAACCATATTAGTAAACGAACTACCACAGGAACCATCAACGTAAGAAATAAAAACAATGCTGTTAACTGTTCTTTTTTATCAAAATAGTAAAACAACAATCCAGTTGCTAGTCCGAACATTAGTGACGAAAAAGCAAATGTTCCTAAATATCCTAATTTATAACTGATGGTTGTTACTCCATCTTTTTTATCGGCATCGTGCTGGTAAATCTGAGTAAGTGGATAAACGCTTCCAATAAACAAACTGGCAACACACATACAAATTACGTTATTAAGCGTAAAATAGTTTTCAAACGAAAAATCCGTTACTGCTGATGATACCATCAAATAAGTAAATGCTCCTTGAAAAAGAAAAACTGTAAGAAAACCAATGATTGCATATTTTTTCAAACGCAACTTACGATAACTGTATGCTCTTGATATTAATACATACAACAAAACAAGAACTGAAAAATTTATCGATACCAACAATGCACACAAAACGCCAACTATATCTAAAAGCAAAGTAGCATAAAATAAATTCTCAGTCACTTTTGGCGGATTCTTTAATCCTCCAATGCTTGTCTCGTCTTTATCCTGATAACTATTATAACCATTACTTGATGGGTAAATAAAAACATGCAAAATTATAAATGCAATAAGCGTATTCGTCCAGTTAAAATTTACACTCTGACTGAGAGCAAACAAAAAAACGGGCATCAAGTTATAGGAAAAAGGTAACCGTAAATGTTTTACAGTATTTTTATCAAACCAGGATATGATGTTTAAGATAGGCATACGTTCAAAGGTAGGTAATTAATGTATGAACATATAATATGAATTTTATTTAGCCGAAGAGCAAACTAAACACCTCTTCAATCTTACCAACCATGGTAATTTTGATGTGAAATCTTTTTAAATCGAGTCCTTTTTTGTTGTACTTAGAAATGAAAATATGTTGGAAGCCTAATTTCTCAGCTTCTGAAATTCTTTGATCAATTTTATTCACTGGACGAATTTCTCCACTCAATCCAACTTCTCCTGCAAAACAAACTTTCGGAGAAATGGGCATTCTTCATTGCTGGAAAGAACAGCACAGACTAGTTCTAAATCAATTCCTGAATCTTCCACTTTTATCAACCGAACACCAACCAATCGGTTTTCCTTTTTAATAAGCTAAAATACCTGGAACGTTTCCAGAGTTAACAATTTTTTTAAAATTATTTTTATTTCCCGGACCTTTTTGTTTTATATAAAGAGAACGTTTTAATCTCCACCACATACACCAACATCCACCACAAGCCCCATTGTCACCAAATAATTCTACTTTTGATTTCTTTTTTCAATCATTATTTGAAATTCAACTATCCAATAATTATTTTTCCCAATACATCACCAACGTAATAAGCAACAATTGCCGCAAGAGTTCCAAGAAGAAGAGTTTCAAATATTCCCTTAACGTGACTTGTTTGCGTAACATACGATTTCATAAAACCGATACAGATAAAACCCAACGAAGTTAAAACCGATGCATTTAAAAATAAATTTGAATTCGATAATCCAAAAAGAAAATCGATTACATAAACAGTCAAAGGAAGTAATCCAATTGAAACAAATGAACAAAAAGTCATAAGCCCAGATTTAAAAGGAGATTTTTGTTCGGGCATCATTTCTAATTCTTCCTTCATCATAACATCAACCCAACGATCTTTATCTGAAGTTATAACAGAAACAACATCTTCAAGTAGTTTTCCTTGAAAACCTTTTTTAGAATAAATATCACGAATTTCCTCAACTTCTTTTTCTCGAAGATTTTCTATTTCCCAATATTCTCTTTTTTTATGTTTTTCGAAATTATCGCCAATAGATTTTTGAGAAAGATAATTCCCAACCGACATTGCAAAACCATCGGCAAATAAATTTGTAAATCCGAGAATTACAACAATAGAACTTTGCAGTTCTGCTCCCGCTGCTCCAGCAACAACTGCAAAGGTAGTTACAGAGCCATCAATTCCACCGTAAACAAATTCCTGAATATATTTATGAAACAGTGGAAACGATTTAAAATTCTGATGAAGCTCAGCTTCAGTGTACATGAAAAAATTATTTTGTGTCGAGAATTAATGGTAAGCCATCTTTGCCAGCACCAATTACAATTACTTTTGCATTTGGAGATTGAGCAATTTTTTCTGTTGCTTCAATTCCTTTCCACCGTAATAATTGCTCAGTAATTCCACGAGCAACAATATTTTGGAAATCAGAAATACCTTGTGCTTCAATTCTTTTTCGGTCAGCTTCTTGTCTTTCTTTTTGAAGAATAAATTGCATCCGTTGAGATTCTTGTTCACTACGAAGTTTATCTTCAATTGATTGTGTTAATCCCGCAGGTAAACCAACTCTTCGAAGCGGAGTTGTTTCAATTGCAATTCCTCGTGGACCAACAAGTAATTCTAATTCTCTTTGAATTTGATTACTCACAACTTCTCGCTCGGAAGTATATAATGCACGAGCATCATATTGTGATGTAACGCCTCGAGCTACTGAACGAAACTGTGGCTCAAGAATAATTTCTACAAAATCTTGTCCAACTGTTCGGTAAATATCACCAGCTTTTTCCGGATCGAGATGATACAATGCGCTGATTTCTAATTGAACAGTTAATCCTTCACGAGACGGCACATCCATTGATTCTTTTATCTCCTGAGTTTTAATAGAAAATTTTATTACTCGCGCTAATGGGTTGACTAAATTAATTCCGGACTTTAAAGTGTTTGGTGCAACCGACCCAAAAAAATCTACAACACCAACATTTCCAGCTGGTACAACTGTAAAGCATTGTCCCGCAGCTAAAAATAATGAAAGACCACCGAGCACTACAAACAACTTTGCTCGTGGTTGAACACCAAGTTCTTTTGAATTACGGTATGCAAAAAATGATCCAACAGCAAAAACTAGTAATAGTAAGAAAAACATAATGACTCCTTTTTTTTATTTGAATTGTAGAATATCGTAAATATTTGACTCAGAAGAGAGTTTTTTCCCACCGCCGTGCCATTCAGTTTGAAGAGAATCAACCGTGCGAAAAGTGCCAATTCCTGCACCGCCGTGATCATCCTGCGCCCCAACAAGTATTTTCATTTTCCAATTATTAGAAGGTGTTCCAATAAATTTAAGTGGGATTGAAAATGAAATTTCTTTTTTCTTAATATTACCAAGCGGATTAGTTACATCGGTTGGTTTAGGTTTGTATTCGCAAAGAACCGAATCTTTTTCATCAACAACTTTTAGTCCACCACCAACAAGAATTAAGCGATTAAAATAAAAGTCATTTTGAAATTTATAATTTGAATTAAAACCAACATTATTATTTCCAGAATCACCAGTTTGAAGCGCAATTGCAGAAAAAGTTAATTGCGAACCATATTCAGGATGCCAACCGGGATTAACTAAATTTCTAAATAATAAATTTACATATAAATTATTTTTATCATATGAAATCTTTGCTTCTTTAATATCCAAAATCCCCGAAGAAAAATAATGCTGTGTTGGATATGTGAAAAAAGATGAATCTCCTTTGTCGTCACCAATCGCGTCTTTTAAATTAAAAAGAATAGTTGCATTTTTTGGTTCTTGTTTCACAGACGAATTTGCGAACTGAAAATAAGTTGGGGGAGTTAGAGATTTCCAGTATGGATAAGATTCTTGTTTTGTAAAAGACCAACCAGTTCTTTTTTTAACTGCTCTCAATTTTTGTAAAACTATAAAACCTTCCGGCAAATTATTTGCTTCAACAGCAACATTATCTATTCCAACTTGTTTGAAAGAAATAGTAACTTTTTGATTTTCAATAATCACAGTACAAGTTGCAGAGTGTAGTTGAGAGGGAAGTGATGGAGCGACAATTATTTTTCGATTAATAACATCAACTGAAATTCCAAAATAATCTTGAATCATTGAACGATTAAATTCTGCAACACTCCACGCTTGCGAAAACGCACCAGAGAGCAATGGTTTAACACCAACTTTTCTCGGATGAGCATCAACTAATTCCGACAAGGTTCCGACACAACCTTCTTCTAAAATTTGGCGAGCCATATTTTTTGTAACAGCGTACGCAATTTCTTGTCCGCCAGAATTACATAAAGCAGAAATCGCCGCACCATTTAACCAAGTCCAAATTGTTCCATTATGATACGCATCGTCTTGTGTGTAATAATCTTCATAATGATGAAAAGGATAAAAGTTTGAATCGCTTTGTGATAAAGATAAAACCCCATGTTCAAACATTAATGACTTAATTATATTATTGAGCGTTTTAGTTTTAACAATGTAGTCCTCAATAAGTTCGAGACTAAATAATTGATTTGGACGAAATTCATTTGAAGTAGAATAGTCAGACTTCAGATGATCATAAATAAAAAAATCTTCTTTATTTACGAAGCGCTCATTAAAATTTTCTTTTACTTTTATTGCGTGATTATTCCACCTCTCAGAAGTTATCGAATCGCCAAGAAAAGCAGAAATTTCTGCACCAGCTTTTAATTGATAATACCAAAGCGCCTGAATATCATTCGCTCTATTCCCACGCGGTGATAATGAGTTGCCTGAAAACGTTGCATCCATCCAGGTTTCAGCATCGTCGTGCATTAGAAAACCAAGCAAATCTACATTTCTTTGAAAAGCCCCATCTATTGAACGGCGTACATTTGGAAACAATTCTTTAATTAATATTGAATCTCCTGTAAATTTAAAATATTCCCATAATTGAATTACAAATCGTGGAGTTGCATCTGCAGTATTATATGAAGTAGAGGTTGTAGTAATTTGGTTTGGAATTCTTCCAAATGTTTTTGAAGTGGAAATTGAATCTTGATATTTTGCGAAAGTTTGAAAAATATTTCTGGCATCCTTAGTATTCCCAACCATCCAAGTTGCGCCTGGAAGTGAAATAAAAGAATCTCGTCCCCAATAATTATTAAACCATGGAAGTCCGGCAAAAATACCTTTAGTTGGTTTTCCGGAAGTCGATTGATTCATAATTAATGCATCGGCAGATAGAAGTGACCAACAATATGCGCGGTTTAGCAAATCATCATTTGTAATAATTAAAGCACGCTGAACAACTTGTTCCATTCTTTCTTTTCGTTCCAGAAAAAGTTTTTTGTGTGTTGTATTTATTTTTTTTGAGAGTTCGGTAATTTCATTTTCATCTTTCCCTGCAACAATAAAACAATAAGAGGGAATATTTGGCTGAAGTGAAAGTATTATTGAACTACCCGATGTTTTTCCGGAATGCGAAAATAATTTTATTTTTGAAGGAACAATTAAATTTGCAGAATCGTTTGAAGAATAAATTAATTCCGAACTACGAGATTCAGAAAAATAAAATTGTTCGCCAACTTGCGGAGTTAATGTTATTTCTATTTGTTTTGTTGAGAGTAGTTCAATACCAATAATATTAAGTGTATCGTAAAAAGTAAATCGTTCGATTAAATTGTTTCCATATTTACGTTCTAAAAAATGTGGATATACAATTGCAGAAGCTCGCGATCGATCTAGTGTGCGGCCATTTGAAGAAATTAAATAATCGTGAAATATTTTACGCGAATTAACAAACCAACCCATCCAAACATTTGAATTACGATCGCCAACCTCACCATAATAAGTTCCCGCCTCTTTATTAGTAAATGAATATTGTCTGGACTTTCCATCCACACGAATTCCAATTTGTTGAACAATTGGTTTCGATATATCAATTGAAGGTTGTGAAATTGCAAGTTGGTAGAATAAAACTGACAGAAAGAAAGCTTTCATTCCTAAATATATAAACTAATTTACCATGTGGCGCATCCCACTACAAAGTAAAAGGTATAAAGTTTAATCAAACTTCTCAATTTCTTTCTCTAGCAATTGTAATAATGCTTTGTTGTTTTCTTTTACAATATTAAGGAGTGTTTGATAGAAATAGTATCTTGCAATATAAGTATTTGTAGATATTATAAAATCTTCCGAAATCAGTATTTCCCTAGTTGATTTTAAATCCATAACAAATCGACGATAAGATTTGATATCTTTAAAATCATTTTCATATTTATTATACACTGATTTTGTTGATAGGTTATTTCTAGAATTAGTGGAAATTTGGAAAACCAAATAGTTATTAAAATAATTGTAGCCTACATCATCAAATAATTTATTGTTATCATCCATTCTTTTAAATATCACCTCATAATAATAGGACAGGTTTGTTTTTAAATCTTTATTAGTAACATAACTAAGCAACCCGCTAGACTGCATATTTTTAAAAGTTGCATTGTTTATAAAAAGTGTATTGTAGTCAGGTATTTTACCTAAGTTATATAAACTATCCACTAATTGGTCTTCCGCAATTATTTGTTTTTTATGTTGATACAAAAAGTGAGATAGTGCGATTAAATTAGTGCCCTTCTCGCCATCTATAAATATGCTGTCTATTTTACTTATGTCATGGTTTAAGTCAACTATAAGTGATCTATAGTTTTCTTGCATTCGATTTTCAATAATGCTATGCTCTCTGTAGTTTTCTGTAAAAAACCCAAGAGTCACAGCAAAGAACAACATGAAAGATTCAAGAACGTATTCCGACCATTTTTTCTTGTGTGTAGTGTGGTGTGGTTGATGTATTTCCATAATATATTATTTTAGTTGAATTAATAATTGGATGCCGACTTTATAATAGTTTAAGTGATATTCATTACTTTTTTGAAAAGGTTTTATAGTGTTAGTATTATCGTTTCTTATTATGTAAACCAAGAAACCTACTGTATTTAAATATTCTTTCTATTTCATTCCAGTTAACTACATTCCAAAATGCAGCAATGTAATCAGGTCGTCTGTTTTGATAGTTTAAATAATATGCATGTTCCCAAACATCAATGGCTAAAATAGGCTGACCTTTTATTTCAGTAACATCCATTAAAGGGTTATCCTGGTTAGGTGTTGAAGAAATAACTAATTTCCCATCTTTTAAAATAAGCCAAGCCCAGCCAGATCCAAAACGAGTTGTTCCTGCTGTTGAAAATAGTTTTTTAAATTCTTCGAAAGAATTGAATGAGGCATCAATAGCTTTTGCTAAATCCCCTGTTGGTGATCCACCAGCATTAGGTGTCATAAGAGACCAAAAAAAAGAATGATTAAAATGCCCACCACCATTATTACGAACTGCAACTGGATATTTTGAAATATTTTTACAAATTTCTTCAATATTTAATTTTTCATCCTCAGAACCTGCAAGTGCATTGTTTAAATTTGTTACATATGCCTGATGGTGTTTCGAATGGTGAATTTCCATGGTTAGAGCATCAATGTGGGGTACCAATGCATTATATGCATAAGTTAATTTAGGTAATTCGAATGCCATTTTATTATATAGTTTTAATTTGTTTTTTTGTTAATTGTTTGTCAAAGTTATACTATTTTTTTATAATATTAGGTATATTATTTTGTATCATAAAAAAAGCAAATACAATTAGTAAAGTAAAAACCTCACGCAAACCTCACATAGCATAGGACCCACGATTTAACGTAAGTCCTTTATTTTTGTAATAGGTTATGTTTTCACAAAACCGAAATCAACCGATTTGGACCGAATTCAGGGGGTGTTTTCCTCACGCAAGGGTTTTCTCAATTTTAGAGCTGTTTAATGTTGAGGGATGGAATTCATATTTAGGATATAAAAATATTTTTAATTAATTTAAGTGAGAAATTAACATTAACAATTCTAAAATCCCGATGTATAAAAAATTTATTGCTAATTATACTATTCGCATGTTCATCAAACTTTATTAAAGCACAAGACACTTTATCAATAAAGACTGAAGAAAAAATATCCATTCAAGAATACGCAAAAGAAAATTTAGACTATATCAGTAAATTATTCGGAGAGAAAGTTATAAAATCCAACCCAAGGCTATCAAACCCTTTTGGAATTAATTTTAACCTAGGAGGACAAACCGCATTTTTATCTTTATCAGTTGATTATTTTGTGACTTCAAGTCTTGATATTGAAGCAGGGACTGGCTTAATGGGCACATTCGGGGGACTTAAGTATCATTTTGATGGAGCTAATAATGATAAAAATTGGACACCCTATTTAGGAGTATATGTAGCAAAATTTAATCCTGACTTTTTTTGGAGCCACAGCTCCAACCCTAGAAATTGTATTTATACGCCATTAGGAATTCAATTTCAAAAAAATAAAGGTCTAACTTTTGGAGCAGAAATTGCATATACAAATTTAAATATAAGGAATGTTTGGGGTGGTTTGAAATTTGGATACCACTTTTAGAAGTAAACCTCACGCAAAAACAACAAAGGACCCACGATTTAACGTAAGTCCTTGATTTTCATGTAGCGGGAACAAGAGTTTGACCTATTTCAGGGGGGTGTTTTCCTCATGACCAAATACAAATAGTCATTAAAAGAGCAATACTATTTTTTTTCATATTTATTAATAGTTTCCCTACTCAACTCATAAGGCTTTTCGGATACGCCTGTTTTTTAAAGTGGGGTCTGGGCTCCACTGTTTAGTCATTAATTTTAAAAAAATATTCTAATTGTTGGGAGAAATAGTAACGCGATGATTAGATGTTTCATTTTTTTAAATATTTATACAATTAGTGAGTCTCTTTTTTGGATAATAATACAATGAGTTCATTATTAAAATCCTTGAAAATTTTAATTTTTTTATTGTAATCTAATAATCTAGCTTCAATTATATTTATTTGTATAATTAAATTCTCATTAAGTAATTTATCTCGAATTAATTTAACCTTAAAATAAAATATTTTATAATTGGATTTTGATACATCAGTATTAAGACTATCTAAAATATGATTAAAATAAAAGTTTCTTATTGGAAGATGTTCTTGAAATAACAATGCAGTTGTATTATCTACTCCTTCTCCATTAGC
>Ga0208942_1000251_pt1 | contig 23590 bp, 28 predicted proteins | sample GreLakmeSU08MSRF_FD_187704 | JGI IMG/M metagenome (GOLD analysis project Ga0208942, IMG submission 187704) | Freshwater lentic microbial communities from great Laurentian Lakes, MI, USA - Great Lakes metaG SU08MSRF (SPAdes) | ecosystem: Environmental > Aquatic > Freshwater > Lake | place: Great... | reverse complement strand
AGAGTGGCATAAGCCCCTTCTCGTGTACTGAAATCTCGCGGTGTTGAACTCCCTCTGCGATCATTTATTAGCTGTGTTGCGGTTCGATTACTTGGTAACTCTAATGTCTGATCATCTAAACCAAATTTTAACATTGCACTACCATTAGAAAACTTATAGCGCAGATCACCTTGTAGATTTCTTTGATTTAATGCATTGTGAACTCGGTAATTATCCGTTTCAAGTGTGCTGGCAATTAATGCCAATCCAAAATTCTCACCAGCAGCATTTAGTGCGCCGTTAAATTCAGTCCCTCTATAGCTTCCATAAGAGAACCCAGCATTACTAGACACCTTATTAGGGACGGCAGCATGCGTGATAATATTAATTACACCCCCCGTTGCACCACTACCATAAGTTACCGCACCTTCTCCACGTAGCACCTCAATGCGTTTAATTGAACTTAGCGGAATAGTTGACCAACGAATACCAACCATCTCCATTTCATTCATACGCTGACCATCAAGTAGTACTAATGTATTTTGATTGCCAGTCATACCAAATCCACGCAAATCTATTTGTGAGTCTGGGCTACCATCTATATTACGGGTATGCACTCCAGCTAGTTGTTGTAAAAGTTCTGGTAGAGTTGTCGCAGCACTATCTTTTATATGCTGACTGTTAATGACAGAGATGCTCATCGGGAGCGTTTGGATGCGTCGCTCAAAACGCGTTGCAGTAACAGTAACTTCGCTAAGTTGATTATTAGAAGAATCATCTGCCCATAAGTAGATGGGGGTGAAAAAAATAATCAGAAGCGAGCAGACAATCTGACAAAAAGTTTGCATTTAAATTTTTCTTGAGGTGATGTGTTGCTACTTATCGATATAATGGAATTATCAAGGGAAAAGCTTAGAGAAAAATTGGATATATTGCGTCCATAAATCATCATTCGGCCTATCACCCCACGTGATATTTCCGTCTAGATTTAAGGCCGGTATCCGGGCTCGTAAGATTTGACATACCACCTTCCCATGAATTGGAGAATTCACAGTGGTACAAACAGACATGTCCACACTTACTCACCGTTGCGGGGGCAGCCTAGGTATATACACCTAGTTCCCGTTTAACTTGATTGCAACAAGCAATCACAGCACCTCAAACACAATAGGATAATATTCAAATTCATCGTATATAGCAAGGATATTTTATTATCAGTTGACCTAATAGGGATTTTCAAATTATAGTGAATCGATGGAGACAGAACTAAAATCTTTAGAAGAAAAAATTACTCAATTTGTAAAATTGTGTCAATGCCAGCAATCTGAAAATATTCAACTGCGTCAACAATTGGCCGTTGTCATTAGCGAAAATACACGTTTATCAGGAAAAATGGATGCTGCCATTAATCGTTTAGAAATCCTCCTGACAGAAATTCCAAGGAATGAAACATGAGCATTAGCAAAACTGTAGACATTGCGATTATGGGCCGTGAATTTCATTTCACTTGTTCCCCAGAAGAACGCGAAGAATTATTGCAGTCTGCAGCTTATCTCGATCAGAAAATGTGTGAAATTAAGAATAATGGAAAAGTTATGGGTCTTGAGCGCATTGCTATTGTAGCGGCGCTAAATATCACTCAGGAACTTCTGGCCGTGAAAGTTAGGGGAGGGATTGATATTAGAGAATTTAAGCACCGGATTAATCGTATGCAAGCGACACTTGATGCAGTAATACCGGAACAGGAAAAGTTATTCTAAAGCCTAGTCGATCTGTGGTGTACAAATCGCATATATAATTAATAAATTAACCGCTTTAGAAATATATTATGCCGCAAGGGGTATTAAAAAATGATGCCATTTGCTGGTTTACTTTCTGAAGGTCTGCCGATAAATGTTAAATATCGTAAGCACTGATTTAAAGAATAACTTAAATTTTTTTGTTGAGTTAGAGCGAGAAGTCTGGGAAGCTTTAAAGAATGGTGATAGTGAAGCCGATGCACGTCTCCTCTCGGATGATTTTTTAGGTGTTTATGAAACTGGTTTCAGCACCAAAGAGGAGCATGTTAGTAAACTTTTGAATGGCCCTATAATTTCTGAGTACCAGATAAAAAATCCTCGGTTGCTCTGTCTTGGTGAAAAGATTGTGAGTTTGACTTACTCAGCTATTATGATTCCCATTGGTAATCAGCACAATAGAAGCCATTGTTTTTACCACATTACCTCAATTTGGGAACATCGTGACGCTAGATGGATTAATATTTTTAGTCAAGATACCAGAGGTGAGTGCATATGAGTTTCTTAACATTATTGGGATCTCAATATCTTCTCTTCGATATTATTTGTAATATGAAATGCTCAAGAAATATTGAGGTCAATAAATTTTTGTGTTGTAAGCAAATAAATGTATTTAATTTTTCTGTGTAAGAAGAACCTGATATGCGTTATTGGTTGATAAAATCTGAGCCATCGGATGTGAGTATTGACAGTCTAGCAATGATGCCACAACAGACTATTGCATGGTACGGAATACGTAATTATCAGGCACGTAATTTTATGCGCGATCAAATGCGAGTTGGCGATCAGATATTTTTTTATCATTCAAGTTGCAAGAAACCAGGTATCGCTGGGATTGTAGAAGTATGTAAGCTCGCATATCCTGACAGCACTCAATTCGATTCTAGTAGTAAATATTTTGACCCAAAAGCTACAACGATAAACCCACGCTGGTTTAACGTAGATGTAAGGTTTGTTAAAAAAACTCGTGAGATCGGCATCAAAGAGCTGCGTGGATATCCGGATCTAATTAATATGCGCATTCTTCAAGTAGGCAATCGTTTATCTATCACGCCGTTAGATCCAACTGAATGGAAATTCATCCTAGAAATTTTATAGCAATTTATTCGCAACTGATCAATTTTTTTAATTTAGTCAGCGTAATAAATACCAGCACTAATATTAATCTTAGTAAGTAAAACACAGCATGGAATGGTGGTTAGGTTATTTATTTCTAGGTTCTATTGTTGGCTTCTTTGCTGGCTTGTTGGGTATTGGCGGCGGACTCATTATGGTGCCGATATTAACTCTTATTTTCGGTGCTCAGAATTTCCCGCCCGATCACATTCTGCATCTGGCTCTCGGTACCTCCATGGCAGCAATTTTTTTTAGTTCTATTGCCAGTCTACGTACCCATCATGCCCATGGCGCAGTAAATTGGTTGATAGTAAAAAATATGACACCTGGTACTATTATTGGTGCATTGAGTGGTGCAACACTGGCAGGAGCTATTTCTACTAAGTTCCTTAGTATTATTTTTATTGTGTTTACCTATTGCGCTGCCACTCAATTATTATTTGGGATAGTCCCTGGATCAAACTATAATTTTACGCATAAGATAAAGATGTTTATAGCCGGTAATCTAATCGGGGGAATTTCTAGTCTAGTTGCTATTGGCGGGGGTCTGCTAACCGTTCCATTTCTCTCTCTTTGCAATGTCAAACTACAGCATGCTATCGGTACTGCAGCTGCAATGGGTCTTCCTATTGCCTTAGCAGGGACAATTGGCTACGTTGTTAATGGCATGCTTCAATCCCAAGCGCTACCGGAATATAGTCTTGGTTATGTTTATTTACCGGCACTCGGATGGATGGGTATAGCCAGTATATTGACAGCATCTTTGGGTGCAAGAACTGTACACATTATGCCGACTAAAATGATTAAGAATATTTTTGTATTGTTACTTTATTTACTGGGAACTAAGATGTTAATTGGAATTTTGTAGTAATAAGTTTATTACCCTATCAATTTTTTTAAAGCCTCTTGATATTTTTCAGATGTTTTAGCAAGGATATCCGGAGGTAATGCTGGAGCGGGAGCTTGCTTGTTCCAGTCTTGAGTTTCTAGCCAGTCCCGCACAAATTGTTTATCATAACTGGGTGGATTTTTTCCAGAGACATACTGGTCAATTGGCCAAAAACGAGATGAGTCAGGGGTTAGTACTTCATCAATGAGATAGAGTTTCCCCGTATTATCTTGGCCAAATTCAAATTTAGTATCGGCGATGATAATTCCTTTTTTTGCAGCATAATCGGCTGCTTCGGTGTAGAGAGCAAGAGCCTTATTTTGAATCTGTAAAGCTAAATCATATCCTAAGAGCTTCCCTGCTTCGGCAAAAGTAATATTTTCATCATGAGCCCCCATGGCTGCCTTAGTGGAAGGTGTGAAGATTGCTCCATCTGGTAATTTTTCTGCTTCTTGTAATTTAGCTGGGAGTTTAATGCCGCCTATCATACCGGTTCTTTGATAATCTTTCCATCCAGAACCAACTACATAGCCTCGCACAATAGCTTCTATTGGTAACGGTTTCAGTCGTTTTACTACAAATGCTCGTTTGGTCACTTGATCCCGCTCTGCAGATGTTACCATCGACTCGGGTAATAGGTCAGTGAGGTGATTAGGAATAATGTGATTGAGTTTATTGAACCAGAAGTTAGACATAGCAGTTAGTATTCTGCCCTTGCCAGGTACTGGTGTTGGTAAAATCATATCAAATGCCGATAGTCTGTCAGTCTGAATAATTAGTAATTTATCCTGATCAATTGCGTAAATATCACGCACCTTGCCACGGTGCAAGAATTCTAAGCTAGTGAGACTAGACTCGAGTAATGTTGTTTCAGATAAATTCATGTTGTGTTTATCCAAGTATAGGAAGAGTCATCGCTTTAACTTTTTCCACTTGTTGTTCACGGAAAATTTTAAGTTGGTGAGCTATGATTGGATCGGATAGCGCTAACAGTGAAATAGCAAATAAACCTGCATTAGCAGCGCCGGCCTCACCTATAGCAAAAGTTGCTACCGGAATACCCTTTGGCATTTGTACAATAGAAAGCAAAGAATCTAATTGAGCTAGACCCGATTTAGTGGACGGGCAAGTCATCATAATTATGCAACAATTTGATTGTTAATGTAATACATATTGGCGAAGTCAGTAGGCATTTGATTGCCAATTCTTGCATGTCGCCGAATGCGATTATAAAACACTTCAATGTATTCAAAGATAATCCTTTTAGCATTCTCTCTGGGTATTCTTCTATCAGTTGAAAACTATTGCTATGCAAATAATTTGTTAGACACTAAACCCATTTAGAATTCTTGTTAGCATTTGCCTGTCCACCCATCCACTGCCATGCGTATTTCCAGCTAGTTTGGTGAACGGTTGTTTCGGCTCTCCAAGGTCAGATAAAACTACCGCAGCGCCACTAAAGTTCTGTAGATGAGTAAAATTGTTAACTGTAATTATTGTGCTGATACCTGCTGCAATTGAGGCTTTGAGACCGTTTTCCGAATCCTCTATCGCGATACATTGTTGCGCCGGTATTCCAAGTTGCCGAAGTACCCAGATATAGATATCTGGGGCAGGTTTTTTGCCAGATACAATATCACCCGCACCAATGACATCAAACCAGCCAGGGGAGTCCGTTCCTAAAGTAGATTTAAGTAGGGCGATGACGCTCTCAGTTGTAGTAGTAGTCGCAATTGCGATTTTTATTTTAGCATGGCGCAATTCTTGGATTAAACGCACAACTCCTGGACGTAAAGAGATTTTACCGCTTTCTAACAAGGTAACAAAGTGACCAGTCTTTGCTTTATGTAAATTAGCGATCCAACCATCCAGATTTTTCATACCTAAGTTATTGGGAGCATGCTCCCTAATGTAATGCAAGATACGTTCTTTTCCACCAGTGATTATTAGTAATTTTCCATAGAGCTCAATATCCCAGTGCCATGTAAGGCCAAAATCCGAAAATGCGGCATTGAAGGCAAGACGGTGACCATCGCGCTCCGTATCTGCAAGGGTGCCATCAACATCAAACAGTACCGCGCGAATCTCTCGGTGATTAATGTTTTTCATTTAGAATCTTTTAAATTTTTTGTATTATGATCATCAATCTCGGTGTTAATTTTTAGCGCGTGACTTGCGCGTTGTAAGCGATCTATGATTGCAAGCCAAGCGGGCCTGTTAGGAGGAGCCTCTACTAGTAATCGATCAAAGTGTTCATTGTCGAATCGTCGTAAGGTTGCATAAAGCTTTCTGCCATAGGCTACTGATTCTTGAGGTAAGGAGCAATAATGAATAGCTTTCATATTTAGGAAGATTTGGTATATTTCCGTTGACCATCCTATCAGCGCTACATGTAACCCTTGTTCTTTCAGCTCCCGTACCCGCTGTGGTAGAAATTTGGTTGTACAAATTTCGAGCGGTGTCAATGGAGCGTAATGAGAGGCAAGAGTACCAGATACACGTATAGCAGAGTCTTCTGTTCTCGAAAGAGCAATATTCTCATTCAGTATATCTGCTAGTGCTGCCAATGGAATTCCACCTGGCCTCAGTACGGTGGGGGTCTTGCCATTAAAACTAACAATCGTGCTTTCAAGACCAACTTTACATGCACCGCCATCTAAGATCATATCTACCGCGCTACCTAATTCTTCAGTTACGTGAGCTGCTGTAGTAGGACTGATGCGTCCAAAGCGATTTGCTGAGGGGGCTGCAAGAGCCCCCGTGGGTCCTAATGATTCTAGTAAAGCAAGTGCGATGGGGTGATTAGGTATTCTGAGCCCCACCATATTTTGCCCGCCAGTGACGATCGGTAATATGTGTTTACCACGAGGTAGAATTAGTGTCAAAGGACCCGGCCAAAAGTGCTCAGCCAATTTCCAAGCTGCTTCTGGTACTTCCTGCGTCCAGTGTTGAAGGTTAGATATATTAGAAAAATGAACAATGAGTGGATGGTTTGGGGGTCTTCCTTTTATTTCAAATATACGATTTACTGCCAGCGCATTAGAGACATCCGCACCCAATCCATAGACGGTCTCTGTTGGAAAGGCTACTACTCCGCCAGCTTGCAAGACTTTAGTGGCAGAGACAATTTCCTGAAGTATTTTTGGTGTCACTATAATTTCGATTTAATAAGCGAAGAAAATCTATTTGTATTTTGATAACGCAATTATGAATCTGATAATTTATAAGATTATCTACGGTTTAATTATTTTTTACTATTAGCGTTATTATTTTCTTGATTGTAGCCTACGAGACTCCAAAAAATACGTATTATGTAATAGCTTGCCCAATTAACTGTACGACTGAACCAAGATTTTTTTTTCCATTTTTCTCGGAATACTTCCACTGCCTCATGATCTATTAAATGCGTTAGAGTCATTTGTAACTCTGTTGCAAATGACTTATCTACTACCACAACATTAGCTTCTCGTGCTAGCAGTAAACTGAAGGGGTCAATATTAGAAGAGCCAACAGTAGACCAACATCGATCGATTACCGCTACCTTTGCATGTAAATAACTATGGTTGTATTCATAAATTTTAATACCGGCACTTAATAGATTGTCATAAAGTGCATGCGTAGCATAATACTGTAAGGGATGTTCTGTTATTCCTTGCAACAGAAGTGTTACATTCACACCACGTTTGGCGGCGTTATTAAGAGCCCGACGGAAATTGGTCCCGGGTAAGAAATAGGCATTGGCAATAATAATTTCGCTAGATGCTTTAGTAATGGCATCAAGATAAGCCTCTTCTATATCATGTCTGTGATGAAAATTATCCCGTATTAAGAACGCTCCGCGTTGATCACTTAAAGATTTTCTAGTTTGGTATAACATTGGAGGGTCATCTGTCCAGCGTTTTTTGAAGCGTGCCCATGCTACCAGCATCCATAAATGTTTGGCAGCCAGATAAATCTCAAACTGCAGTGGTCCCACGATGGAAATTGCAAAATCTAAACGAGGTGACAATAATTTTGGACTGCGGGGATCATCAATGATGTTAATTCCCCCGATAAAAGCGATGTCCCCATCTATTACGGCTAATTTACGATGCATTCGACGCAGTCGGTTACGGCTGAGTCTAAATGGAGAGATTTCCTGTCTAAATATAAGCACCTGTATGTTGGCATTAAGCATTTCCTTTACAATTTCTTGCGGAAAATCTTGAGAACCAAATCCATCTAATAATAGATGTACCATTACCCCACGTTTTGCTGCCTGTTTTAGGGCTTCTATAATAAGGATGCCAATATTGTCATGTGCAAAGATATAAGTTTCAATGTATATCCTAGAATGCGCCTTATTGATGGCAGTTTCTAATGCAGGGAAATACTCTGTGTTACCGCGCAACAGGGTAATATGATTACCGTTTGTATAATGCAGAGATCTCATGAAATTACCCTTTGTCAGTAGTATTACATGACTAGACTACTCAGGCAAAGAAAGGTAAAAATTGTTTATATTTTTTTACGCACAACTAATGTCATCAAAGTGAACACCAGTGATTAAGGACCGGTTATTTGTGAAGAAGGATAAGCTGGTCTCAAGAAATTTGAGGGAAGCGATTATGTATTATTTTCGCCTTGTAATTAATCAAAATGTAAGATTAATTATGGACATTACAGGTAATATCATGACATCTAATGAGATGTTATAGTGCTAAGAAATTTCTAACATTCTTTCCAGCGCAATTTTTGCAAATTGCATTTCTGAATGCGGAACTTTAATTTGATTCACCACGTTCCCTGCAGATAAATTCTCCAGAGTCCAGGCCAAATGTTGCGGATCAATTCTGGCCATAGTAGAGCACATACATATTGTTGTTGCCATAAATTGCACAATCTTTCCATGAGACTTAAATTCTTCGGCGATACGACTGACTAGATTTAATTCAGTCCCCACTAGCCAGCGGGTACCTTCTTTTGCTTCGCGAATAGTATTGATAATGAATTCAGTAGAGCCAACATAATCAGAATTAGCGCATACTTCAAAGCTGCATTCTGGATGTGCAATTACCAATCCATCAGGATGTTGATTGCGAAAACGGATTATGTGCTGCGGTTGAAACATCTGGTGTACGGAACAATGCCCTTTCCATAGCAAAATTTTAGCTTTTTTGATCTGCTGCAGAGTGAGTCCGCCCATTGGTTCATCAAAATCCCATACCGGCATTTCCTCTGGAAGGATACCTAATTTATGACCACTCCAGCGTCCTAGGTGTTGATCTGGAAAGAACAACACTTTTTCTCTACGAGAAAATGCCCATTGCAAAATTTTACCTGCGTTACTGGAAGTGCAAACAATGCCCCCATGTATTCCACAGAAAGCCTTGAGTTCTGCAGTGGAGTTAATATAGGTTGCTGGCGTAACAGTCTCATCTGGATCCATCACCTCTGCTAATTCGCGCCAGGCTCGTTCCACCTTAGAAAGATTAGCCATATCAGCCATTGAGCAGCCAGCTGATAAATCTGGCAAGATAGATATCTGTTCAATGTTAGAAAGAATATCCGCCACCTCAGCCATGAAATGTACGCCACAGAATACTAAGTACTCGGCTTTAGTTTGACCGGCAAGACGTGATAATTTAAGAGAATCACCAGTTAAATTAGCATGTTTATAGACGTCTGCACGTTGATAGTGATGAGCAAGGATAGTTACGCGTTCCCCCAGAGAAGCCTTGGCCGCTATGATGCGCTGCGCACACACAGTATCTTGTAGCGCGCTAAATTGCTGAAAATCAATAATTGGTGTTGACATAATTATTTAAAATTGAGAGAGCGGATGCATTGAATGTCATAAAGATATTAGATACAAGTACTCTAAACTCTAGAAATTAATAGCCTTTGTTCAAATTATATTTACCCAGGAATTAATCTATTTATTGCTTCCGCATTACTGGATGAAAAAACTTTCTTTGCGGCTTCTTGCCAAGGTAACCAGATAAAACTCAGATGTTCTTGAGTTGATAGTGTGACTGAAATTGGTTTTGGCAGAAGAAGACCAAAAACATGTTCGGTATTGTGTGTAATCTCTGGGTGGTAACGCCAACGCCATTCTTTAAAGATTTCATATCGATTCTGGAGATTCCAATTAGTGAGATGGTAGCAGGTGGTATCTAGTCCTGTTTCCTCTACAACTTCTCTTCTCGCCGTTTCTAGTAAGGTCTCACCCTGATTTTGACTGCCAGTCACTGATTGCCAATAACCATTATGATCAGCTCTTTCTAGTAAAAGGACTTGTAGATCAGAAGTATAAATGATCACCAAGACAGAGATAGGAGTTTTATACATTTCTATCCTAGAAGTTATCAAGTATCAAAATAGATTTTGAAGCATTTATAGGTTCAGGCAACTGAGAAATTTTAATCTTTTAGGATTTCAGTCCGCTTCAGTCGAATATGTAACTCTCGTAATTGCTCTTCATTGACAGTACTTGGTGCTTGAGTTAATAAACACTGAGCGCGCTGAGTTTTTGGAAACGCAATAACATCACGAATTGATTCGGCACCGGTCATCATGGTAATGATACGGTCTAAGCCAAATGCAATGCCACCATGAGGTGGCGCGCCGTATTGTAATGCTTCCAGTAAGAAACCAAATTTTCCTTGAGCCTCCTCGTCCCCAATATTCAAAGCACGAAATACTTTTGATTGTATTTCTTGACGATGTATGCGTACTGAGCCACCACCAATTTCTGAGCCATTGAGAACCATATCATATGCTTTCGATAGCGCTTTATCTGGACTGCTTTCTAGGAAATCCTCGTGACCATCTGCAGGAGATGTAAATGGGTGATGCAGCGCTTGCCAGCGATTTTTTTCTTCATCACGTTCAAACATTGGAAAATCTACCACCCATAAAGGTTCCCAGATTGAGGTAGCAAGGCCTCGATCATGCCCAATCTTTGCGCGTAATGCGCCCAGTGTCTCATTGACTATCTTGACCCTATCCGCGCCAAAGAATATAAGGTCTCCATTTTTTGCACCAGTGCGTTCAAGGATAATTTTAATCACAGCTTCCGATAAAAATTTCAGTATTGGCGATTGCAGTCCTTCCGTGCCATGTTCTATAGAGTTTATTTTAATGTAAGCGAGTCCCTTGGCGCCGTAGATTGCAGCAAAACTAGTGTAGTCATCTATTTCTTTACGTGAAAGTTGTGCTCCTTGAGGGATGCACAACGCGGCCACGCGACCATCTGGCTTCAATGCAGCTTCACGAAATACTTTGAATTCTACTTCACTCATGACATCAGTAAGTTCTGTCAAGATTAAGGGCACACGTAAATCTGGTTTATCAGAGCCGTATTTAGACATAGCTTCGGCAAAAGTTAAACGAGGAAATGGGCTGGGCAGGTTAATCTGCATTACACTATTAAATAGATGACGGATCATTTCTTCTGTCAGCATCATAATTTCAGTTTCAGTAAGAAAAGACGTTTCAATATCAATTTGAGTAAATTCTGGTTGACGATCCGCGCGCAGATCTTCATCACGAAAGCATTTAGTAATCTGATAATAACGATCGAACCCCGCTACCATAAGTAGTTGTTTAAATAATTGGGGTGATTGTGGTAGAGCAAAGAAGTGCCCAGCATTTACTCGCGATGGAACAAGATAATCACGCGCTCCTTCTGGAGTAGATTTAGTAAGCATGGGTGTTTCCACGTCAATAAAACCGTGTTGATCTAAGAACACACGTGTTGCCATTGCAACCCTGTACCGTAGTTGCAAATTTTTTTGCATTTGTGGTCGTCGTAGATCAAGATAACGGTGCTCCAAACGTACAGCCTCGCTTAAATTCTCGTCATCCATTAGGAACGGGGGCGTTAGTGAGGCATTAAGAATCTCGATACAATGAACCAATACCTCAACCTCTCCGCTGACAAGACCTGAATTAATAGTGCCCTCAGGACGGTTTCTGACCATACCTGTGATTTTAAGTACAAATTCGTTACGAATCTTTTCTGCGCTTTCAAAAGTAATTGCATTATTTGGATCACATACTACCTGCACCAAACCTTCGCGGTCACGTAAGTCAATAAAGATTACCCCGCCATGATCGCGACGGCGGTGAACCCAGCCGTATAAAGTGACAATTTGGCCAAGATACTGGGTATTAATCAAGCCACAGTAGTTAGTTCGCATGAATTTCATAGAGCTAAAAATAATTGGAATTAGAGTCAGTTTTCTTGGGAAAAGTTAACAGCATTTCTTGAAATTGATTACCATAGATTTATTTTTCTTTGTCATCATTGGGCGGGACAACACCCATAGAAATGATGTATTTCAGTGCCGTATCTACGCTCATATTCAGTTCGATTACATCACTTTTTGGCATCATTAAAAAGAATCCAGAAGTGGGGTTAGGTGTAGTTGGTATATAGACGCTAACATATTCACCCTTCAAATGATTAATCACGTCTCCCCCCGGTTGTCCGGTCATAAATGCAATGGTCCATGAACCCTCACGAGGGTATTGCACTAATAAAGCCTTACGAAAAGCCTCTCCTTTACTAGAAAATAATGTGTCACTTACTTGTTTAACACCATAATAAATTGACTTCACAACTGGAATACGCCAAAGAATACTCTCCCAAAATGATAGTAGCTTTTGGCCAAGGATGTTGTTTGTTAGTAGACCAGTCACAAATAAAACTAGTATTATTAGCAATGTACCTATGCCAGGAATATTTGCACCCAATAGAGTCTCTGGACGCAGATGAACTGGTATCAAAAGTAACGATTGATCCATAGTGCCAATCAAGAACTTTAAAGCCCAAACAGTGATGCCAAGCGGCACCCAAACTAAAAGTCCAGTAATGAAGTAACGTTTCATATTAGGGTTGCGCGCTAGATATTTACTCGGTGGCCGTCACTGGTGAGGCGCTAGGTTTAATGGCTGATTCAGTAGCAGATGCAGCGGAAGCAGTCTCGTTTTTTATAGTTGTTTCTTGTTTTGGTTTTGGTTGTGAGTTGTTCTTGAAGTCGGTAGCGTACCAACCACTGCCTTTTAAATGAAAACCAGCAGCAGAAATAAGTTTGGTATAGGTATTTTTGTCACATGCCGGACAAATGATGATCGGTGCGTCACTCATTTTCTGCAGATGCTCCCCTTTAACGTTGCAAGAGCTACATTGGTACTCATAAATAGGCACGTAACCCCCCACAATTTATCATCTGATAAAGATAGATTATACCCTAATCACTGGCTTTGACAGTGGCAACATGTGTCAATTAAGTTTCGAGAGAAGCTGAGAAAATGAGACGACGATTCATGCAGGGATAATTCATATGAATTACTTGACAGCGCTAGTTGTCGCGTATTCAGGAATTCATTAATCGATTACTTTCCCTCTCGTGACCTTAACTTGCCCGCGTTGTACCTTGCTGTCAAGGCGCCTTTGTTGTGAACCATGGGTTGGTTTTGTTTGTCTACGTTCTTTAGGGGATTTAGCCACAGCATTGATAATCTCATACAACCGTCTTATCGCTTCTTCTCTATTTTTTTCTTGGCTGCGATATTGCTGTGCTTTAATAATGATCACGCCATCCTTAGTAATGCGCTGATCTTCTAACCCTAACAATCGTTCTTTATAAACATCAAGTAACGATGAATTATTAATACTGAAACGCAAATGAATTGCACTAGAGACCTTATTGACATTTTGTCCACCCGCTCCTTGTGCTCGAATAGCTTTAATTTCTATCTCATTTTCGGGAACAGCCATTTTTTTAGGGAAGAGTGACATAATTTTTGAGATTGCTTGAATATATTATCTGCTATTACAATTTTAAATGAGCTAAATTAATACAGGGAAATGCCCTTAATTATATGAGTAAATTAGGTTATTCATAGAATTCGTCCATAGTGTAAGCGAATCTAATCAATATTTTCTGATTAGATATTGTATTTTTTTTTAATCTATTTATAATTAAGAATCGTTATCATTATCAATTCCATATTAGGCGTATAAAAATGGACAGATCATTAAATTCAATGACAAGTGGACCAGATATAACTCAAGAATTTGGCGTGGAGAGAATAGATTTTATGGATTTAGATAACTTTCAATCAATTCATAGCGACACTTTATTTTTAAATAAGAATAAAGTGTTTATTCAACATAATGGCGCACAATATTGCCTACAGCGCACTCGTAACGGTAAATTAATTTTAACTAAATAACCAACTTAGGGTATTTATCATGTATATTTGTATCTGCAAAGGAGTAACCGATACCGCAATCCATGAAGCTGTTTATAATGGGGCGGATCGGATGAGAGATCTAAAATCTTGTTTAGGTGTGACTGAACAGTGCGGAATATGTGCGACTAACGTGCAAGAGGTATTAGAGCAAGCGTTAATGCAGCGATCATTAGCTTCAAATTTTTTCTCTAAACCCACTCGTTTAAACGAGAAACTAGCCTGAGGAGGCGAATATGAAAGGTAACGTAGAAATTATTCAGTGGTTGAATCGTCAACTACAAAATGAATTGACTGCTATCAATCAGTATTTTTTACATGCACGTATGTATAAGAACTGGGGGTTTGGTGCCCTAGGAAAACATGAGTACGAAGAATCCATTGAGGAAATGAAACATGCCGACATGTTGATTGAGCGTATCTTGTTTCTGGATGGCCTGCCTAATTTGCAAGAATTGGGCAAGCTCATGATTGGTGAGAAAGCCGAGGAGTGTGTGGCTTGTGATTTAAAATTAGAAATAGTTTCGCGTGAAACTCTGATTGCTGCCGTCGCTGTTTGTGAAACTACTAAGGATTATGTTTCAAGAGAGTTGTTTGAGCATATTTTGGAAGATACCGAGGAGCATATTGACTGGTTAGAAACCCAATTAGCATTAATGCACAAGGTCGGCATTCATAATTGGCTACAGAGTCAGATATAGATCTTTTTTGGGGGCTACAGACCAAGAGTAAAGATGCTAAAAAGTAGTTAATATTTGCACGGCTTAGCAAACAGTTGTCTGTGGCGTGTAGCAAAGTGTTTAATCAGCGCAGCTTCCAACACACCCTAACAACAACACTTCAATTCCAAAAGATTTAGTTTAACCACTCACCTTATCTAAAATCATATCATCACTCATAGCGTCATGGATAATGATGATGAACACTCACAGCAAGAAACAAGCCCTGAGAGAACAAAAAAAAGGGGAGGGTTATATTTGCAGTCTGAAGACAAGAAATTGAAGATACTTGTAACCGGGGGCACTGGTTTTATTGGTAATGAACTAACAAGATGCTTACTGGATAAAGATTTTCATGTGACCATTTTAAGTCGTTTTCCAGATTTGGCTAGAAGGCATTGTGGAATCGGCGTTAATGTAATAGGTCATTTCGATGAAATTAAAGCTGATGACACCTATAACATTGTCATTAATCTTGCAGGTGCGCCGATATTTGGGGCTCGTTGGAGCGATAGTCGCAAAGAAATCCTTCGCGATAGTCGAATAAAGTTCACTCAAAAACTGGTTAGTTGCATGTCTTCTATGGCTATTAAACCTGAACTCTTAATTAGTGGTTCAGCAATTGGTTACTATGGGTATCAAGGTGATATAGCACTGACAGAGCAGTCAGCAACAAAGACCGATTTTTCTCAACAACTTTGTTTTGATTGGGAGCATGAGGCTAATAAAGCGACAGAATTGGGTGTTAGAGTTTGTCTAATTAGAACAGGGCTAGTTTTAGGTAAAAATGGCGGACTATTAGGGCGCATGTTATTGCTCTATAAGTTAGGGCTAGGTGGTCGCTTAGGTAACGGTCGGCAATGGATGTCATGGATTCATAGAAAAGACTGGGTCGCGATAGCTCTAAGAATGATTGCTGAACCATCCATGCAAGGGTCTTATAATGCAACAACGCCTAATCCGGTCAGTAATGATGAATTCAGCCATACTTTAGCTAATACTTTAAAGCGTCCGGCCTTATTGCCACTTCCTGCTTGGCTATTAAAGAAATTGTTAGGTGAAATGTCAGAGTTGGTTTTAGGTAGTCAGCGTGTATTGCCCGAACGATTATTGGCCGAAGGCTTTGAGTTTCAATACTCTAATCTATCAAATGCCCTAGTGGATATAATAGAGCCTAAAGTTTATTAAATTCTAGTTCTAATGTGTAATAAGAGCGGTTACACACTTGATCGATTGCATTTTTAAATTATCCATTGTACAAGTTACTACTCCCACTCAATAGTTGCAGGTGGTTTACCAGATATATCATAGACTACGCGACTGATGCCACGTACTTCGTTGATAATACGATTAGAGATTTTACCTAGTAAAGTATAAGGCAGTTCCGCCCAATGTGCAGTCATGAAGTCTTGGGTCTGAACGGCTCTTAATGCTATTACGTAATCGTAGACGCGCCCATCGCCCATTACGCCCACAGACTTGATAGGTAAAAATACAGCGAAGGCTTGTGAAGTTTTTTCATACCAGCCAGAGACCTGCAATTCTTCGAGAAATATTGCGTCTGCTTGCCGCAGTAACTCAATGTATTCTTGTTTTATTTCACCCAAAATTCGCACCCCAAGACCTGGTCCAGGAAAAGGATGACGAAATACCATTTCAGGTGATAAGTTCAGCGCCAACCCAAGCGCCCGCACTTCATCTTTAAATAGGTCTCGCAAAGGCTCTAACAGTTTTAAGTGCAATGTATCTGGGAGCCCCCCTACATTATGATGAGATTTTATGGTAGAGGTCTTGTTACTCTTCCTACCAGCAGATTCAATCACATCGGGATAAATGGTTCCTTGTGCGAGCCACTTTGCGTTATTAATCTTAGCCGATTCTTGTTGAAATACTTCAACAAATTCACGTCCAATAATTTTTCGTTTTTGTTCCGGGTCGCTTACCCCTTTTAAGTGTCCAAGAAATTTTTTACTCGCGTCTATATGGACAACCTGCACACCCATATTTTTACTGAAGGTATTCATAACTTGTTCTGCCTCATTCAACCTTAACAGGCCATTGTCTACAAATACACAAGTCAGCTGTGTGCCGATTGCGCGATGAATGAGCGCTGCCGCTACCGATGAATCTACACCGCCAGACAAGCCTAAAATAACCTGATCTTTTCCAACCATTGCACGAATTTTTTGGATTGACTCTTCTGCATAATCAGGCATATTCCAATCTGGGGTGGCGTCACAAATACCATGAATAAAACGTTTAATGATGGCTCCGCCCTGTGAGGTATGAGTGACCTCTGGATGAAATTGCACGCCATAGAATTTGTGCTCATCATCCGCCATAGCTGCAATAGGAGTAGCAGTATTACTTGCTATTATCTTAAAACCAGGAGGTAATACAGTTACTTTGTCACCATGACTCATCCATACATCTAGAAATTTATGACCTTGTGTGTTATCGCGATCTTGAATATTCTCCAGTAGCCCAGTATGACTTTTTACTTGTACCTCAGCGTAGCCAAATTCTCTCACCTTAGCTGTTTCAACTATGCCACCAAGTTGTGTTGCCATAGTCTGCATACCATAGCAGATGCCTAGAACCGGAACACCTAATTCAAATACGATTTGTGGAGCCCGCGGAGTTTCCTTATCTGTGACTGAGGCGGGGCCACCAGAAAGAATAATACCCTTAGGAGAGAATTGACGGATGAATTCATCGGTTACGTCACAGGGGTGAAGTTCACAATAGACATTAGCCTCCCGTACTCGGCGGGCAATAAGCTGGGAGTATTGGGCGCCAAAATCCAGAACAAGAATTTTTTGATGCATTTAGAAACTAATCCCTATTCCATATGATAATTTGGGGCTTCCTTGGTGATCTGAACATTATGGACATGAGATTCACGAATGCCAGCTGAAGTAATCTCAACAAATTCAGCTTTCTTATGCATTACATCAATTGTTTCGCATCCGAGATAACCCATGCCTGCGCGAATACCACCAACGAGTTGGTGAATAACCGCAATGACGCTGCCTTTGAATGGAACACGGCCCTCTACTCCTTCTGGCACTAATTTATCAGAATTTTGTTGAGCATCTTGGAAATAGCGGTCGCTGGAGCCCTGTTGCATGGCAGAAAGAGAACCCATGCCACGATAAACTTTATAAGAGCGCCCTTGGAACAATTCGATTTCTCCAGGCGATTCTTCGGTACCTGCAAACAAACCACCTAACATTACCGAGTTGGCTCCGGCTGCAATTGCTTTAACAATATCACCAGAATACCGAATTCCACCATCAGCAATCATTGGTACATCGGTCCCATTGAGCGCAGTGGATACATTCTGGATTGCAGTAATTTGTGGTACGCCCACGCCAGCGATGATACGCGTGGTACAAATAGAGCCGGGACCAATCCCAACTTTAACGCCATCAACACCATGATCTATTAATGCCTTAGCGGCAGATGCAGTTGCAATATTGCCACCAATTACCTGGATATGTGGAAAGCGTTTTTTGATCCACTGTACCCGGTCAAGTACACTCTGGGAGTGACCGTGTGCCGTGTCCACTACAATTACATCTACGCCTGCTTCAACCAGTGCCTCTGCACGCTCATCACTGCCTTCACCAATTCCGATGGCCGCCCCTACACGCAAACGCCCTAGATCATCTTTGCAAGCGTAAGGGTGTTCAGATGTTTTGATAATATCCTTAACGGTGATTAATCCACGCAATTCAAAATCGACGCTTACTACCAACACTCTCTCGAGTCGATATTTATGTAATAGCGCCATTGCTTCTTCACGGGGCGCGCCCTCTCTTACCGTGACCAATCGTTCTTTTGGCGTCATAATATTTTTTATAGGCTGATCGAGATTAGTCTCAAAACGCAGATCTCGATTAGTAACAATACCGATTACTTTTGAACCTTCCACTACCGGCAGACCTGATATTTTGTGTTGGCGGGTAAGATTAATGACTTCACGTACCGTCATATGAGGAGGAATGGTGATTGGATCTTTTACTATGCCACTTTCAAATCGTTTCACTTTAGCAACTTGAGCCGATTGAGATTGGGCTGACATATTTTTGTGAATGATACCGATGCCACCTTCTTGAGCTAGAGCAATAGCTAGCCCTCCTTCGGTCACTGTATCCATAGCAGCAGATACTAGTGGAATATGTAGGTTGATAGTACGGGTTAATCGGGTAGTGAGATTTACGTTACGCGGTAAAATTACCGAATGAGCAGGAAGTAGTAAAACATCATCAAAGGTCAGTGCTTTCTGGACCAGTCTCATGGCAGCGCTCCTTCCAAAACAGTATTATAACGAAACTGAAGGGGTTATAGGTAAATGGGTGTATTTAGAATCGCTAATACCTGGCATTTATATAATATAAAGTCAAGAATAGTAACCAGGTAAGAGGATTCTTCTTCCTTATAGGATCACTTGTCTTAACTTTGAACTTTAAACCGGTAACCTAAGAAATTTTTCGTATGATCATTAATTTACGTTGTATTTTTCCGGATTACTCTCGTTTCTTCTGCTCGCTTTCTTCGTCTTTCTTTGGGATTAGCGATCAAAGGTCGATAGATCTCTACTCGGTCGTGATCCAGTAGAGTTATCTTTGGATCAATTAGCCTACCAAATATACCTAATTTATTAATTAATAAATTAATCTCTGGAAATATCTCGCTAATTCCAGAAATTTTTACGGCTTCTTCTGCTGTAGTTCCGACAGGAACTTTCAATTGATACAGAGTTTGAGTTAACGGCGATGCATAGATCACTTCGATATCAATTTCAGTATTCATGAAGACATGTAAATTTTCTCTGCACGCGCAACGAATGCCTCTACAAAATTGTTGGCAATTATAAAAAATACCGGCCCAACTATTTTTTCTAGTAACTTATTAGAGAATGTGTAATTCAGAGAGAATTCTATTTTACAGGAAGTATCTCCCAAAGAAATAAAGTGCCAATGGCCGTCTAAATGTTTAAACGGACCATCTAACAAGCTCATCTCAATGAGTTCGGGTGATTTACGGGTGTTAATGGTGGTGAAGCTATGCCTGATGAAATGATAATTAATTAGAATTGTCGCATGGGTAACGTTCTCATCTTGATGCGCAACAGTAGATCCTCCGCACCAGGGTAGGAATTTTGGATAGTCTTCAACTCTATCCACTAGTTCGAACATTTGATTTGTCGAATGCCCGACCAATACTGTCTTGTTGATTGTAGTCATATAAATATTATACCTGTTCTTAAAGTTTTTCTTAGAAAGCTCTCAGAAAGTAATGACGCTTAAAAACTGATAAAATACACGAAATTAGCATAAAATTCACTCGTTTTCATCTTTCTACATGAGTATTGTTCAAAATAAAAAAGCCTTCCACGATTATTTTATCGAGGAAAGATATGAGACGGGACTGATTCTAGAGGGATGGGAAGTTAAGGCGATTCGATCCGGACGAGTACAATTAAAGGAAGCTTATGTTATTGTTCGTAGCGGCGCACTTTTTCTGATTGGCTGTCACATCAGTCCATTATTAAATGCATCTACCCATGTTGATCCAAATCCAGTGCGCACTCGCAAACTGTTATTGCATTATGAAGAGATACAAAGGCTTATTGGCAAAGCGGAGCGAGCTGGTTACACTTTAGTTCCGTTAGACATGCATTATAAGGCCAGCAAAATTAAGCTTGAGATCGGTTTGGCTAAAGGTAAAAAACAACACGACAAGCGTGAGTCTGAGAAGCAGAAAGAGTGGGAGCGCGATAAACAACGTTTGATACGAATGAAAAATTCATAAAATCCTAATGCCAAAAACTATCGCTACTTGGTTACTAATTTGTTGTGCCTTGGTATTTGCCATGGTAGTGGTAGGGGGCGTTACACGGCTAACTCATTCTGGTCTTTCCATTGTTGAATGGAAACCAATTGTCGGCACTATTCCCCCGCTTAATCAAAGTGACTGGGAAGAAGTATTTGAGAAATATCATCAAACACCCGAGTATAAAAAAGTTAATTCAGGAATGAGTCTGGATGAATTTAAAGGTATTTTTTGGTGGGAATATTTTCATCGATTACTGGGACGTATTATTGGATTGGTATTTCTTATTCCTTTGTTATATTTTTTTATACAGAAAAGAATTAATAGGACTTTAGGCCTTAAATTAATTGGAATTCTTTTTCTAGGTGGATTGCAAGGTTTTATGGGTTGGTATATGGTGAAAAGCGGATTAGTAGATGATCCCCGTGTCAGTCAATACCGTCTGACTGCTCATCTGGGACTAGCTTTCCTTATCTACGCCGCAATTTTTCAAGTGGCATTAGAGCTTCTTTTTCCCACCGAGAGATCATCTTTAGACAGAAAATCGCATGGCTTATATCGTTTTTCTTGGGTGATTGTCGGATTAATATTTTTGATGGTTTTGTCGGGAGGGTTTGTTGCCGGTATTCGAGCAGGATTAGCCTACAACACTTTCCCATTAATGAATGATCGTTTAATACCGTTGGAGATACATATCTTAGAGCCATGGTATCGTAATTTTTTTGATAACATGGCGGCGGTGCAACTCAATCATCGTATGATTGCATGGACGTTAGCGATATTGATTCCAATTTTCTGGTTTAAATTGAGGAAAGCCAAATTTTCTACAGCAACTCGATTTGCCTGTAATTTATTACTGGCTATGTTAATAGTGCAGATCACGCTAGGTATTTTCACTTTATTATTAGTGGTTCCGTTACCTTTAGCAGCGGCACATCAGGCCGGTGCATTATTATTGTTTACTGTCGCTCTTTGGGTAAATCATAAAGTGCGCGGAGAGAGAAACACGCTATAAAACTCACTATGAATTTTTAGAGTACGCGTTTTAGTGCGAAGTATTAAAGTGTTGTTCTAATGGATCAACTAATAATTTAACCTGAAATCTACCCGAGTCTATAAGCCCTATAAGCGTATTTTATAATAAATCTTATGCCGAATTCACCGGATCAAATCATACGCCCAGACATTCTGTCGCTTACTACCTACCATGTACCACCATCAAATGGCATGGTGAAGCTAGATGCAATGGAGAATCCTTATTTCTTGCCGCAAGAATTGCGCAAAGAGATCGCCAAAATTACAGCTGATGCACCAATTAATCGCTATCCAGACGCAAATGCCAGCTCGCTTAAGGTTGCACTGAAAAAATCGTTAATAATTCCTAGCGGAATGAATGTTATGTTGGGCAATGGTTCGGATGAAATTATTCAAATCATTGCTTTGGCTTCAGCAAAATCGGGGGCGGTGTTAATGAGTGTTGAACCCGCATTTGTCATGTTCCGCATGATTGCTACTTTCGCTGGCATGCATTATGTGGGCATACCGCTGAAGTCTGATTTTTCTCTCGATTTAGAAGTGATGTTACATGCCATTGCTGAATATCAGCCAGCGGTAATCTTCATAGCATACCCTAATAATCCAACCGGTAATTTGTTTGATGAGACAGCTGTTTTAAAAGTTATCGAGTCCGCTCCTGGTTTGGTAGTAATAGATGAGGCCTACCATATTTTTGCTAATGCGAGTTTCATGGATAAATTAACATGCTACCCTAATTTATTATTGATGCGGACATTGTCTAAATTAGGATTGGCAGGCCTAAGATTAGGGCTGTTAATTGGCAGACCAGAATGGTTGACGCAGCTAGAGAAACTCCGTTTGCCTTATAATGTAGGCGTAATTACCCAATTGCTTGCAGAAAAAGTGCTACAGTACCCCGACATTTTTTTACAACAAGCCAGCGCGATTAAAGCTGAGCGAGCGGTCATGAGTAAATGTTTGAGTCAATTGGATGGGGTTGAAATTTTTCCATCTGATGCAAATTTTATTTTATTCCGCGTAAATAAAGCTTATCAAGTATATGAGGGACTCAGACAGCATGGTATATTGATTAAAAATCTTGATGGGAGTCACTCTTTGTTGAAAAATTGTTTGCGTGTGACAATAGGAACTCCAGATGAAGACGCACAATTCTTGGAAGCACTGAAAAATCTAATTAGAATATAGGCTACTTAATTTACTTTACTTGATTAAATTTCTTTTATGCGCCAAGCACAAATCACTCGTAATACATTAGAAACTCAGATTAGCGTTAGCCTTAATTTGGATGGGACTGGTAAATCGGTTCTGGATACTGGCGTGCCATTTCTTGACCATATGTTGGACCAAGTTGCGCGTCATGGCATGATAGATTTGACGATTATAGCTAAGGGAGATTTGCATATCGATGCCCATCATACTGTAGAAGATATTGGCATTACCCTAGGTCAGGCATTTGCACAAGCTATCAGTGACAAGAGGGGTTTATGCCGCTATGGTTATGCATATGTGCCATTAGACGAGGCTTTGTCGCGAGCAGTAATAGACTTATCTGGACGTCCTGGTATGGCATTTAATATCAAGTTTGTACGCGCCCGCATTGGTGATTTTGACGTTGATTTGGTGAACGAGTTTTTTCAAGGTTTTGTTAACCATGCCATGGTGACGTTGCATATTGATAATTTATCGGGTGATAATGCTCATCATCAGGCAGAAACCGCATTTAAGGCATTTGGCAGAGCACTGCGTATGGCGATAGAAATTGATCATCGTGCGACTAATCTTATCCCATCTACCAAAGGCTCTTTAACAGCTTAGGCACTTTTATTTTTCTGCGGCATGACTGATATTGCAATTGTTGATTATGGTATGGGTAACTTGCACTCAGTGTCAAAAGCTCTGGAGCACGTAGCCCCTAATGCTTCTGTCGTGATTACCAGTGATCCGGCTGTGGTAAGAAAGGCTGCGCGCGT
>Ga0208942_1000249_pt1 | contig 23644 bp, 23 predicted proteins | sample GreLakmeSU08MSRF_FD_187704 | JGI IMG/M metagenome (GOLD analysis project Ga0208942, IMG submission 187704) | Freshwater lentic microbial communities from great Laurentian Lakes, MI, USA - Great Lakes metaG SU08MSRF (SPAdes) | ecosystem: Environmental > Aquatic > Freshwater > Lake | place: Great... | reverse complement strand
TGGGAAAAAGTACAGATAAAGGGCGGCTAGAGCCAAACCTAAATCGCGCATAATTTCTATGAAATAGGTCCTACGGACCTCTGAGGCCAAAGAGGCGTCTATTTCCCCGCCTCCGCCAAAGCAGCCACAATCGATCAGCATTCCCCGAGCCCAGACCGAGGCGATAGCCCCGATAAAGACGATCATGATCAAACCGCTGACGACAGCTGCTGGGCGAACCATAAAGCCAATAATTAAAAGCAGAGCGAGTGCAACTTCTAGCCACGGCAATGCATATCCAACTATGTGCGACAGGTTAGTTGGCAATACTTTATAGGCAGCAACAGCGTTAGCTGATTCAGTTGGCTTAAACACCTTTAGCCCACCTGCAGCCAATAAAACGCCGCCAAGTACGAGTCGAGCTAATAAAGTAATAATTGGCTGAAAGCGTTCGTTGAAATTTTTCATCGTCCCTCGCGTACTCCTAATGCTAATTCTTTAGCCAGATGGGAAATCGCATCTAATCCTTCTTGTTCTGATGGGGCATCTAGTAGTAACTTAATAAATGCTGAGCCAACAATGACTCCATCAGCATAAGCCGCTAAAGACTTTGCCTGTTCGCGTGTTGAAACACCTAAACCTACTGAAACAGGTAAATCGGTGACTGTTCGAACCCGAGCAACCAATTCACTTGCACTTGATGCAACTGTGCTTCTAGTTCCTGTTACACCCATCATGCTGGCTGCGTATACAAATCCACCCGTTTTTGCAGTCACACTCTTTAAGCGCTCATCTTTGGTACTTGGCGCAACGACATAAATTGGATTGATACCAGCCTTCTTAGTCGCTGCAATCCAACCATCTGATTCTTCAATTGTTAGATCAGGAGTAATAACCCCAGACCCCCCATTATCAACAATGGACTGTGCAAACTTTTCAACGCCGTACTTTGCAATTGGATTCCAATAGGTCATAACAACTGCTGCCACACCTGTGCTTGATGCGACATTAAGTGCTTCAAACACATCGGCAGCATTTGTTCCCGCCTTAAGCGAAATATCTGCTGCCTCTTGGATAACAGGACCATCCATTACTGGATCGCTATAAGGAAAACCAATTTCAATCGCATCAACTCCGGCATCTGCCAACGCTTTAATCGCTTTGGCACATCCAGTTTTAGAGGGAAAACCTGCTGGAATATAGGCGATGAGTGCTGCGCGATTTTCTGCGCGCACCTTTGCCATTACTGAATCTAATTGCGTCATTACAGTGGAATTCCAAAGTATTCAGCCGCAGTTTGCACATCTTTATCTCCGCGGCCAGATAAATTAATCAATAGATTCGCATTTGGTCCAAGCTCTTTACCGATATCTAATGCGCCAGCCAAAGCATGAGCAGTTTCTATCGCAGGAATAATTCCCTCTGTCTTACATAACAGCTCAAATGCAGCCATTGCTGCATCATCATTAACCGCGCGATATTCAGCTCTACCGATGTCATGAAGGTATGCATGCTCCGGGCCAACTCCTGGGTAATCAAGGCCAGCAGAGATTGAATGTGACTCAACTGTCTGACCATTTGCATCTTGCAGAACATATGAACGGGTGCCGTGTAATACGCCAGGTGATCCACCAGTAATCGTTGCAGCGTGGCGTCCAGTTTCAACACCATCACCACCTGCTTCAAGCCCGATTAGTCGAACACCTGCATCTGGAATAAATGCATTAAAGATTCCAATTGCATTTGATCCCCCGCCAACGCAAGCAAGAACTGCATCTGGCAGTCTGCCGGTTAGGGCAAGCATTTGCTCGCGCGCTTCATCACCAATAATTTTGTGAAAGTCACGGACCATAGTTGGGAATGGGTGCGGCCCTGCCACTGTGCCCAGCATGTAGTGAGTATCGGCAACGTTGGTCACCCAATCACGCATGGCTTCATTGATTGCATCTTTTAATGTTTTTGATCCAGATGTAACTGGAACGACTTGTGCCCCGAGCAACTTCATTCGTGCCACATTCAATGCTTGGCGACGTGTGTCCTCTTCACCCATATATACGACGCAATCAAGTCCCATCAATGCCGCGGCTGTTGCGGATGCAACACCGTGCTGTCCAGCACCAGTTTCGGCGATGATGCGCTTTTTGCCCATGCGCTTTGTTAAAAGGACTTGACCTAAAACATTGTTGATCTTGTGACTACCAGTGTGGTTTAAATCTTCGCGCTTGAAAAATATTCGAGCACCACCAGCATGTTCGGCAAATCGCTTTGCTTCGGTGATGATGCTTGGGCGGCCTGTGTAGGTGCGATGAAGCTCTGCGAGTTCGGCAATAAATGCTGGATCCTTTTGCGCCGCATTATGTGCAGCCTCTAACTCTTCAAGAGCGCCGATGAGCGCTTCTGGCACAAAACGACCGCCATACTCTCCGAAGTGACCCTCAATATTCATTGTGCAAGCCTACCGAGCAATTGTGCCATCGCAACATTTGAATTTCCTGAGCGAACCAAGGCCTCTCCTACCAAAATTGCTGTTGCTCCATGCTCTTGGGCAAACTCGACATCTGCTCGAGTGGAGATACCTGATTCAGCAACACGTGCAATGGTGCTTGGAATTTGCGGGATAAGTTGCGCAAATGCCTGTGCATCAACTTCTAATGTTTTTAAGTTCCGTGAATTAACACCAATAATCTCAGGTGAAATTTCAAGTGCACTTTCTAATTCACTCGGTGTGTGAACTTCAATCAGCGCTCTCATGCCTAGCTCTTTTGATAAGTGAAAAAAGTCATCAAGCTGATTTTTGCTAAGAGCGGCAACAATCAACAAAATTACATCTGACCCGTGCGCTCTGGCTTCATAGAACTGGTACTCATCAACCATAAAGTCTTTTCTTAAAATCGGTAACTCAACTGCTCTACGTACCGCATCAAGATCTGCCAATGTTCCACCAAAGCGGCGTTGTTCAGTGAGCACACTAATTACCGCCGCACCAGCTTCTTCATAACGTGCTGCAAGGCCAGCAGGATCTGTAATGGGAGCAAGGGCGCCTTTGCTGGGCGATGATCTTTTTACTTCAGCAATCACAGAGATATCTTCAGTTAACAACGCAGCTAAACAATCTCTTACAGGCGGTGCTACTTCAATTGCCTCTAGTAGCTGCGACATTGGTAGGCGTCTAGCCGCCAAATCCTCGCGGACGCCTTCAATGATCGAATCTAAGACGCTCACAGTTTTTGATCCTCTGTTGGGTCTATCCCCTTATCAAGTGCTGACCATGTGTTTAGTTCACGAGGTGCACGTTCGTACCGAGATGAAATATTAAACTTTCGGGCAAGAAGTAAAACGATTGCCATAACAACAACACCTGCAATAGCAATGGGCAAGAAATCACTCATGGCTATCTCCCAAACGATTTGCCGCATGTATTGCTGTTAGAACAGCTGCCGCCTTACTTCTACACTCTTGATTTTCTGATTCTGGATCTGAATCTGCAACTACACCAGCACCTGCTTGGACATATGCAGTGCCTTGATATAAGAGCGCTGTACGAATTGCGATGCACGTATCGATGTTGCCGGTGAAATCTATATACCCAACAATGCCACCATAAACGCCGCGCCTGGTTGTCTCTAGCTCTTCAATGATTTCCATGGCTCGGGGCTTTGGCGCGCCAGATAATGTTCCTGCTGGAAAGACTGAAAAGAGTGCATCAACTGGGGTGGCTTTATCTGCCAACTTTCCAACAACTGTAGAAACAATATGCATCACATGTGAATATCGTTCTATGTGCATGAAGTCGACTACTTCAACTGTTCCTGGCGCACACACACGACCTAAATCATTGCGACCTAAATCAACAAGCATGAGGTGCTCTGCCCGCTCCTTTGGATCGGCCAACAACTCTTCACCCAAACGGTGATCTTCTTCAGGGTTTGATGAACGCTTACGAGTTCCTGCAATCGGATGGATCATTACATCCTTTTGATTGACCTTTACTAATGCTTCAGGGCTGGATCCAACGATCTCGATGCCATCGGTGAAGCGGAACAAATACATATACGGAGAAGGATTATTAAGGCGAAGCATGCGATAAACATCAATTGCATCTGCCTGACATGGCATTGCAAATCGCTGCGACAAAACTACTTGAAAGGCTTCTCCAGCAAGGATCTCTTCCTTGACCTTAAGAATGTTCTCCTTAAACTGCTCCCCCGAAATATTGCCAATGTAATCAGGAAGTGAGAAATCAGGAATCTCTGCAGCCTCACCTGATAAAGGAGTTGATAGATCTGCTTGCATGCGATCTAAGCGCTGCACGCAGGATTCATATGCCTCATCAATACGATCATCGCTTCCATCCCAGTTAATAGCATTTGCAATCAATGTGATGGTTCCATCACTGTGATCTAGCACTGCTAAGTCACTTGTCAACATAAATGAAAGCTCAGGTAGGGGAATATCTTTTGTAGTTAAATCTGGCAATCGTTCCAAACGTCGCACAACGTCATAACCCATAAAGCCAACTAGTCCACCTGTTAGTGGTGGCAATCCTGCAATCTTGGGTGACTTCAAATGCGCAGCAGAAAGTCGCAGTGCTTCAAGGGGATCAATACCAGTTGGCGCACCAGCAGGTGCGCTTCCTTGCCAGTAAGCAAGACCATCTTTTTCACTTAGCGTTGCTTCACTTCGCACACCAATAAATGAATACCGTGACCACGCACCGCCATGCTCTGCTGATTCCAGTAGGAATGTGTTGTCGGCACTCTTTGCTAATTTGCGATAAACGCCAAGTGGAGTTTCACCATCTGCAAGCAAACGCCTTGAAACTGGAATTACATTTGAAACCTTTGCGTAAGCGCGAAACTCTTCCAGGTCCATTTACTGACCTAGTTCAAGTGGTGTGTGAAAACAGGTGCGATTTCCCGTATGGCATGCAGCTCCAGTTTGTGTCACCTTTAGCAAAAGTGCATCACCGTCACAGTCCAAAGAAATGGAATGAACTTCTTGGAAATGTCCAGAAGTTGCACCCTTTACCCACAGCTCATTACGACTACGGCTCCAATATGTTGCTTTACCGGTTGAAAGTGTTAAAGCCAGTGACTGTGCATTCATGTATGCAAGCATCAACACTTCATTGCTTGAAACATCCTGAACAATTGCTGGAATTAATGCAGCGGGATCCTTGAGCAGCGCTTCTACTTTAGGATCAATTGTCGTCATGTGCTCATTCTGCCTTAACGAGGCGCCATCGTGCGCACCGGATAATTGTGCTTACCAAGGTAGGACTTCACATCACCTATGCGATGAATGCCAAAGTGAAAGACGCTTGCAGCAAGTAGCGCATCTGCGCCTGCATCAAGGGCCGCGGAAAAATCTGCAAGGCTTCCTGCTCCACCACTTGCAATTAATGGAACCTTGGATACTGCGCGAACTGCAGTAATCATTCCGATGTCATAGCCTGCGCGAGTTCCATCGGCATCCATCGAATTAAGAAGAATTTCACCGACACCTAATGCGCACGCTTTTTCAACCCACGCCAATGCATCTAACCCAGCACTTTCTCGCCCACCATGTGTTGTGACTTCAAAACCAGAATCAGTATTAGCACGACGTGCGTCAACTGAAAGAACAAGGACCTGTGAGCCAAAACGATCTGCAATTTCAGCAATCAATTCAGGCCGGGCAATCGCAGATGTGTTAATCGAAACTTTATCTGCTCCTGCGCGAAGTAAACGATCCACATCTTCAACGCTTCTAATGCCGCCGCCAACTGTTAAGGGGATAAATACTTGTTCAGCTGTGCGACGAACAACATCGAGTGTTGTTTCACGCCCAACAATACTTGCTGAAATATCAAGAAAAGTTAGTTCGTCGGCGCCCTCTAAGTTATATAGCGATGCCATTTCAACTGGGTCACCTGCATCAACTAAATCTGTGAAGTTAACACCTTTGACCACGCGACCATCGGTGACATCTAAACAAGGAATGATGCGAACAGACAAACTCATTTTCCGCTGACCTTTAACGCATCTTGCAATGTGAATTTGCCGGCATATAAGGCCTTACCAACAATTGCACCCTCAACACCCACGCTACGAAGTGCGGCAAGGGCTGCGATGTCATCTAGGGATGAAATTCCACCACTTGCAATTACAGGCTTTGTTGTTGCAGCACATACAGATTTAAGTAATTCAATATTGGGTCCAGCCAATGTTCCATCTTTTGCAACATCTGTCACAACATACCGAGCACAACCATCGCGATCTAAACGCTCAAGGGTTTCAAACAAATCCCCACCCTCTTTTGTCCAACCACGTGCTGCCAAAGTATGGCCACGAACATCTAAACCAACTGCGATTCGATCCCCATACTCTGCAATTACACGCGCAGTCCATTCCGGATCTTCCAGGGCAGCTGTTCCTAAATTAACCCGGCGACAGCCAGTAGCAAGTGCTCGCTTCAGTGATTCATCATCACGAATTCCACCTGATAGCTCCACCTTAATATCAAGCTTTCCTACAACTTCGGCCAAAAGAGCAGAGTTTTCACCGCGGCCAAAGGCAGCATCTAGATCAACAAGGTGTAGCCATTCAGCACCTGCTGCTTGAAATTCAAGGGCAACATCTAATGGCGCGCCATAAATACTTTCTTTATCAAGCTCACCCTGAACTAATCTGACTGCGCGGCCATCTTTAACATCGACAGCTGGCAATAACTCCAAGTAACTCATAATGAATCAACCCAATTCTTAATCAGGGCTAATCCAGCTTCGCCAGATTTTTCTGGGTGAAATTGAGTTGCGCTGATGTATCCATCTTCAACGGCGGCCAAAAACTTCTCACCGTGGGTGCTCCAAGCCTGCGTTGTTCCAACAGCTTTTTTCGCTGCATATGAATGAACAAAGTAAAAGGATTCGCCTTCAACGCCGTCAAACAGCGTTGATGTAGAAGCAGCTTCAACTGTGTTCCAACCCATGTGAGGCAAGATCGGTGCATCTAATTGGGAAACAATCCCATCCCAAATTCCGATTCCTGCATGTGGCACGCCATCTGAATGCTCTGTGCCCTGACTAAACATGATTTGCATACCAATACAGATACCTAGCGTTGGACGCTCTTTTGCCAAACGCTCCCGCACAATTGCCCCGCCATCGACTGCATTTAAACCATTCATGCATGCAGCAAATGCTCCAACGCCTGGAACTACTAATCCTTCAGCTTGGAGTGCAACAGTGCGATCTGATGTAACAACTACATCTTTACCAGCTGTTGCAAATGCGCGTTCTGCAGATCTTAGATTTCCAGATCCGTAGTCAAGAATTGCTATCAAAGAGATCCTTTAGTTGATGGAATTCCGGCGACTCTGCCATCTAGTGACACTGCATCGCGCAGAGCACGAGCAACTGCCTTGAACTGTGCTTCAAATACGTGGTGAGCATTGCGTCCCTCTAGAACACGAATGTGTAGTGCGATGTGTGCTTCAGCAACAATTGATTCCCAAATGTGCTTACCTAGTGTTGTATCAAATGTTCCGATGAGCTCAACAATTTCTGGTTGACGGTGCACTAAATATGGACGACCTGAAAGGTCAACGGCAGCTTGGACCAATACCTCATCCAAAGGAACCATTGAATCGCCAAAGCGGCGGATACCTGCTTTATCACCGAGTGCTTCACGAAGTGCCTGCCCAAATGCAAGTGATGTGTCCTCAACTGTGTGGTGTGAATCAACATCAATATCACCAGTTGTTTTAACGGTGAGATTAAAGCCAGAGTGCTTTCCCAGTTGAGACATCATGTGATCAAAGAAGGGCACACCTGTTGCGACATCGATGATGCCTTGACCGTCGAGATTGAGTTCAACGAGTACATGTGACTCCTTGGTCTTTCTTTCAACGCGCGCTGTTCTCATGGCTTTCTCCTTTAAATGAGCTCTTTGAGGGCTGATACAAACAATGTGTTCTCGGCTTCATTGCCAATTGTGACTCTTAAGTACCCTGATAATCCCACATCTCTAATCAGAACACCCTTTTCTAGCAAAGCCGCCCATAACTGTGGCGCTTCTTGCTTGAAACCCGTAAACAAAACGAAGTTTGCGCTGCTAGGAATCGTGGTTAGGCCCATATCTCGAAGTGCCTTAACTACAGACTCTCGGGCAGCAATAATCGTTGCAACTCCACCTAATAACTCTGGACGGTGATCGATGGCAACTTGGGCTGCAGCTTGTGTCAAAGCACTGAGGTGATACGGCAAACGCACAATCATCATTGCATCTTTTACTGCAATATCACTGACTAAGTAACCAACACGAGCACCAGCAAATGCAAAAGCTTTGCTCATTGTGCGAATCACGATTATATGTGGATTATTGGCAATTAATGTAACAGCAGATTCTTCTTGTGAAAACTCTGCATATGCTTCATCAACAACCAACAGACCACCAGCCGCCTTGCAAGCATCTGCCAGCTTTTGAATCTCGTCAATTGTTACCGCCCCACCTGTTGGATTATTAGGTGTAGTAATAAAAGTAAGAGTTGGCTTATTCTTGTGAATCTCAACAATTGCGTCCGGTGTGTTCAATGAAAAGTCAGCGTTGCGTTTGCCATCAATCCACTGTGCACCAGTCACCTTAGCGATTAGCGGGTGCATCGAATATGAGGGGGTAAATCCAAGAACTGATCCTTGAGCAAATGCTAAGAAAATCGATTGAATGATTTCATTGCTGCCATTTGCCGCCCAAATATTATCGGCAGAGAATTTAGTATCGCTCAACTCGTTGATGTAGTCAGCAAGTTTTGTGCGCAAAATGGTTGCATCACGATCTGGATAGCGGTTTAACTCCGCAGCAACCTCTTCAATTGCATCGGTGATTGCTTTTTGCAAAGCAGGAGATGGTGAATATGGATTCTCATTCGTATTAAGTGATGCTTGGGCCGGAACTTGTGGGGCACCATACGGTGACATTGGGCGAAGTGCTTCGCGCAGCGGCAGCCAACTTGGCCAACTCATTACAAGTTCTCCAAGCGTGCAGTCATTGCTTCACCGTGTGCTGGTAAATCTTCAGCATTGGCAAGAGTTACAACGGTATCGAGGATCTCTGTAAAGGCGTTTTGGCCATACTCAATGAAGTGCAACCCACGCAGAAATGTCTGCACAGATAATCCACTTGAGTGACAAGCGCAACCGCCAGTAGGCAAAACGTGGTTTGAACCAGCTGAATAATCACCAAGTGAGACCGGCGAGAAGCGCCCGATGAATACAGCACCCGCGTTACGAATCTTTGCAGCATCGCTGCGTGAATTTCGTGTTTGAATTTCAAGGTGCTCTGCAGCATATGCGTTTACGACATCTAGGCCTTGTTCGATTGAATCAACTAACGCAATTGCAGATTGGACCCCTGACAAGGCGGTCTTGATTCGATCGCTGTGCTTTGTCGCGTTCACACGAACCTTTAGCTCTGCCTCAACCGCTTTAGCTAATTCTGGAGAATCGGTAACGAGCACAGCAGCTGCAATCACATCGTGTTCTGCTTGGCTAATCAAATCTGCAGCAACATCTGCTGCAATTGCAGATGAATCGGCAAGGATTGCAATTTCAGTTGGACCTGCTTCTGAGTCAATGCCAATGATTCCGCGTAGTGAGCGCTTGGCAGCGGCAACATAAATATTTCCAGGCCCAGTTACAAGGTCAGCTTTTTCGCACACACTATCCATGCCATAAGCAAACAGCGCAATTGCTTGGGCTCCCCCGACTGCATAAACCTCTGTAATCCCAAGGAGTGCGCACGTTGCAAGAATTGTTGGGTGCGGTAATCCGCCAAACTCTTTTTGTGGAGGGGATGCAACTGCAATTGATTGAACTTTTGCAATTTGTGCAGGAATAACATTCATCATCACGCTGCTGGGATAAACGGCGCGACCACCAGGGACATAAAGTCCAACACGATCAACTGGAACCCACTTTTCAGTAACAGTTCCGCCATCCACAACAGTAGTTGTCTTATCTGTTCGAACTTGATCGTTATGAACCTTTTTAATCCTAGAAATCGAAAGCTCTAGCGCGCCTCTAATTGCTGGTGCTAACTCTGATAGCGCCTTATCGAGCTCTTGTTGTGGCACTCGAATGCTTGCCGGTGTGACTCCATCAAACTCTTGGGCCAAGGCAATTAGATCTGCCTCAGTGCCATTTTTTACTCGATCAAGGATTGGTTGAATCAACACCATCGCCTCTGCCACATTGAGCGTGGCACGAGGAAGCTCGAGGTTGTATTGGGCTTTAGATAGGGCTCGCCCGCGCAGGTCAACGGTACGAATCATTGGGCAATTGTAACGGCTGAGCCCCCAACCTTGTTACTCAATTTAAACGAGGCAGTTGGGTCCTAAAATCGATTTGAGATCTGCGCTCAAACTTGGTGATGATGTGATTAAAGCATCAACCTTCATAACGGTGCTATTTCCATTGTCATTTAATTGCAAATGCACTTCCCGCTTGCCTGGATGTGAACGCAAGATTTCCTTGATTCTTTCAACTACCGGCGGTGTGCACTGCTGAATTGGCAATGAAATAACTAGCGGACCTGTTGGGGTTGCATTGATATCTGGCATCGACATTTCAAGGGCTGTAAAGCGCAACTTATCTTCTCTACGATCGACTCGACCTCGGATTGTGACAATGCGGTCTTCCGTTAGCGACATTGAGTACTGATTATAAGTATTAGCAAAAAATAAAACTTCCAGTGATCCCTCAAGATCTTCAACTGTTACAACCGCCCAAGAAGCACCCTGCCTTGAAACTTTGCGTGTAACACTTGTGATCAATCCACCAATAGTGACAATAGATTCATGCTGTGCGCCATCATCAACAATTTCGCTAATAGACATATCTGTATTGGCACGCAAAACATGTTCAACACCAAGAAGTGGGTGATCTGAAACGTAGAGTCCTAACATTTCTCGTTCATAGGAAAGCAGCATCGATTTATCCCACTCACCCGTCGGAACTTCGATATCTAATCCTGAAACTGCAGTAACTGCTTCTCCGCCAAATAAATCAAACTGCCCGATTGCTTCGGCACGTTTTGATTCAATAACAGAGTCAATTGCCTCTAAGTGGATAGCAATCAAACCCTTACGAGTAGATCCCAGGGATCCAAATGCACCAGCTTTGATCAGTGATTCAATTGTTTTTTTGTTACACACTTGAGCATCGACCTTTGCCAGGAAATCTCCAAAGGATGTATAGCGGCCCTTAATTGTGCGCGCACTCTTAATTGAGGCTACGACACCTTCTCCCACATTTCGGATGGCAGCTAATCCAAAGCGAATATCAACTCCACGTGGTGTGTACTCAGCATCGGATTCATTGACATCAGGTGATAAGACCTTGATTCCCATGCGTCGACACTCTGAAAGGTAGAGCGCAGACTTGTCCTTGTCATCGCGCACAGATGTAAGAAGTGCTGCCATGTATTCACTTGGATAGTTAGCCTTTAGGTAGGCGGTCCAATATGAAACAACACCATATCCAGCAGAGTGAGCACGGTTAAATGCGTAATCAGAAAATGGGATCAAAACTTCCCATAAGCGCTTAATTGCAGTTGTCGAGAATCCGTTCTCCCTCATACCTGCTTCAAAGGGAACGTACTCTTTATCCAAAATCTCTTTGTTCTTCTTTCCCATAGCCTTACGTAAAAGATCTGCGCGTCCTAGTGAGAAACCAGCAACCTTTTGTGCAATCGCCATTACCTGCTCTTGATACACGATTAAACCGTAGGTATCACCAAGGATTTCCTGAAGTGGTTCAGATAATTCTGGGTGAATGGATTCCACAGGCTTACGCTTGTTTTTGCGATCTGCGTAGTTGTTATGCGCGTTCTCGCCCATTGGTCCTGGGCGATACAAAGCAATAACTGCTGAAATATCTTTAAATGAATCTGGTGACATGCTCTTGAGCAATGCGCGCATAGGTCCACCGTCTAGCTGAAACACTCCTAACGTGTCACCGCGGCTGAGTAACTCATATGTCTTTGGATCATCAAGAGTCAATGTTTCTAGGACCACATCAATACCTTGATTTGCTTTGATGTTAAGCAAGCAATCATCTAGTACTGAAAGATTTCGAAGTCCCAAGAAATCCATCTTGAGCAATCCAGTTGCTTCACAGGCACCCATATCAAATTGAGTAATAATCGCGCCATCTGCTTCTCGGCGATGAATTGGTATTACATCTAGCAAGGGTTCGCGAGACAAGATAACTCCAGCAGCGTGCACGCCCCACTGACGCTTCAAACCTTCAAGGCCGCGAGCGGTATCAACAACTCGTTTTGAATCAGGATCAGAGTTATAGAGAGCGCGGAATTCGCCAGCTTCACCGTAACGATCATCCTTACTATCAAAAACTCCACTTAATGAAATGTCTTTACCCATCACCGATGGAGGCAAAGCCTTGGTTAACTTCTCACCAATGACATAGGGATATCCAAGAACGCGAGTTGAATCTTTAATAGCTTGCTTAGATTTAATGGTTCCGTAGGTAATGATCTGTGCAACGCGATCTTCACCATACTTATTGGTTGCATATCGAATCATTTCGCTGCGTCGACGCTCGTCAAAGTCCAAGTCAATATCTGGCATTGAAATACGCTCTGGATTAAGGAAACGCTCAAACAAAAGGCCATGCTCTAGTGGATCAAGACCGGTAATACCGAGCGCGTATGCAACAAGTGAGCCCGCAGCAGAACCACGGCCTGGACCAACGCGGATGCCAACATTTTTAGCATGAGCAACAAGGTCTGCAACAACAAGGAAGTAACCAGGAAAGCCCATCTTTTCCATAACACCGAGTTCATACTGCAGACGTGTCTCATGGTTGGCGGTTAAGTGATCTCCCATACGTTCTTTAAGTCCACGTTCTGCCTCTTTTTTTAGCCATGAATCTTCACTCTCACCTGCTGGAACCTCAAACTGTGGAAGCAAGTTTTCACCCTCACGAAGTGTGATGTTGCAACGCTCAGCAATAAGTAAGGTGTTATCACAGCTTTCCGGAATTTCCTTAAATAGCTCGCGCATTTGTGCTGCGGTCTTTACATAGAAAGTGTCGTTATCAAACTTAAATCGCTTGGGATCTGCCAAAGTTGAACCTGACTGCACGCATAGCAACGCTTCATGGGCGGGGGCATCTGATTGCTTTGTGTAGTGAAGATCGTTGGTGGCAAGTAGTGGTAATCCCAACTCTTTGCCAAGCTTTAATAGATCTTGCTTAACGCGGGCTTCAATTTCAATCCCATGATCCATTACCTCTAGATAAAAGTTTTCTGCACCAAAAATATCTCGGTATGCACTAGCTGCCTTGATCGCTTCCTTGTATGCACCCATACGTAAACGGGTTTGGATCTCTCCACCCGGACATCCTGTAGTTGCAATTAATCCCTTTGAGTAGGTCGCTAAGAGCTCGCGGTCCATGCGTGGCTTGTAGTAATAACCTTCAAGGGATGCCAGAGATGACAATCTAAATAAGTTTGCAAGGCCTTGATTGTTTTCAGCCAAAATTGTCATGTGGGTATATGCACCGCCACCTGACACATCATCTTCTCCACCTGCAGCCCACTGCACGCGCTTCTTATCAAAACGTGATTCAGGGGCCACGTAGGCTTCTATACCGATGATTGGCTTTATGTCGGCACTTTTGGCCGCTTTATAAAAATCAAATGCACCAAAGACATTGCCGTGATCTGTCATTGCAATTGCAGGCATACCTTGGGCCTGAACCTCCGACATGAGATCGCCAACACGAGCCGCCCCATCGAGCATCGAATACTCGGTATGGACGTGCAGATGTACGAAATTGTCGTTGGACATGATTGGCGAGATTAGTGCTTATGGAAGAACGGCGTCGGAAAGCAACGCCAGCGAGCGTGTGAGATCGGCTGGGTATGGCGCCTCAAAGTGAAGTGCCTTGCCTGTTACCGGATGGGCAAAGTTAAGTTCAGCAGCATGAAGCCAAGGTCTAGACATTCCTAAACTCTTACCCAGTACCGGATCTGCTCCATATGTCGTATCCCCCACCAAGGGATGGTGAAGAGCTGAAAAGTGAACACGGATTTGGTGAGTGCGACCTGTTTCTAATTCAACTTTCACCATCGACACACCGCGATAAAACTCAATGACCTCATAGTGAGTAATTGATTCTTTTCCTGTAGCCATCACTGCAAAACGGTGATCCTCTTTTGGATGACGATCAATTGGTGCATCAATCGTTCCTGTAGTCGGATCCATGTGACCTTGAACCATTGCGTGATAAATCTTGTCAACTGTGCGAGTTCGGAATGCATCCTTCAAAACATGAAAGCCAGCATCACTCTTTGCAACAATCATTAATCCGCTGGTACCAACATCTAGTCGATGAACAATTCCTTGGCGCTCTGCTGGGCCTGATGTAGAAATTGAGTAACCAGCTGCCATCAACGCACCAACAACTGTTGGGCCTGTCCATCCTGGACTTGGGTGCGCAGCGCAACCAACCGGCTTATCAATCACAACGATGTCGCTATCGTCATAAATAATGCTTAAGCCATCGATTGGAGTCAATGGGATTGGATCTGAATTAATTGGTTCTGGCATCAATACTTCAATTACTTGTCCTGCGCTAACCCGATCTGACTTAGGCATTGGCTTACCACCAGTTGTGATGTCACCATCTTCAAGCAACTTAACAACAGCTGTGCGAGAGAGCCCTAGAACTCGAGTCAACGCGCTATCAATACGCTCGCCAGCAACACCTTCTGGAACGGTTAGTGTGCGGGCGATGCGATTGCTCATACCTAGGAGCCTACCTTTGTTATGGGTGGGATATTTCGGGCAGTAAGCACCATTGAGATAAGCGCAGCAATGACAATTGCTGAGTCTGCAATATTAAAAATTGGCCAATACGGTAGTTGCATCCAATCAATCACATGTCCTCGTAGAACACCTGGTTCACGGAAGATTCGATCTACAAGATTTCCAAGAATTCCGCCCATGACAAGGCCCAAAACAACTGCCCATCCTTTAGAGGTAATTCGAGGGGAGAAGTAGAAAATTGCACCTAACACAATTAATCCGAAGATTGTTAAAAAGATCGTTGCACCTTCTGCAAATGAAAAAGCAGCACCTGAATTTCGAACCAAGGTCAGTTTAAAAAAGGAACCTAAAACTTTGATATCTGGTTTATTGGAAAGTGCGCTGACAGCCCAGATCTTTGTTGCTAAGTCGAGGATCCAAACGAACCAGGCAACACCAAAGAGTGTTCGCCACACGCGCACAGTTAGCGCCGTTCTTCCTTCTGCTTGCATAGCATGCAGAGAGTTGCGCGAGGAAATACCTGAAGGCGTGCTTTACCAATTGGTGCTCCGCACTCTTCACAATTTCCATACGTCTTGTTATCAATACGCTCTAGTGCGCGTTCGGTTTGCAAAACCATGTCACGTGCATTAATCACAAGGGACATCTCATGCTCTCGCTCAAAAGTTTTTGTTCCTGCATCTGCTTGATCATCTCCAGCACCTTCGCCAGATTCCTGGATCAACTCATCCATTTCCATTTCAACGAGAGCGAGCTCCTTGCGAAGACGTTCTAGCTCCTTTGAAATATCGGTACGAACCGCCTTGATTTCAGCATTGCTCCACGGAGCCTCAGTTTCGCTAACAACTACTGGAGTTGGAGCACCCTTGATTGGCTTCAGTGGTGCGACCTTCTTGCCACTCTTTGCAGGACGTGGTGGAGGTGGCATAACCAATCGACGCTCTTCAATAACTGGCGCAACAACTGGTGCTGACACTGTTGAAACAGAGACTGTTTGAGATTTTTCATCAACGGTAAGAGTGGTCTTTGATGGAAACGGCTTTCCTGCAGCTTTCTTAACGGGAATGCTCTTCACCGCTGACTTCTTAACAGGAGCAGCCTTTTTCGCAGGAACCTTCTTCTTAACCGCTGACTTTTTCGCTACCTTCTTTACGGGAGCCTTTTTCGCAGCTTTCTTAGCAGGAGCCTTTTTTGCAGGAGCCTTTTTCGCAGCAGCCTTCTTGGCAACCACTTTTTTACTAGGCTTCTTAGGCATGTCGCGAACCTTATGCCCAAGGGGGCACCTATACCAATTACGCCACGGTCAATTTTTGATACCTCCATGTCCTACACTTAAGACCTCGCGTACACGGCGTTGACGGGGATATCACCTCACGAGCCGGCAGGAAGAAATGAGCCAACGCTCATCTAGACCCAGCACGCGAGATACGAAGTGGCACACCACGGTGTGCAAGGCGGGTGGTACCGCGAAAGCTGCACATGCAGCGATCGTCCCTCCAGAGATTGTTTTCTGGAGGATTTTTTTATGTCATTTCGCGCCATCCCAGCAGCAGTGGATCTGCCTGCCGTCGAACATTCAATTTTAAAGTTCTGGCGCGATAACTCAATCTTTGAAAAAACAGTTGCAGCCCGTGAAGGCGCACCAACATGGACGTTTTATGAAGGTCCTCCAACTGCAAATGGAATGCCAGGAACTCACCACATCGAAGCTCGTGTATTTAAAGATTTGTTCCCACGTTTTCACACAATGAAGGGCAAGCAGGTAACACGCAAAGCAGGATGGGATTGTCATGGATTACCTGTTGAGATTGCAGTTGAAAAAGAGTTGGGATTTTCTGGCAAGGGCGATATCGAAAAATATGGAATCGCTCCATTTAATGACAAGTGCCGCGAATCAGTTCAGCGTCACGTAAGCGCCTTTACAGATATGACAGATCGCATGGGCTTCTGGGTTGATTTTGACGAGGCCTACTGGACCATGTCACCTGAATACGTCGAATCAGTATGGTGGTCATTAAAAGAGATCTGGAAGAAGGGTCTACTTGTCCAAGACCATCGAGTTGCGCCGTACTGTCCGCGCTGTGGAACTGGATTATCAGATCACGAATTAGCACAGGGGTATGAAACAGTTACAGATCCTTCAGTCTTTGTTCGCTTTCCTATTACCTCAGGAGATCTTGCAGCCCTTAAAGCATCCCTTTTGGTATGGACCACTACCCCGTGGACGCTAGTTTCAAACACCGCCATTGCCGTCCATCCAGATGTTGAATACGTTGCCATCGAAGTTACAGAAGAAGAAACAACAGAAGTATTAGTTGTTGCTAAAAATTTGATGGACGCTGTTAAAGGCGAGAAGAAGATCCTCAAGAGCATGCTGGGTAAAGAGCTTGAGCGCGTTACCTACAAGCGTCCATTTGATTACATCGAAATCCCAGATGCCCACTTTGTTGTTCTTGCAACATATGTAACAACTGAAGATGGAACTGGATTAGTCCATCAATCACCTGCCTTTGGCGCCGATGACTTAGCGGTCTGTCGTAGCTATGGATTGCCCGTTGTAAATCCAATTACACCTGACGGACATTTCTTGCCGGAAGTTCCAGTTGTTGCAGGAATGTTCTTTAAGGATGCAGATAAGCCTTTGGTTAAAGAGTTAAAAGCAAGTGGTGCTCTCTATAAGCATCAACAGTATGAGCACACATATCCGCACTGCTGGCGCTGTCACACAGCGCTGATGTATTACGCACAACCATCCTGGTATATCCGTACAACTTCAATTAAGGACGCACTCTTGCGCGAAAACGCCAAGACTGATTGGCATCCAGAGACAATCAAAGAAGGTCGCTATGGCGATTGGCTCAATAACAACATTGACTGGGCGCTCTCGCGCAACCGTTTTTGGGGAACACCACTACCTATTTGGCGCTGTGAAAATGAGCATGAGATCTGTGTTGATTCTCTGAAAGAACTTGGCGATTTGGCCGGACAAGAGCTTTCTAACCTTGATCCACACCGCCCATTTGTCGATGACATTACCTTTGCATGTGCCGAGTGCACAGAAACAATGACACGCGTGCCTGAAGTTATTGACTGCTGGTATGACTCTGGTGCGATGCCATTTGCTCAATGGGGCTACCCACACAAAGAGGGTTCTGTAGAAAAGTTTAAAGCTTCATATCCTGCTGACTTTATCTGTGAAGCAATTGACCAAACTCGCGGTTGGTTCTACACACTTATGACAATCGGAACATTGGTTTTTGATCAATCCTCCTACAAAACAGTGCTCTGCCTTGGCCACATCCTGGATAAGGATGGCCGCAAGATGAGTAAGCACCTAGGTAATGTTCTAGAGCCAATGGCACTTATGGATCAACATGGCGCAGATGCAGTTCGTTGGTACATGTTGGCTGCCGGATCTCCATGGGCAGCACGCCGTGTCGGACATGACAGTCTCAACGAAGTAGTCCGAAAGACCTTGTTGACCTACTGGAACACCGTTTCCTTCCATGCTCTCTATGCAAATGCTTCGAACTTTGAAATCTCACAAACACCACCACTTGCAGATCGACCCTTAATGGATCGCTGGATCATCTCTGAGCTCAACATCTTGATTCAAGAAGTTGATGCAGCCCTTGAAGAATTTGATTCCCAGATTGCAGGCAGAGCCCTTGCTCGCTTTATCGATGATTTATCGAACTGGTATGTGCGCCGTTCTCGTCGCCGTTTCTGGGATGGTGACACGGCAGCCCTTGGAACCTTGCATGAATGCCTAGTGACTCTCACAAAACTGCTCGCTCCCCTAGTTCCATTTATTACTGAGCAGGTCTGGCAAGAGCTTGTGCGTCCAACAGATACATCTGCTGCAGACTCTGTGCACTTAACTAATTGGCCAGTTGCACAAGCCTCTGCAATCGATACAGAACTTGGATCACAGGTTGCGTTAACCCGACGCATTGTGGAATTGGGTCGTGCAACTCGTGCGGAATCTGGAATCAAGATTCGCCAACCTCTGGGCCGCGCACTGATTGCAGCAAGTGGTTGGTCAACTTTGCCAGAGCAAATGCGTGAACAAATTGCAGATGAGCTCAACGTTCAAACACTTGAAGATATTGCATCAGCAGATGGTGACTTAGTTGATATCAGCGTGAAAGCTAACTTCAAATCACTCGGTGCCAAGTTTGGCGGAGCGGTGCAAGAGATCTCAAAGGCAATCGCTGCAACCGATGCAACTGCGCTTGTAAAGACTCTGCGCGGAGCAGGTTCAACAATCATTGGCACCTGGGAGATCGCATTAGATGACTTAGTCATCACCGAGGTGCCAAAGAGCGGATGGAGCGTTTCTTCACATGATGGTGAAAGCGTTGCGCTGGACCTAGAACTAACCCCTGCTTTGATTGCAGCAGGCAGCGTGCGAGAGGTAATCAGATTTATTCAGGAGCGTCGAAAGAGTGATGGTTTAGATATTTCCGACCGAATCAATCTAACGTGGAATGCAACAGAAGAAATTGCAGCAGCAATTGAATCTGACAAGCAGCACATCGCAGATGAGGTCTTGGCTTTATCAATGGTGCGAGATAGCTCTTTAGCTGTAACTGATGCAGAAGTTGGTGTTGAAGTCGTGCTGGTTAAAAACTAAATACGACTTACAAAGCTCATCAGTAATTGTGTCCCGAAAAAGAGCACAATAAAACTCATATCTAGGCTTACAGATCCAAGTCGAAGTGGCGGGACAAATCGTCCAACAAACTTCATTGGCTTGTCCGTAACCGTATAAATAGCTTCGACTAAATACAGGATTGGACCTTTTGGGCGCCAGGTGCGGGAAAACATTTGAACATAATCAAAGATTAAGCGACCAAGCAGGGCATAGAGAAAAACTTGCAGAATAGTTGCAAGCAGTGAGCCAACGCTCAACATAGGTCAGCTCTGGTTAAAAAAGCTTGCTTGTGCAGCAGCTGATTTATCTTCGGTGCTGACATTTACATTTGCAGGTGAAATGAGAAATACCTTCTTGGTTACGCGCTCGATCGTTCCGTGCAAACCAAAAGCAAGTCCACTTGCAAAGTCAACAAGACGCTTGTGCTCTGACTCATCCATTTCAGTCAAGTTTATGATGACTGGATTTCCTTGACGGAAGTGCTCACCAATTGTGCGCGCTTCGTTATAGAAACGAGGATGCAAGGTAACGATGCGATCTAAAACTGGAAGATCAAGCTGCGGTGCTACTTCAACAACTGATGAGCGACGAACCGCTGCTACTGAACGAGCTTCACGAGCTTTGATGCGAACATCACCGGTTGATGCAACAGCTGGAGTAGATGAAGCTTCTGGAGTATCAAACTGAGGATCATCCATCAAGCCAAGATAGTTTCCGATACGACGCATTGGATTAGACATAGGTAAAGGTTATCGGTGGGGTGAGCGAGAACCGAGGATTGATGAACCTACGCGCACATGTGTCGCGCCATGGGAGATTGCTTCTTCATAATCCCCACTCATGCCGGCAGATAAAGATTTAGCCCCAGGGAAAAGCTTCATAAACTCGGTATGAATCACTGCTAATTGGGCAAATGCTTCGTTGGGATCCATCTCTACCGGGGGCACTGACATCAGGCCAGCCAGGGTGTGGGTTTCCGACTTTTCAACTAAAGCAGCCAAGGAATGCAACTCTTCAAGACCTGCTCCCCCGCGATGATGGGCACCATCTAATGAAATCTGCAGGAATATCTGCAAAGGATGCGGTGCAACTTTTTCAATGATTTCAAAATGACGTGGGTCATCTAAAGAGTGAATAACTGATGCCCAGGAAGTAATCGATTTCAACTTATTACTTTGAATCTGTCCCTGAAAATGCCAGGTTCCAGAAACAATTGCTGCTTTTTCCGCACCTTCGGCATCTCGGTTTTCGCCAAACTCCCGAACACCCAATTCATTGAGAATCTGTGCGTCACTTGCCGGAAAAGTCTTAGTAACAGCAATCAAGGTCACTTCGTGATTTGCCACTTTTGCGATCTTTGAACGTACTAACTCCAGGTTTTGAGACAGCTCTTCTTTACGGTTCATAAGCTCACTACCCCCGCAAAACGTCCAGTTGGATTATCCCTGCGGTGAGAATAATAGAGTGGATCTTCCTTCGTACAGATCACCGATGCCTCATAAGAAACACCCTCTGCGATTAGATCTGCGATTAATCCCGCCGGAAGATCTAGCCCCGGGGTGCCTTGATGAGTTGTTGACAATGCCCGTGGATGATCTGCAATGACATCTTGTTGCATTTGAAGTGGCACTTCATAGCACCTGCCGCAAATAGATGGTCCAAGAATTGCATGGACTTCGATTGCGCCCAGTGCGCGCATGTGATGCAGCGCCTTAATTGCAACCTTATTGACCAAACCCACCCTGCCCACGTGCACAGCAGCTACCGCCTCTTGTGAAATAAGCAGTAGCGGAATGCAATCTGCCACCATGACCGCTAATGAAATACCTTTTGTCGTCGTAATGAGTGCATCACATGTTGGCTCTTGATCAAGCACATGACTAACTACAACGACATCGTTGCCATGTACCTGATTCATAAACTGCGTACCGCCTAATAAAGCACGATTGGCAGCAACTGCAACAGGATCATCACCAACATGAAAGCCAAAGTTCAAGGATTCATACGCGCCAAGGCTGGAGCCTTTGCGTCGATCAGTGAAAAAGTGAGGCAAAGCCTTACTTCATGAAGTCAGGGACGTCGATTTCATCCTCTGCAACGAGCTCCTCAAAGGTCACGCGACGCTTTGGTGTGTCATTGCCAAGATCTAAAGCAACAGAGATTGGATCATTTGATGCAATCGGATCTGCTACCCCGCCCAGTGTTGCTGCATTAATCGATGGTGTCGAAACCCGCTTAGGTTCCCCGCCCTCAAATCCAGCTGCCACAACAGTGATTCGGACTTCATCACCGAGTGCATCATCAATTGTTGTTCCAAAGATGAACTTTGCATTTGGATGCACAGCTGATTGAACTAGCTCGCACGCCTCATTAACTTCGAATAAACCAAGATCTGATCCACCGGACACGGAAAGCAGAACTCCCATAGCGCCATCAATTGATGCTTCAAGAAGTGGACTTGAGATTGCAAGCTCAGCCGCGCGTATTGCACGGTTCTCACCGCGAGCAGATCCAATTCCCATCAACGCAGAACCAGCACCTGACATGACAGCTTTAACATCTGCAAAGTCAAGGTTGATCAGACCTGGTTGTGTAATGATTTCTGTAATTCCTTGAACGCCAGATAGCAATACCTGATCTGCGCTCTTAAATGCATCTGCCAAAGTAATTGTGCGATCTGAAATTGCAAGCAAGCGATCATTAGGGATAACAATCAATGTATCAACTTCAGCACGTAGTGCTTCGATACCAACATCTGCTTGGGCAGCACGCAACTTTGCTTCAAATGAGAATGGACGAGTAACAACACCAATTACTAATGCACCAATATCTTTTGCAATCTTTGCCACGATTGGCGCAGCACCTGTCCCGGTTCCGCCACCTTCACCTGCTGTAACAAAAACCATGTCCGCACCACGCAATATTTCTTCAATGTCATCTGCGTGATCTAGTGCAGCTTCGCGACCCTTATCCGGATCCATGCCTGCACCAAGTCCGCGAGTTGTCTTTCGACCAATATCTAATTTCACATCTGCATCACTCATTAATAAATGTTGTGCATCAGTATTAATCGCAATGAACTCGACGCCTTTTAATCCGACATCGATCATGCGATTAATTGCGTTAACTCCACCGCCACCAATGCCGACAACTTTGATGACCGCTAAATAATTTTGTGGTGAAGCCACTGTATTTCCTCCTTATGAACCATAAACCTCAACTTGAGGCTTACTATTCATTGCTTTTCGATAAGGCGAACCTAAAGCGCATACGGGTGATTATCAAACACCGACATGAAGTGTTTACCGTGTCGTCGTTTTAATGATTACTTAACAATTGGAGCATGTGGTGCCGAAACATCAACTCTTTTAATTGCTGCATTTTCTGGCAATGCAATGAGTGCTCTATAAACCTTTAATTTCAATTCATTTTCGCCATCATTGCCCCAACGGATCTCAAGATTCTTGCCAGCATTATTAACTACTAGGACAAGTGATCCAGTGCTGCGGACCTTTACAACTGTCAATGTTGCCTTGAGATCTACTGGAAGTGTGGTGAAGAAGGTCACCGCTTTTGTGGCGGCGGTTAAATCACCGGCCTGGATCTGGACCAATGGTGTTGATGGTGTTCCTCGCAGTACAAAGCTCTTACCCGTCGAATCTATGACCTTGTTGTTATAGATCGCAACCGGTGTTCGCTCTGTCAAATCAATGGTCACCTTGCCATTGATCCAGTTTCTAGAAACCTTTGCCTGTGATACCCAATCAAGAGTTTCAAACTTTGCCGCCACTGCGCGCGGCTCAACGCGAGCCAACTTTTGTCCTTTAATAATCCCAGAACTAACTTGCGAGCCAGATCCATTAATTTCTATAGAGCTCACGGTAAAGAGCGTGGACCAACCGAGGATGTAGGTGGCACCAACAAGTAGTACCGCTGAAACAAGAAGGATGAGACGACGATTCATGGTTATGCAAAACGTCGATTCAGACCATCAACAATGATTGGCGCAAGAGAGCTGACATCGCCGGCACCTAGCGTCATGATCACATCGCCAGGCTGGGCCATAGCGATTGCAGAGTCTGTCACTTCAACAAAGTTTGGGATGTACTCACCCTTCTTCATTTTGCTCGTAATTAACTTAGAAGTAACCCCGTCTATTGGTTTTTCACTGGCTGCATA
>Ga0208942_1000246_pt1 | contig 23782 bp, 11 predicted proteins | sample GreLakmeSU08MSRF_FD_187704 | JGI IMG/M metagenome (GOLD analysis project Ga0208942, IMG submission 187704) | Freshwater lentic microbial communities from great Laurentian Lakes, MI, USA - Great Lakes metaG SU08MSRF (SPAdes) | ecosystem: Environmental > Aquatic > Freshwater > Lake | place: Great... | reverse complement strand
TGTATAATCCTGAATTAGTATCATAATCACCACGGTCTCTACTAGGGTCAGAAGCATAAAGATTATTAGAACTAAAGTTTTCATACATTTCATTTTGTGCATTCTTAGTTTCTCGTCCTCTTCTTATACTATCTGCTATATCTACACCTGCATTAAATGTTTGTATTCTTGCTTCACTTACTCCAGTATTATTTTTACCAAATGTAAGTTTTCCTTTATCGTTTTGTTTTTCTACATCTATTGCTATTTGTTCATCACCAATTGGTTTCTTTTTAAAAGAATTATTAAATGCATCCATTGTACTTACAGTAGGTAACTTTGGCATAATGTTTGGATCTAAACTAGGATCAACATTAACTTCATTTGGTTTATTAAATGAATCTTGATTAGCATAAAAATTATTAACAGGAGCACCTATAACTGGAGTACCTGAATTTGATGCTGCAATAGAAGGATCAATAGGAGCATTAGGTGGAGCAAAAGTTTGATCATTAAAAACTGGATTAGCTACACATTTATTTGTATTTGGATCTAATGTTTCACCAGCACCACAAGGTGGTGGACCACCAACAACTTTTTTTGGAAGAAATTTATTTAAACTTCCACCATATTGTTTTAAAATTGGTTTAACAGTAACTTCATCTAAAACTTTTTTTCCATTCCATAATTCAGGATCTTGAGATTTATTTAAATCACCAGTTCCTAAATACACTTGTTCTGGAGAATATGCAAAATCAAAAGCATTTACGTAACCATCATTATTATAGTCACCATTTAATACATCTATATCTTCATAATCATACATTTCATTAGATTGCATTTCATTATTTCTTGGTCCTGATGTATTAATTAATTGATCAAATGAAAAAGGTTGAGACTTAGTAGGTACAGTTAATGAATCTTTCATGTATTGCATAGGTGCAGAAAGTGGTTCTGGTTTTATAATCCAACGGTTACTTTTCTCATCCCAAATCTTACCTTGTTTTATAAGCATATCTTCATTAGATATTGGAACATTATCACTTTGTTCACTACCTATTAGATTACCATATTCATCTAAACCTTGTCTTTTAAGTCTTCTACTGTTTCTTTCATTTTGTCTTTCTCCTTTTCTAATAGCCATTCTAGCTTCTAAACCTAAACCATCAACATTACTTCTTTGGCTTTGATTAGTTAATGAAGGGTTTTTACTATCTACTAATTGAGGAACATCAGAAACATTACCATTTTTATAATACACTGTATATTTTTTAGGTTGATGTAACCAATTTCTTTTAGTTACATCAACTCTGTCAAATTTAGAATCTCCAGTAGGTAAATTTACCATTTGTCCAGTTTTTGGATTATATACTCTTGTAATAACATTACGAGATTTTTTTGAACTACCTAGTATTTCTCCAGGAAAATATTTTTGAACAGCTCTTTTAAATCTACCACCTTTTTGAAATTGTGAAAAAGATGATTCACCACCATAAGCCATAGAGTCTTGTTGATTTCCTGAAGCAGAAGATGTAGAATTTTGAGTACCTAACATTTGAGCAGCTTGTTCATTTTGATCTTGTATTGGATTATTTTGTGATTGTGGATTTATTATTTCTTCAAGCATTGGATCATTAACTTCTTTCATTTTTTTAAACCACTCATCCATTTTGTATTTTTTAGATGTCATTCCAACAGCTCCAACAAAATCAGTTAATCTTTTTTTTACTGAATCTTTTAAATCATCTGTTTGAGTTGCTTGTTGAAAAGGTTCATTTTCTTCATTTTCAGGATTATCTTCTTCTCCACCATCTTGTTTTTTTAAAAGATTAAAAACATTAGAAGCATATTTTTTATTAGAGTTACCTCCATATTTAGCATAATCTAAATTATTTTCATAATCTAAATCAGTTTTAAAATAATTATTTGGTTCAAAAATTGGTTCATATGGTATTTGATAATTATTAATATCTGAAAAATCAAAATTTTGTGCTATACCACTTTTAGATAATCTTTCTAATTCAGAAGTAAAATCATTATTTTCATCTTTTATAATTTGATCATCTTCATAATATTTTTCTTCAGATTCTTCTTCTTCATCTTCTTCTTCTTCATTTTCAAAAGCTTGTCCTAATGCACCACCATATTGAAAACCTAAATAATCTTGACTACTATTTGCTGCATCTTCTTCTTCTTGATCTATAACAGATGTATCATTAGCAACTTCTAAACTTTGTTCATTGTACTGATTCATCTGATTTTCAGCTTCCTCATCTTTTTGTTGCTCTATTGCTTGATTTGGATCTTCATATTTTTGTTCTTCTTCTTCTCTTGCAATTTTATTATTTTCTTCATCTTCTTCTGTATATTCATCATTTTCAATCATATAGTTAATAACAGAATCTACAATCATAACAGCTTGTTTTGATTCTATTTTACGAGCAATTAATGCATCATAAGCATCTTCAGGAGATTGTCCATTCTTAATTGCATTGTAAACAGATGTCATTATAAGAGATGCTTCTTTTTGACTTTCATTACTTCCTTGAAATTGTTCGTTTTGCATTTTTATAGTTTTACTAATATATACATTATAAGATACATAAAATTAATTTATTAAATAAACATTTTAAGTTTACTTGGATCACCACCTTTTTTATAATTGTAGTAAGAATAACCTGGAACTCCATTTTCTATTTCATCTCCACTATATCTACTACGTAATGTTTTTATTGTACCATCAGGTTGTTTTATCTTTTTATTACTTTTACTTCTCCAGAAATTTTTAGCTCTTTTAGTTTGTACTTGCAAACCAGTAACAGGACTTTTAAGAGGTGTGTCTACAAATCCTTCAGAAGTATATACTTTACCATAACCTAATTTATTATTACCATAACTTGTAGCACCATATAACATGTCTCCAAATTTTGTTTCACTATTTAAATCTAATATATCAAATATTTCTTTTGCTTCTTTAGCAGCTGCTTCTTTTGATATTGGAGTTTTTCTCCATACTTCAGCACTTTGTGAAGGAGTATCAAAATCAGGTCTAAATTTCATTAATCTTTCAGTTAAAAAATCTATTGCTTCTTGTTTTGATTCAAACTTTTTATTAGTTTTTGGATTAAAATCATGTTTCCAACTATAACCATGATATTTTTGTAATACACCTGTAGAACCAATTTGTTGACCATTTTTAGTTAATGAAACACTTATAGTTCCCATAACTTCATTATTTTTATTTACTATATTTTTAATTCGTTTACCATTTTTTGTATTTACTGACATAAGAGAAGCTCCTTCTAATTCTTCTATTGCTTTTTGAGATAAACCTTCTTGATTTATCATTTGTTGTCTTAAATATTGAGTACCATATAAATCTCCTAATTTACTTTCTAATTCATAAAGTAAAACTTTTTCACTATTAGTAAGGTTAGTTATATTTGTTCTATATTTATCAACGGCCATTTCTAAATATTTTACAGTTTTATCTAAATCTTTTGTCTTTATAATTTTATTAGGATTAACTTTTATAGTATGTGGATAATCTGTCATATTATATTCTACAACAGCACTATGTTTATTTGGACTTATTTCAACAGTATATACTTCTGGATCATATATATTTGTTAAATCTATTTTTTCACTAAGTAAAGGTTTAAGTGTTTTTTTTATATCATTTGCAATATCAACATCTAAACTATTATCTGATTTATTAATTGTATTTACTATGTCTGTAATTCTTTCATTATAATTTTGTGTGTTTTCAAAAACTTCATTAGGTTTCCAAATTGCAGATTCCTCTGCATCTATTCTTGGTCTAAATGACTCAATATTATCTAATTTTTTAATACCAGATAATTCATTTGATAAAGTTAAATCAGGTATTAAAATATTAATAGAATCAGGTAATTTTTCTAATTGTTTAAATGGAATTCTGTTTTCTGTTATATCTCTAAACCAATTTTGAAATTCTAATGCACTTGGCATACCTTGTACATTACTGTCAATAGCATCTAAAATTTTTGTTAAAGTTTCTATATCAAATCCTAACTCATTAAGTCTATCAATCATAGCTGCATTATCTTGAGAACTACTCCATATTTGCATTTGTTCTCTTGATAAAGATGGTTGCCATGTTTGATTAGAACCTACATTAGGAATAAAAGAATTTATATCATTCTCTAAATTACTATTAACAGGATCATCATATGGTCCTGATGTATTAACATTATATGCTTCAGCCATTTCTTTTTTAACAGCAGCTAACTCTTCCGGAGATAAATCTTTAAATGGATTATCAAAATCATCTATACCTACAATATAATTATTTAAATCATTAGAAAAAGTATTTTCAACATTTTGATTATTTTCAAACTCTTTAAATGACATAAAATTATCATCTGCTCCAGAATACAAATCTGGATACATTTTATCAAACTTTTCTGTTAATGAAAGACGATTTGTAGGACGAGATATATTTGCTTCTTCAGTAAATCTTTGAAGATTACTTACAGCATTTATTGCAGGATTATCTGATACAAAATTTGGTTGTTGATAAATATTATTTGGTTCTGGCAAAGCTGGTCTTTCCATCATTTGTGGAATAGTTCTTTGAGAAACAGTACCATCTACTAAACTTTGTACAGGTTTTGATATATTATTTATATCTAATGCTTCAACATCTGTTGCAATTTTAGAATCTGTAAATTTTTCTAATGCAGAAACTTGTTGAAGAGGTTTAGCTTTTGATAAAGTTTTTAAATTTCTGTATTGTTCTAAAGTTAATGGTAAAAAATTTTTAGCTTTAGCAGTATTATTTAATCTAGCTAAACCCATTGTTTCACTTAGTTCACCTAATCCTAAAAAATAACTAGATACTAACAAACCTTCATTTACTGCTTTTCTCCAATCACTTGATAAACCTGAAGTTATAGCTTCAGAAACATCTTTTGCTAAAGGTCCTTTTACAGCTTCATAAGCACCTAATCCTGCAAAACCTGCATTTAAAAGTGTACCTACTGTAGCACCACCTATTAATGGAAGAGCATTAACAGCACCTAATACTTCTGGTGCAGCAACAGCTCCTATAGTTTTAAGTGGAATTTCAGCTAAATTACCAAGCATGTCTGAATAATTTCCTTTTTCATAATCAACATTTGCTTCAGCTGCAGATGAAAAAGGATTAATATAATTCAACATTGAATTTAAAGGACTGTTATCATACTGCAATCTTTCTTTTGTAGCATCATAAAAAGGGCTATTAGGGTCTCTTACAATAAATCTACTTTGAGGTATGCGTCCATTTTCTCCTTCCCAAACATCATTTTCAAAACTATTTAATGGATCTGCTAAATAATCAAATGCATTATCAATACCTTTTTCAACAAAATTTGTATTTTCATTATATTTTTGTTTATATATTTTTAGTAATTCATCTTTATATTTATATGTTGGGTCATTTAATTTTTCTAATAAATAATCATCATATGAAATATTACTATCTCTAAATTTTTTATCTGAATTTATTTTTTTCCTATACTCATTTTGTAAATTAAGTATAACATCAGCATTATTTTTTTTAATAGTTTGACTTAAATACTCTTTCTTTTTTTTATCTATAAACATGTTTAACCTTTCATCTTTACTCACTATTGCTCCGGGAGTTGACTCATAAGGAATTTCCATTAAACCTGGTTTCTTATTAGGAATAAAAGGTTTAGGTTTTTCACCAATTGGAAGATATTTATTATTTTCTGAAAGTTGTTGTAAAAGAGGTTTATTTTGTTCTTTAATAATCCGTTCTTTATCTTCTCTTACCATTTGTTGGTAAAGCAATTCTTTTTGTTTATTTATTTCTGCTTGTTGCTTAGCTCTTATAGCAAAAACTTCTTGTTGACGTTTTTTTTGCATTGCTATAGCATTTGCTTTTAATTTAGGATCTGCAGCATCTAACTGATCAATATAATCATCTTTACGATAACTTGGTTTTTTATTATTGTTATTAACTGTAACATTTTCCCATCTTGATTTAGTACCTCCATTTTGAGCTTTAGGTAAAAAACTATTTACATTATTTGATTTTTTATAAATTCTAACTTTCATAACTTTATATATTATATAATATAATAAATTTATATTTATAGTTTAAACATAAAATATTTAAAACTGTTGACCACCATATTTTTTAAATGTAGTAACAAAATTCTTTAACATTTTTGTTCCTTTTAATGCATCTTTATTTGCATCAGTTCCTTTATCAATAAGTTGACCTACATTTCTAGCTCTATTAAAATGTTTAAGTTTATCATATTTAGAAAAACCAGCTGCAGTAGATGTAATTTTAAATAAATTTTTAAATAATTCTACAGATTTATCATTATTCCATTTAGATTTATCTGAAAGAAGTTTAACTGTATTTGGTATATGTTCAGTTGTTGCATCATATACACTATGATATGTTAATGCTTTACCAACAGATGGTAAATAACTTATAGGTTTAAATGCAAATGCTGCTTTAGCAGCTTTCATTCCAAGACCAACAAGACCACCACCTGGTCCTATAACATACTTTCCAGGATAAAACATACTGATTCTACCTGATTGTAATTTAGTATCTTCTGGTTTATAACCATCTAAAAAAATAGGATTTCTTTGTGAATTAATAAAATATTTATTATCAATAACAGGAGAATTTTTAAGATTTTCTTTTGCTTTTGGTGTAAAATTATCTGAGATTTTATTTGTTTTATTATGATAAGCAGTTGCATCTTTTTGTTTTTGTAAATCTTTTTCTTTTTCAAAAAAACTTTTTAAATCAACATTTTTATTAAATGAATTAACTAAAGGTTTTTGATAATTTACTTTTGTATTGTCAGAAGAATTAGATAAAACTTTAGACATACCATCATCAACAGGTTTAGCCATTTTATCTAAAACTGCAGTTCTAGCTTTAATATCTCCTTTTGATAAAGGTTGATAGTTTCCAGACCTGTTCCAATCTACTTGCCATTGACCATTAACTTTTTTATAATTACCTTTACTTCCTTTTACATTGTATATTCCACCATTTTGAAAATTATATCTTAAATTTAATTTAGGTTGAAGTTTAATAGGATCTTTAACAAAACCATTTTCTCCTGGATAACCTGTGATAGCAGTATTAACTCCTAAACCAAGATTTAAATTTTTAAAATCTTTAGAAATATTAGCTTCATAAGCACCTTTAAAATATTGTCTATCATTAGATGACACTGGTACAACACCTAAAGCATTTAAGTGTACCCCTGATTTAGGAAAACTTAATCCTCCACCTCCAATAATATTTCCTTGATCACTATTTAAAAAACTATATTTAGACATTCTAGGATTACCTCCTCTATAACCACTTACATAAGCTGCAGGATTAACAACAGGTTCTTGATTCCAAGATGGTTTTTGCATTATAGAATTAGGTACACATTTTTTACCATTCCAGTATTCTCCATTTTCACATTTATTTTTTTCACCACCATCAGCATAGTTATCTATTTCTTCTACTACATAACCACCTTTTCTATATTCTTCTATTTCATCTTCATCAAGATCAGCTTCTATATAGTCATTACTTATACCACCATATTGTTTTTCAATCATAGTAGGATTAGTTCTTGCCTTTTCTTCTAAAACTTTAATATCTTTCTCATAAAACTTTTCAGGATTAAATCTAGATACATATGCAACTTTTTCTTTATTTGGTATAATACTATTCCACATTCCTCTATTCCAACCAAAGTTACTCTCTTGACCATTACTGTCTAAAAAAATAGGAGTACCATCAACATCATAATTTGAGAAAGTCATGGCATGAGAATTGCCTGCACCTTTAAAATTAATAATATCTCCTTCTCGTAACATACCTGTTTCTTTTGATGCAAAATTTGGATCATGTGTTTTAGCTACTCTAGAAAAAGGTATAGTACCTTTACTTACAGCATTAATAAATTTATCATTAGATTCAAAAGGCATTAATGGAATTTTTCCTTTTGTTTCTGGTAAACATTGATAACCTAATCCTGCAGACCACATGCAATTACCAACAGTTGTAATAGCAGGAGTATTTCCTAATCTTTTTGATATTACTTGAGCACCTTTATCTGTCCATATTTTTTTGGCATTGTCATAACCACCAGTTGTTTGTGCAACATCCCACATAATATTTACATTTTTTTTAGGAATGTAAGATCCTTCATCTAATATCTTTTGTATTTGATCTGTTTCTTCACATCTACCATCGTCACAATTTTCCAATGAAGATTTTTTTACACAGTTACCATTAATATATTCAAATCCTTCAGGACAAGGATTACCACCACCTACAAATTTATTTAAGCCACCATCTTGTGCATGAACTAATCCTTGACCACCACATTCATGACAAGTAGTAATATCTTTACCACCATCTTCAGCATCCCATTTCCAACCACACTTTTTACATGTAACTTTTTTAGTAAGTAAAGAACCACCTTCTGCATAATACTTTGAGTTAGGATCAAATACTTTATTCTTTCTGGACTTAGGTTTTGCAAATAAAAAATTTTGTGTAAAAAGTTTATTAGTTGCACTAAGACTTCTTGAGTAACCTTTAGAATTTTTTTTATTAGGCATTTTTAAAACAGCACCACCTTTACGTTTTATTGGAATTTCTCTAATTACTTTTGCTCCAGGAAGAGTATGTAAACCTGTATTTTTTTCTATAAATTTAGTTAAACCATTATTTGCTTTTAATTTTAAATCATAAACAATATTATTTGAATCAATAGTATTTGATTTTACATCTATATATGGTAAATTTTTAAAAGGTGAATATGTTCTATAACCATCTTTTTGTGGTGTCATACTTCCACCTTTCTTTTTTTTAAAATCTTCAGGTTGTTCTAACTCAGGCTGTAATCTATAATTAGTAGTAATTTCTTCTCCAGGATTTAAATTTTTTGAAGCAATTAAATATCTTTTATTACCGTTTTTTATATTATTTGCCGTAGGATTTTTTTCATTATGATTATGATTACTACCTATTTCTTTTGTAGGTTGTCCATCAACATGAGCTAATCCAATTACCTCACCTTTTTTAAAAGATGCATTAGTAAATAAACCTTTACCAGCTCCTTTTATACTAGATTGTTTTGTTATATATTTTTTCATTATCTTGGGGATATTTGAATCTTAGCATCAAACACTTTAATTATCATATTAACATCATTTACAACTCCAACAGGTGCTGCATTTCTTGTTAAATTTAAAAAATTTAAATAACTTCTAAACTTTTTTCTTTGAAGTGGTGCTTTAGCATAATTTAAATTAGATGGATTTAATATTTTTTTATAACCACTAGCATCTGTTATCCATATATTTCTTTCAATATAATTTCCAGACAATACAGTTGTACCAGGAACTAATGGTCCTAATGGTGGATAACCTGAACCTACAGGAAATTCACCACGGTCTGTAGTAATATCCCAAAATTGATTAAATCTATATTTATTTTCTTCTTTAGAAAATAATATATCATAAGAAGCAAAGTTTGTTGTGTTTAATTTAGGGTATGTTAAACTTAATGTAACATTATTTTTAGGAAATATATTTAAGTTTAAATATCCAGATACTTGTTCATTATTAAATACAACTACTTTATCAAAGTTATAATCTAAAATTTTAAATTGATCAACACAATTAATACTTGATCTTTTATAACACTCTAATATATATTCAAATGATCTTATAGTAGTTACTGTTTGTCCAGTAATGTGAGGAAATTCAATTTCAAAAGGATATGGTGTATCATAATAATTACAAAAATTATTACATATAAAATTATGTTTCCATAATGAATTTTGTTTTCCTATATCTCCTGTTGTTAAAAAAGTATTTTTTGTTCCTAAAGATAAACTAGGATGCCAATCATGAAAAGAAATCCATGTTTTTGTTTTTGGGTCATAACTTATTGTCCATGATGCATCTTCAAATAATAATGGATCTCCTAATAAATATCTACCTTGTCCATTTAATGTAAAATAGTCTCCTTTACCATTGTCTTTACCATAAGTAATTAAAGGTACATAAGCAACAGTTCCTGGAACTCTTGGAATTGGATCAGTAACTTGTCTTAATCTATAATCTTTTTTACTAAAATATAACATTGTGTTATCACTATCATACATAGTTTGACAACCTATACCAGCTACTGGATTATCTTTATATGGATAATCAGGAAAATCTTCAGTAAGTTTATATGGTAAAAATAAGTTAAACCACCATTTTAATCCTATAGAAGATATTTCTTCTAAACTTTGACCATAAGTAAAAATCTTACCTTGATTTTGAGATATATAATATATTCCTACAGGAGAAGATATAACTGACAATCTATTTTGTGATGAACCATATTCATATGATTTATCAGCATTTGTTATAGCTTGTCCAGGTTGTGAAAATAAACCACCATCTCCAATAGTAAGTTTAGTTCCTAAATCAGTTTGTAATTGATCAGTACCCTGAAACATTAAAGGACTATCATTTTTAAATGTAATTAATATACCACTTTTATTTACACTTTTTACACCACTTACTTGTGATTTAAATTCTTTATAATTATTTGCTAAATATATAAACCAACTATCTTTAAATGATTCATCTTGTTGTTGCAATGAATAATATATTCTATCCGGATAATAAGTATAACAAAGTTTTGAAACATTTGGATCATAGTATCTACTTTGTAATGCACTTTGAGAAAAATATTGTGTAAAGGCTTTAGATATACTTAAAGAATAATCATACCTATATTGATTACCTCTAGTTATAATTGCCGGATCAGTATTAAACATACGTGTAGTATCTGTATATCTATAAGGATCATAATGTTTTTCTCCTTCTGTTATTCCTTGTTGTCTAAAATCAACTAATACATCTGATTCAACAAAAAAATCTTTAACACTAGAGTTAAATAAATAAAAATTAGCATTTGGAACACTAAAATCAAATAATAAACCATAATTACCTTCATCATCATTTGTATAATTATAATTACCACTACTTGTTAACCAATCAAGTTGATAGTAAGCACTTGGCCATATTCCTGTACCAACAGAAGAAGGAGTTGTATCTAAAAAAGTTAATATATTACCAAAGGTTGGTGATAAAACAGATGGATCATATTCAATACTATTTATAAAAAATCTTGCAGCAGGAATCATATTATACAAAGTATAATTATATTCATAACCATCAGGTTGTTGCCATAACCAATCATAAAAATAAAAGAAAGTATTTTTTTCAGTATATCTATTTATAAAAGTATCACCTCCAAAAAATATAGGAGTAGCATTTAATCTATACCATATTAAATTATTACTAAGTGTTACTGGATTAAAAATTCCTGGACAAGTACGACCAGAAAAAGTTGTAATAAAATTATTTTCTGGAACAGGATTACCCAAAACAACTGGTGCATCAAATAACATTTTTTGTTCACATGTAGTAATAGGTATTTGTTTTATACCATTTAACTGACCATATTGATTTCTAAGTCTAACTTTAATACCTGCATAATGACTTGCTATTGTACGATTAAAAGGAACACCTGTATTTTTAAAATCAGGTAAATTAATAATAGGATTACCTATATTAGATTCAGTTTGTATTAATGTGCCTAATGTAACTAATGAATTATCTGTATTAATAAATGCAGGACCATCTGTAACTGCTCTTCCTGTTTCAGTTCTTAAAACAACTGTGTCAGATCTTTTTAAATTATTAATAGTATATGATTGATAAGTACCACTGCTATTTTGATATAAAGGAACTTCTTGTATATTATCTCTAATATAAAAAGCATCTTCTATACTGTATCTAAAAATATTTGCAGCAGGTTCCGGAATAAAATTACCATAAAAACCATAAGATATACTTTGTAATGCATACTGTTTAAAACTTATAAATAATAAAATTATTTTTTGAGCAGCATTTGCACCTTCTGAAAAATAATATGCCAGTTTACCTATAGCATTATATGCTGTACTTAATACAGAACCAATTGCTTGTTTATCACCTAAAGTATTATTATATTTTATAGATTCATATTTACCACCTCTTAAGCCTAATGCCATATTATTATTTGTATTTGATATAGTACTTATAGATGGAGTGGCACCAAATGCCGCACCTAAACCACCAGGACCTGTAAAATAAGCAAGTATAGCCGGATTATAACCTGTAACAGGAGTATTATTATTAGTATTAAATGTTGTATCTTGTGTCCAATCATTAAAACCAACAGTTGTACCATCAACAGTATTATTACCTGATAAATTTGACCAACTGCCTGTACCTGTTCCTGTATTTGAACCTGCAACAGGAGTCCAAGCACCAGCAAAAGTAAAATTCATATTACCACTTCCACCACCAATAGCGTTAACTTGTTGACCCATTGTATCATGGTCCATTGCACCAGAAGGTATCTCTTTAGTTGTTCTTCCTATCATTGATAAGATAGCTTCAATAACTCCACCAACTATCATCATTACTGTTGATGTATCACTTAATAATTTAAATTGTGGATGATCACTTGGTGTAAGAAATTGTTGTTGAGAAGTTCCATTTAATTGACCATATAGTTTTAATTCAGTTACTGATAAAAAAGGTGTTCTAAACATTGTATCGGGTGAATGAAAAGTCATCATGTCTTCCGGTACATCTTGATCAATTACAGGTTCTTGATTATTTTGAGCACCAGGATTTTGAGGTATTCTAATATATGGATCATTATATCCAGCAACATGTCCTCCTAATCCTCCTGAACCTGTTGGTAAACCACTTGGTGGAGTAATTGTATTAAAAGGATAATTAGGATATAAACCAGTTGATGCTGTTGCAGCTACAGAACCTTTTATTACAAAAGTTCTGAGATTATTTAACATACCTTTTGCAATAATAGATTTGTTGCCTTCTCTTGAACCTCTTAATATTTCATAACCAACTATTCCTGGAATATCATTTCCTTCATTATCTTTTGGATAAGTAATGTTTTCAAAAAAAACTCCCATGAGTCTAATTCTGTTATCATTATTTTGAGTTGCTGTTGAAGTATTTACATTAAAATGATATGTATTTATAGATAAAGCATTATCTGGAAATTTATGATGTCTTATATTTTTTCCACATAAATCAAAATCAGTAGTTGGTAAACCTGTTATAGGATCAATAGGAGTAGGAGTCCAACATTGTGAAGTTGAATTCCATATATTAGGTTGATTATCAGGATACTTTTCAGATGACTCCCAATAACCCATAAAACCTGTTGCAAGTACTTCACCTCCATCTGGTAGTATAGTGCCCGGTAATGATAATTGTGAAGCAGTATTAAACACCTCAAATACTTGATCATCAGGTGTCAAACTATTTAAATTTGCTGCAGAAGCATTACTTAATATTGTTGTTTCACTAGGATAGGTTAGATAAGTTGTTGGAGGTCTTCCTGGAATATGGTATGATGCAGATTTATCTCCTGTATCATAAACCCATCTAATAAAAAAAGTATATACTTCATCTCTTAAATAAGAACCTTTACCTCCACCTTTAACATAATAGTTTCCTGGATATTGAACTGAAGCCCAATTAGTTATAATTAAATTTGCTAATGGTTGATAATTAAAATCAAATTTAGATGTTGGACCTACTCTTAATAAATAATTATTTACTTCTGATATTTGATCTGATTTTTCAAACACAGGAGTTTGAATTGGTAAAAAACTAACAGGTACAGTAATTAAATCTTCTTTAATCTGGTCTAGTTCAATTACTGAAGTATTAGTAGAATAAAAACCAATCTGTTTAGCTACAGTACCTTGATTAATATTTTGTACTACTACTAATATAAATTCATCAAAATTTTCAGAATCTGCAGTTACAGAAATTCTTATTGCTCCTTGTAAATCATCAGGTGCCCATACTGGTTGTGTATTACTTGAAGAAAAATAGTCAGTTACTTTTTGACCTTTTATACTATAAGCTATACATGCAAAGTATGTTCCATTTCTTAATGTACCTCCAGAACTTCCTAAAGTTATATTAAGACAAGGTGTTGTCATTAATCTTGCTAATCTAATTTTATCACAGTCTAATACATTTGTATCAGTACAAATTTCACAATCATTTATTATTGGACAAGTTTGAATCCATTGTACACCAGGCCATAATATAGGTGGGTTAACACCATTAGTATAATAATTTACATTTGCTGGTGCTGAAGAAGAACCTTGATATGTATATGATGTTGGTATCCAAGTTTGAGGGTCTCCAACATTTAAAAATCTATCAGGATTTAAACCATCTGCAAAATATACTTGCCATGTACAATCTTCTTTTTCTCTTGATACACCGGATACTAAAAATCTTTTATCAAAACCTAAACAAGCATCTTGCACAATAGGTTGATAAATACATCTTTCTTCTTGTAATAAACCAATCTCAGACATAATTGGTCTACCCTGATTATCATGACCAGCTGTAAAAATTATCCACTTATCTGAAAATATTTGAATACAACCAATTATATATAAATCTGTAACAGTAGACTGCATAGTCTCTCCTGTTACTGCACATAAAAAATTTGATGCTTCATTTGATAATGTACCTAATTCACCTTCAGAAGTATTATTAACAGCATTACGAGCATGTGTCCACATACCATCATTTACAAATGTAGGATCTGAATCTTTATTTAATCCTTTAGTAAATGTGCGTGTTATATTTTGTCCTGAATTTTCTGATTCTGCCATTTTTATATAACTCTAGTGTTTCTAAAACTTCTTGGATGTTCATTATTTGGTCTATGACTTGTAAACATATCATAATATTTACTATGCATAGCTCTTCTATTTGTCCACCAAATTTCTTCAAGCTCACTAAAGTTTGGAGTATTAACCAAACTAAGTGCTTGATTTCTAGCAGCTTTTAATCTACTTTCAATTAATTGCATTCTTTGTGAAACATCTTCACCATTCATTAATAAATTTTCAAGTATTCTTGATTTAAATGCATACTCATAATATTCATTTATAAGATCATGATCTGGAACTAATAAATTTCCATTATCATCTTCCATAGCTCCTTGATAATTTAAATAAACTTTACATGTGTCTAGTGTAGTAAATAAAAAACCACCTTTTATCCAACCTTCATCTAAAGTATTTACATATAAGTTTGGACAGTCACAAGAAATTTCTTGACTAGTTTTCATTCTTAATGGAAGCAGTGTACTATAGGTTCTTGTTTGTCCAGTATTTACTATTTGAATAAGTTCAGATTTATCTCCTTTACAGTTCATAAAAACTCTTGGCCTTATGCAAGTATCTCCATAAGGATTAAGTGGATCATATGAGCTAGGAATAGTTGGTGTAGGGCATTCTGCAACACAAGAATTAGTAGGACAAGCTGCAGTAAGATTACATGGATTAGAATTACATGTAGAACAGTTAATTGTAATAGGTGCACATACATTAACACTAGAAGGTGTTTCAACATAAGGAACCTCTTGTATGTTAGTTCCACCAACTATTCCATTGTATCCTATACTTTCAGTAAATTCACCACATAGTAATGCATAATTAAATACATAAAAGTCATCAGGTAACTTTACTCTACCATGACATACTTCTAATACAACTTCTTTAGTTTGATTTATTCTTAAACCTAAATCATAGTTTAATTTTTTAGCTAACTTAATAAGCTGTTGAGGCTCTATCATGTTTTCTAAAGCAAAAGTATTAAAGTCTATTGATACATCTTCTAAGACTGAATCAAAAGTTCTGTACCGTAAAGTATAATTAAAGTCCATTATCTAAGTGTATTTTGACTATCATCAGGTCCATCTGTTGGAATTGATATAGTCATAGTTAATTCTTTTATTACAAATTGTTCTACTTCAGAAAATAAATATTCTGGCAATGAAAAAGGTTCATCTTGTCTTACTGTACATTCTTTTGTATCACATGTTTCAATTGTTCCTTCAAAAATTGCTTCCATTCTTATTGCTTCCCAATCTACATTAGGACAATATATATAACCATCTAAATACCAAAAATAAAAATTTCTATTATATTTCCAAGTTGTAGTTTTAGTCATAGAAGTCCAAGTACCTGGATCTGTTCTAAACATTTCTATAGTACCATCTATTGAAGATGTGGTACGTATAATAGGTCCTGCCATTCCATTTAGTATTCCCGGAATCTTTTCTTTTGATCTCTTAAAATAACAACCTGAATATATTCCAAGACAACCAGCTTCTACTTTATCTACATCTATTAATTCTATATAAGGAAGAACTCTAAATAAAGAACTAATTTTCATTAGTCTAAACTGATTGTCTTCTCTTTTAATTAATGTTTGTGAATATTTTAATAAAGATGAATATATTATTCTATCGGTTAAAAAAGCATCTTCTTTAACAGCTTTTAATGTATTTCTTACTCTTGATATTGTTTCACCAATTGTTGTCATAAGTTAGAGTCATTATATTGTTTTAATGCTAATTCAGCTTCTTTATTTTTTCTATCTCTATATACAGCTTTACTGTATGTTAAGTTTAATTTTTTTGTAGCATCTACTACAATATACATGTTCCAGTTTTCTGGATAAGTTTTAGCTACACTTCTTTTAAAATTTCTACATGCAGTAAATCCCCAAAACTCTCTATTCTTTATTTTATGTTTAGGAGCATGATTAGTAAAAAATATTTTTGCTAACTTACCATCAGTCTCCCAATTATTATTTGATACTGATACTCCGTACTTTAAAGATTTAGCATAGTTTACATTTTGTTTTTTACTTTGCTGACATGTCCCTATAAATAACCAACCTATTGATTCAGGTAATTGAACACCATCTCTTACATCAATTACTTTATTATATACAGCATAATTAAATTTTTTTATAATGTTTTTTAAATCATAATTATCTAAGTTTTTGTATTTACTATACTTTTTTTTAAAACTTTCAAAAAATTCTTTATTCAAAACATTATATACAGCTGGTCTAAATCTTGGAGCTGTAACATCTGGTTTTTTAAATTCTCTCATACTATATATTTAATATACTAAAAATTACTGACATGAACAAATGTAAAGATAGTATAAAAAACAAAACCCCCACAAGTGCGGGGGTATTGTCTTGTTGCCACAGTAACCAACAAACTGTAACTTTTTTATGCCAATATAACAACTCTTACCCTTACTGCTGGAGATATGGGTGCTATATTTAAAGTAATAACTATATCACCTGTAGTATCATTAATATCTAATACATATCCTTCAGTACCAGCAATTCCAAATGGTTTTTCTGGAATTGATTTCCAAAATCCATTAAGTAAATAATAAAGTCTAACATGTAAATCACATTTTTCACTACTTGAATTAAAACATCCTTCAGGAATTAAACCACAAGTTACTAAATTAGATCTTAAAATTGTAAAAGTTTCATTATCAAATACACTATTTTTTTCAAATATATATTTAAAAAATGATACACAAAAATAATCAACCATATCTTCTAATAATTCTGTCAATGTAGAATCAGATGTTATTACTACATCTTCATTACAAGAAATATTTGGACCATTGTATATAATACAATCTGAACTTAAAACTTCTTGACAAGGGATTGGATCCGGACAACCTGCAGGAGTAGGGCATGGAGGAGGACTAGTTAAAAAACTATCCCTACATCCACATTTTGCACATTTGTTATTACAACTACTATAGTTATGATTACAACTGGTACAAGTACTATTAGTATTATTACAACTCATTATAATTTAAGTTTTATTTTATTTAATATAAAATTATTTTACTCTTTGTACAGTAAATCTAACAACATCACCTGTTTCTCTAACATAATCATAATTTGTTAAATTAATTACTTTTAAACAAAGTGTACTTGTTGCTGTAAATTGTCTTGTTATTGATCCATTTATACAGGCAACTTTATGAATTACAGTAGGTGAATCATTATTAATACAATAAGAATTACATGAAACGGGTGTTACAATTCCAGCTATCCACATACCTGGTGTAGCAGCATCATACCAACCATTAGTAGCTTCTCTTGAAAAATTTATAAAAAACGATATAGTATATACACCAGTTACAGGTACAGTAAATATACCTGTTGATGCATCATATGCAGTGCCAAAATCATTATATTCAATACTTGCCATTTGCATGATTGTTCCCTGACATAAATTTCCTACAGACAAACTAGGAGTTGTTTTAAGTAAGTTATCTGGAGTTTTATAAACACTTAATCCTGGAAGAGGTGTTATTGATACTTGATATGTTGTATTTCTACATGATACAGTAGGTGTAACTGTAATACCAGTTCCAGCTGTTACAACAGATGTTGCAAATTCATTATACAAATCACATAGTACTACCCATAAGTTTTGTATAGTACTAGCAACAGTTGTTGGTGATGATATCCAATTAGCAGCTGTAGAATATGCTGTACAAGTTGATACTTGTAAATCTGTATTTGTTATACATTGAGTTAAAACCGCATTAGTTAAAGCTACAGGTGTTCCTGTTGCAAGTAAAAGTGCACAATAACCAGATGTAGCATTATTCATTAATGCATTAAGTACTTGATCAATAGGATAAGATCCAGGAGTTAATATACAAGTAACTGGAATACTAGGTAAAGTATAAACATAAGGTACAGCATTTTCTAAATCAGTAACTCTTATATCTAATTCATTAAGTGTATTATTAATTATAGTAATTTGATCTATAATAGAACATATTCTTAATCCTATTGCAGTTACATAATCTATTAATGTCATTACAGTAACTCCATTAACTATAAAACAAGGTGCTACAGTTATTAGTACATCATCAGTTTTTACATTTGTACCTGTTGTAGATAATCCCTGTGATAAACAAATTTGTTCTATTAAAAATTGTAACAGTTCTTGATAAGTTTCTGGTTTACAACCAACTAAATTAAAACAAGAAAGATCATAATTTGTAATAGAAAGTTGATCCATTACAGTACATAACTCAGCAGCAAGATTTGCTATTACATCTGATATAGTATCTCCTTTACAAAGTTTAATACAATCTAAATCAGGTCCTTGCCAAATAACACAGTTAGATGATGTTGGACTACAGGGAGAGTTATCGTAATTTAATGGTTTCATAAGTTTACTATTAATATAATATACAAAATTTTATTAAGACTTGCAACTATTGTTTATTTTTAAAAAATACAGAATTATCCTATACTAGCACATCCAGCACTACAAAAACAAGGAGTACCTGAAATATCTATAGTAAGATTTAAATTGCATCTTTGTAACTGTGCTAAAATACTATTTAAACTTTGACCTTCAAAAAATGCAGGAGTACAAGTAGGATAATTACTATTTAAATACATTATTAAGTCATCTATTTGATATGTAGTATATAATACTACTATATTTACAGTATCTATAATTTCTATAGAACCCAATCTTTGTAAACATCCACCATTTGGACCAACACAAACAATTGGATTAGTGCAAGATATATTAGTCTCAAAATAATATTCATAAGTTATACTACTAGGATAATTTATAGACAACCAATCAAATTGATTTCCTAAATTACCAATAACACCAGAATCTATAACACCTTGATTTATACATTGATTAATAATAATAAAACTGTTTTCACAATCAACTAATGTAAGATAAACTCCAGACCCATCACCAGGATCTATACAGTTACCGTTAGAACAATTGTAAGAAATGTTGGCTGGTGGAAAAGTACAAATAGCTTGACATTCAACTAATGTATTGTAAACTCCAGAACCATCTCCTGGATCTGTACAATTACCATTACTACAATTATAAGAAACATTTGTTACTGGACATACAGGTTCAACTGTTGAACAATTACAATCATTACTACATCCACACGAATTTGTAGAACATGGATAAGCTGGATCATATAATGCTGCTAAATCTATAAGTTCTTTTTGTACAATATATTGTTCATCCTCATCAGGACAACAATTTGATATGCCATATCTTAATTCTAAAACTTGTTTGTACATTGCTTCTGCAGCTCTACAAGAAATTTCTTCATACTTCCATGCTTCACACCCTGGAGTATTATAACCAGGAGTAACAGATTTTTGATTATTTTTTCTTGGAGGACATACACCATTTATACAGTTACCAAAATATTCTATTGTGTATTTAAGTTCAGTTGTTACATAAACATCTTGATTTGGAATACTTGAACTTTGTTGCCATGTTCCTGTTGGACAATCACAATCTCCATTACAGTTAATAAAACCAATAGTAGTATAAACAGATGGTAATACTAATGGTGTTAAATTTTTATTTAATATCCATTTTGTACCATCATAATATATATATAAATTATTATCTGCATCTTTCCAAGTTGGTTTATTATTTACAATTACAGGCCCTGGATGATTTACACTATTTTGATATACTATAATATTAGATACAATTCCTGTAGAAGATGTTATAGTTACTATAAGTTCATCACAAGGTTCTGGCGCATACCATCTTATTAAACATAACCTATCACTTTTTTGATTAGGTTGTAATGTTATAGTTTGTAATATTCCATAACAATCTAAATACTTATATATTTGTGATACAGTATTATAATTTTTAATAGTACTACAAATACAAGAAGCATTTGTTAAACAATCAACACAGACATTATATATATTTAAAATATCTGAAATTATACCAGATCCATCATCATTAATAGTTTCAGTTACTTCCCAACATGTTTCAGGACACCAATCTAATGTAATTATTTTATCAACATAATTTGATAGATCAGTATGTGTTATTATATTATTTTGTAAACCTAAACAATCTTCAAGTAAATAATATTGTCTGTTGCATAATTCACAATCTAAATAATCTTCTATAACTACAATAGGTGTATCTGTTGGTATATTACCATCAATTTCAGATACAATCCAACATTTTTCAGGACACTCTTCTCTTTTAATTACTTTATCAACGTATATACTTAAATCATCTGATGTATATGTAAATACTGTACTATCTTCACATAATGTAAGTTTATAATTTATATTAGGTAAACATGCTTCACAACATTCACTTACTGTTAATACTGTCACATTTATTGGACATATACATTCTTGAGGAATTAATATTTTCCAACATTCTGTATAACCAGCTATAGTAACTACTTGTCCTAGATTTGCTGGACCAAGTAATGAAGTTGAGTTAGAGTAAATAACATTTGTATTATCTGAACAATCTTCTAATAAATAACAGGGTGGTGCACAAATATATTCTGTAACTTCTTCACATGTTTCATCATTAAAAACTGTGACTTCTGAACACAATCCATTACTTATTATTTGTAAAGGATTATTTGGTAATAAAGGAAATGCTAAAGGATATGTTCCTGCACAAATTTCAAAAGGACTTAATGGTGTTGCTATTGAATGATATACACCATAACAATCAATCCATTCTACTGATTTAATTTGTCCTATAATAGTATAACATGTACAAGGACAGTCACATGATTCTCTATCTACTACAACATCAATAGCATTTGCACAATTATTATTAGATATATTTTCAACAAATACACAAATATTATCTATATTATAACTTGGATCTACACTACTTACTATTATATTATTTCCTATAAAACCTGATAAATCTGTAGAAGTTGTAAAAGGTGCACTAGAACTATCACATGGCCATAACTTAAAACATTCTGGTAAACAGGCTGTTGTATTACAATAAACAGATTCTTCACATCTTTTACCAGTAGGAAAATAAATAGAACTATCACTAAAACTTGAAGCAGTTAATGATAGTACAGGAGTTGTTATAGGTACAGAAATATTATTATAAAATATTGTATAACACTGACCAGGTATTAATTGATTCCATGGGGCTGTTCCTGCTCCAGTTATAACAGATGTTCCTGTATATACCCAAGTAGTATTATTAGGTATACCAACAATTGGACTACCAATAAATTGAGCATAATAATCTCCAGGAGTTGGACAACAAGGTACAAAAGTTATAGTAGGTGTATTTAACATTTTATAATCTATTTTATAAACTTTCTTAAAGCTTGTCCTCTTCTATGAGGAGTTATTGTTGTTTCTGTTTCTATAGTTATAGAAGGTTGGTTAGTAACTTGTATTTGTGATTCATAACTACTTAAACAATTAGTACATACTTGAACTCCATTAGATGCATTTCTTCTTTGACATCCACAAGTTAGAGTTTGATTACAATTTGAACATTGACTCATTTGGTTGGTTTTTAAAGGTTTAATAATTTAACAATTTACACAGTCCATTTTCATTAAAAGTTTTAAAGCATAGTTATATAATGACATTCCTTTTTGAGGTTCATGACAAACTTCTACTTTAGATTTAGCAGCATCTAGATACATACGTATTATTCTAAGTGCTTCTAATTTTTCTTTAATTCTAAAAGGTGGGTCACAATCAGCAACATCTACTCTACATAAAATATTATTATATCTATTTAATGCTTTTGTAATTCTTAAATGATTGTATTCTACAAATACTATATCAGATGGTTCTACTGAATATTTAATAATATAAATACCATCAGGTATATCAGTATAACTTATTCCACAATTTTCTGTTTGTAAATTTAAATCACATGCTGTTATAGTTTCATTAAAATTTGGTGAAACTGGGATTTGTACAGAATATGCAAAACCTGGTACTGTAATAGTTAATAATGGACAGCTAACAGGAATTAATTCAGAATATACACTTGTATCAAATATACTTAAAATACATGTGTTCATCACAGTAGGTACCTCTAAACTTAATACATGATTTGCCATAGTATTTATATAAAAAAAGGGGAGGAGTATGAAACTCTTCTCCCCTTTCTAGTTAATAATTAATTATTTGTTCTTATAGTCCAAAACAACTAACTGTATTATAAGGATTAAATACAGGTAATGCAGGGAAAGGAATAGGAACTACACAAGCAGTAGAACAAGAATAAGATGTTGTATCACAAACATTTGTATTGCAAGCATTTATCCAAGCAAGTGTATTAGTTGCAAAAGTTGCAAGAGGATTAGTTGCAATAGTAGTTGCATTTGTTTGAGCAGGTAACGCAAAAATCTCTAACATGTATTGATCAGCATCAAATGTACCTGAAGGATTATAATTCCTTGGAACATTATGTTGAAGATACATTCTCCAATATAAAGAATTTCTATTAACTGAAGTAACAAGTTGATTTCCTTGAGTAATCTCACGGATCCTAATGTCAGTTGCTACAAAATTTTGTCTGTAAGATTCTGATAAAGTAAGATCTCTTATAACAGTTTCTCCTAAACCATTAACCTGAAGACCTGCACATTCAGTAACTGTACATAAAGAATCAAATGTACAAGGATCACCATTAAGATCTACTTCAGAAGCATATAATTTAACAGGCTCTTTTTCATAGAAATCAGAAATCTGGAATGAACAATCTCCAAACTTAGTATCTACATATGCACCATTTATAATTAAACCTGCACAAGCATTAGCTGTGTGTCCTGGAGATACATATTTATCCCAAGTTTGAGCAGCATTTAATGCTAAGAATGCAGCACTTGTACCTGGAGCATATAATAATTGACCAAGTTCTGTTTGAACAACAATTTGTAAGAATGGAGCTACAATTGGATTATTAGTTAAACCATTTGCCCATGCA
>Ga0208942_1000244_pt1 | contig 23922 bp, 20 predicted proteins | sample GreLakmeSU08MSRF_FD_187704 | JGI IMG/M metagenome (GOLD analysis project Ga0208942, IMG submission 187704) | Freshwater lentic microbial communities from great Laurentian Lakes, MI, USA - Great Lakes metaG SU08MSRF (SPAdes) | ecosystem: Environmental > Aquatic > Freshwater > Lake | place: Great... | reverse complement strand
TTCCAACTCCTTGGGGTTTGGTACGAAGCGGTGTTGCACCTGATCATCCAAAGATTAAAACCGTCTCTAAAGTATTTGAAAAGATTGCCGCAGACCCAAACTTTCGGCTATTTGCAAACGTTGAAATTGGCGGTGAGATAAGCGTCGCTGCGTTGGCCCAGAAATACGATGCCATCGTGCTTGCAACAGGCTCTTCATTAGGTAAAAAACTAGGGATTCCAGGCGAGGATTTACCTGGCTCACTATCGGCGTCAGAGTTCGTCCCTTGGTATAACGCGCATCCAGATTATGTAGATGTGAAGGTTCCAATGGATTGCGATACCGCAGTTGTCATTGGCGCAGGCAATGTTGCAATGGATGTCGCGCGCATGCTTGCACTGGAGCCATCAGAGCTTGATCCAACCGATACTGCCGAACACGCACTCACCTCTTTCAAAGAGAGTGCGGTACGCAATGTCTATATCAGCGCTCGCCGGGGACCAGAGCACGCTGCATTTACATCACCTGAGATCCGTGAGCTTCCCAAACTAGAGCACACAAATGTTCAGATAGAGATGAGTGATATCAAGGAGGCAATTGTTCGGGCAGGTGCTGAGCCTGAAAAAGATGTAAAGAGTAATCTTGATGCGATGCTGGCTATCGCACAATCTGATCGCAGCCAGCACGAGCGCACTCTGCATCTCCTCTTCCAGCACACACCAAAGGCGATCCTTGGTAGCGAGCGAGTCGAGGGCGTCCTCTATTCAACGCCAAAAGGGGATCTCACTATCGAATGCGGCTTAGTGATTACCGCAATCGGGTATCAAGTGCAGGCAATCGATGGTGTTCCCTATGAGAACGGTAAGGTCGTCAACGTCGATGGCCGCGTGAGTGAGGGAGTGTATGTGGTTGGTTGGGCCAAGCGCGGCCCATTGGGAGTCATCGGAACCAACAAATCCGACTCTGCAGCGGTAATCGAACTCTTGGTTGCAGATTTGAAGAGCCCAAAGGGGGCGGGGGATATCTCTCAACTCATCACTGATCAAAAAGTCGTTGATCAATCAGGCTGGGCAAGAATCAATGCGGCTGAAATCGCGGCGGGTGAGCCAAAGGGTAAACCTCGGGTCAAGAGTGTTATACAGGAGGAGCTGTTAAAGATGGCTGGTTTGTAAGCCTATTCATCTCTTGTCCACCTTGCTGTTACTTTCATGTTTTAATCCACAATCACCATCTGATTGAATACGAGAATGAAATCAACCTTTCCAAAGCGAAAACTCTTTAGTTGGGGCTCCTTAGCTCTCACTACGTCATTCCTAACCTCACTATTGGTTCCCATGGCCCAAGCCAACACGTACTCAGCACCAAATGCTCCAACGAGCGTAACGTCATATATCGGTGCTCGTGGCGTAGTTGTTAAATGGGTTTCAGGAGCTGCTGTTGCGCCAGGTGTCATCGGCCACGTCGTCTCAGCAGGTGCTGGCTCATGCCCAATCTTTGTTCCTATTCAAAACAACTCACTTGTAACCATGCCTGTTGTTGTTGGTCAGCCGGCAGGAACTCCTGTAGTCCAAGCGGTGAATGCTTATGGTTTTTCGAAGCCAACGGCTTCAAGCAAGAGTTACACAGCAGTGCAACTTGCTGCCGTTGCAAGTTCAAATAATCAAGCGGTGCAGGTCCTACAACTAAGCGATCTGCACGGTGCCATTGAGGTCGGTGGATCATTTGGTGCGGCCCTGCTTGCAAGTAACTGGGCGGCGGATCGCCTTGCAAACAAGGCAACAATCGCCCTTTCATCAGGTGACAACATTGGAGCCGCCCCACCAATCTCCACAGAGTTTGAAGAGCTTCCAACAATTGAGGCTCTCAACCTAGCAAAGCTAGATGTTTCAGTTTTTGGTAACCATGAGCATGATCGAAACCTTGATCACGTCAATAAGATTATTGGTGCCTCGGATTTTCAGTGGGTCGTCTCTAACTACAACCCTGACTCTCTGAATGTTCTTAAGTCTGGTACCAAGCAGGCCAAGCGATACACAATCATCGAGCGTGGTGGGGTAAAGATCGGCGTAGTAGGCACAAACACTTCAGAGACAATCGAACAGGTATTTCCTGGAAACCTCGATTACAAGGATGTGTCAGGGGCTAAGAAAACGATTACCATCAATCCAGGTGTTGAAGGCGTCAATGCTGCAATTGCTGAGGCAAAGGCAGATGGCGCAGATCTCGTTATCGCAATCCTGCACCAAGGATGGCAAGAGAATGCCAGCGGCAGTGCAAAGGGCATTTTGAATACGATGGCCTCACAGATAAAGGGCGCAGTTGCGATTTATGGTGGCCATAGCCATCAGACATTTGCATCCATGGTTCCAGGAAACTCACGTGTTGCACCGATTGTTATTGGTCAGGTCCGTAATGCAGGTGTTGAGTACACACGCACGCAGATCTGTATGCAAAGGGGGAAGGTTGTTGGTCAGTCGATTCAGCATGTTCTCAAGGCTGCATCAGCGACAATCAACACAGGCATCGTGTCAACAGTCACAACACAGGATGCAACAGCAGCGGCTATGGTCAAAAAGTACAAAGATCAACTATCTGCAAAGCTTGATATCAAGATCGGTCAGGTCTCTGGGGTATTCCCACGTGGTGGATCACCAGCTGTAGAGCGCTCAGGTGAGACTCCAATGGGTAACTACATAGCAGATCTCATGCGCATCAAGTACAAGACGGATTTGGCAATTCAGAATGGTGGCGGTATCCGCGATACATTCCCGGCAAAAACTTATATCCCAGCTGACACGACGCTAGTTCGAACAGGCACTGGCCCACTAGATGTGACTTTGGGCGATGCTCTCACTGTCTTCCCATTTGGTAATCAGATTGCCACATCCGTTGTGACCGGTGAGAATCTTTGGAAGGCACTTGAAAACGGTGTTGGTGGTAACTATCCAGGAGATGGGCGTTTCCCACAAATCTCAGGATTCAAGTTCTCATTTGATGCATCAAAGCCAATCGGATCACGTATCGTCGAAGTGACAAAGCTCGACGGAACAGCGATAGGTAAAGACTCCAAGGAGTACACACTGACAACACTTGACTTCGTAATCTACGGAGGAGATGGGTATGTAAACGTCTTCTCACCTGCACAAGCCAAGGTAAAAGGAGCGCTACTCGATTTATTTGTAGATGCTCTTAAGGCAGATTTAGCTGCGAAAAAGGTAACGCAAGTTCCTGCAGCAGATGGCCGCATCAAAAAGGTTGGCTAATACAAGCAACCAATTAGAGTAGTAAACAAAGGGCGCTCGAGAAATCGGGCGCCCTTTGTACTTGATCTTTCCTCACTTGGGTGTTTTGGTGGGAAGTAAAAAGAAGGTACTATTCCCTGCACTTCCTAAAAAACTCAATAAGCGCGCGTAGCTCAACGGATAGAGCATCTGACTACGGATCAGAAGGTTGGGGGTTCGAATCCCTTCGCGCGCACAAGTTAAGCTCTCGGTGCCTTTCACACCGGGGGCTTTTCTTCTTTCTATAGAATCCCTCCATGATTAAGGTGCTGCTGACAGGTTTTGAACCCTTTGGAGAGGCAGCACTTAATCCATCGGGTGAAATAGTTAAACAGATCAGTGGTGACAATATTGTTACAGCTATCTTGCCTGTGGCATACACACGCTCTGCAGCCGTGCTTCTGGCCTTAATCGAGGAACACAAACCGGATGTTGTTATCTCTTTGGGCCAGGCAGAGGGGCGCACACAGATAACTCCTGAACGCATAGCAATTAACTTAGATGATGCCCGTCTTGCAGATAATGAAGGAATGCTTCGTAGCGATCTGCCAATTATTGTTGGGGGCCCTACCGCTTATGAAAGTACTTTGCCTATTAAAGAGTTTGTCGATGCAATTAACGCCTCTGGTGTACCCGCGGCAGTCTCACTTAGTGCAGGTGCTTTCTTATGTAATCACATCTTCTATGTTGTTCAAGACAAGTTAAAGGGTACAAAGGTTCGCAGCGGTTTTGTACATGTTCCACTGATGGATGAGCAGGCAGAGGAGTTCCCTGGATTGCCTACTATGCCCCTAGATCAGATGGTAAGGGCTGTTAGAACCATGCTTGAGGTACTTGAGTGAACTTGGTGAGAGAGAGTATAGATAAACTAAAGCTCGATCTTATTCTTTTCCAATAAGAGCTTTAATCGCTCGTTTTGATTCTCAAGCTGTCCATTCAGAATGAAAAAAGCACTACTCATTATCAAAGAGACGATAAGGATGATAAAAATCGCGACCAGGGCCACAGTATTAATCATCACCATTTAAGAGTCCGTAACTACGCCCGAAGCGCTTTGGCAAACTCGTGGAAATCCTCAACGAGGATGTCTATCTCTTTTTGACCATGAGCTAGAGAGATCAGCCACTGCTCGTCTAAGCCTGGAGGTGTGATGATTCCACGGTTGATTGACCATAGCCAAGAGAGTTCGGCGATAGCAAAGTCTGTGGCTTTGTAATCGCGATAATTGCGAAGTGGTGTCGTTGACCATGTGATGCAGCCTTTGACGCCAAAACCCACTGTGTGTGCTGGAAGCGCGAACTCTTCAATGATCTCACTGATGCGGTCCAACGCCTGTTGGTTAAAGGCCTCAGCAACTGCCAATGCCTCTTGTGTGCAGATTTTGTCGACGGCGCGAACACCTGCCATCGCAAGGGGATTGCCGTTAAAAGTTCCGAAGTGGGCCATCTTGCCGTTGGTCACAGCATCCATGTACTTCTTCTTGCCACCGAATGCGGCCAGAGTGAGTCCACCACCGATTGATTTTGCAAGTGTGATGAGATCTGGGACGACACCCAAGCGCTGGGCAGCGCCTTGATGTCCGGCAGTTAATCCTGTTTTGACCTCATCGAAGATGAGAACGATGTCGTATTCATCGCAGAGTTCGCGCACCCGCTCCAGATAGCCCTCATCCGGCAAAATGATCCCAAGGTTTTCGATAACGGGCTCGACGATGAAGCAGGCGATCTTCTCAGCGTGCTTTTCAAAGCAGCGCTCGAGGGCATCGGCATCGTTGTAGGGCACGACATAGATCTCACCAGGCACAATCCCGGCCGGTACATAGGCGATTGGATCGCTGGCCTCTCCGATCGCATCGATTGGTGGCTTGGCTGAGACGACAAAGGGATCGTAACTACCGTGGTAGCCACCCTCGACTTTGACGATCGCATCTTTGCCAGTCGCAGCGCGCGCTGTGCGAGTTGCATACATCGTCGACTCTGTCCCGCTATTGGTGAAACGGACCTGGTCGATCGAGAAGCGGCGGCAGATGCGCTCGGCGGCATCGGTGGCACTTGGGGAGGGAGTCACAAAGAGCATGCCGGTTTCCAGGGAGCTCTTCACCTCGGCGATAACGCTCGGGTTGAGGTGCCCAACCAACATGGCTCCAAAACCCATAGAGAGATCGAGCAATTGGCGTCCATCTACATCGCTCATCCAGGCGCCGTTGGCGCTCACGATTGAGATTGGATAAGGATCCCAGTGCTGAAAACTGGAGGTCACACCCAAGGGCATTGATTTAAATGAGCGCTTACTTTCTTCGGCACTCTTACCCGTCTGCTTTGTGAATAGCTCCCATTCAGACTTCAGGAGAGCAGCGACTCTTTCGGGCGGGACTTCGATGGATGTTGTAGGGACGAATCTGAAAGTTTCCTTGTGATTAGTTTGTGTAATCATTGTAAAGCTTGTACGGCAAAGGTTTCAGCGTTTGAAACTCGTTTGAGAAGTACTCTCCCGGTTCATTTTTAATCCATTTGGACTAAGAACTAAGTATCTCATGCCGTTTTTTAAAAGCAACTCCACGCGCCTTAACGCAGAAAAAGAGCCCGTAAACGACGGGAAGTCACGAATAAACCTACGATTATCATGATTAAAAAGTAGGAAATATGAAGAAAAACCCCTGAATTAATGTTGCCAAACCAAAAAGCCCGTACTAATTCGATCCCATGCCACAAAGGAAGCGACATGATAACTTTTTCTAACCAATCAGGATAAATAGAGATTGGGTAAAGGGAGCCAGAAAATAAAGTCATCGGAAGCATCACAAAGTTAATAAATCCCATTTGTTGATATGTTTTAAAAAATGAGGTAATCGCCATACCAAAGGATGCAAAGCCAAAGGCAACTAAAGATGCGGCTGGGATCGCTAAAATCGCCCACACACTCGGTGTTAGACCAAGAGCGGTGACAACAGTTAAGAAGCCGATTGAGTAGACCAGGCCACGTAGTAGTGCCCAAGCAATCTCACCTAATGCGATATCCATCGGACCAAGTGGCGTAGAGAGCATAGTTTTATAGAGCTTTGACTCGTTGAGCTTCCAAAATACATTCCAGGTTGAATCATAGATCGCACCATTCATGGCGCTAGTGGCGAGCAGTCCTGGGGCGATAAACATGGTGTAATCAATATTTGCAGTGCCGGTAGAGACATCACCGATCAAATTGCCCATCCCATAACCAAAGGCGAGAAGAAATAAGACTGGCTCCAAAAAGCCTGTGAAAATCGGCACCCACGTCGATGAGCGAAAGGCGAGCCAACTCCGCTCAAGTAATACCTGCGGACGACCGGCATACATCGCGCTTGAGGATTGGCTCCGGGCAATGTCTATGGCACTGCTCATTTTGCCAACCTTCTCTCAAATTGGCGGATAGAGAGCGTTAATCCAATGGCTGCCACTGCAACTAAAAACACGAGGTGGATTGCGATCATGAGGGTTGAGATGCCATAGTCGAAGGCCGCTTCACGGCCGAGCTCGGTGCCATGCCAAAGGGGCGAGATCCAACCGATGGGTTGTAAATAAATTGGCATGGATGAGAGAGGAAAAAAAGTTCCAGAGAAAAGAAACATCGGCATGATAACCAAGCGCTGCATCACATTGAAAAAATAATCTTCCTTCTCAATCTTTGCGGCAAAATACATCATTACTGCACCGAATGAGCCACCCGCCATAATCGCAGCCAGAATAGTTAATACGCTGATTCCAAAGTCAACGACATTAAAGGCTAGAAGGAAGAGATAATAGATCGTAACGCTAAAGACTGTCCGAGATAGTGCGGCGAGGTAGACACCGATTGCAATCTGTCTGCCCGTTATCGGTGTCGCATTTTGGGCATAAAAGAGTTTGCGCCATTTGAAGCCCTCAATAACTGGAAAGACACACTCATCCATCACCCCAGTGATAGCTGCATTCGCAAGTAGAGCAGGGGCGATGAAGGCAATGTACTTAATCCCATTGGTCCCACTTGTCCCAGAGTTGCTCTCAACTAAGACGCCGATTCCTATACCAACGGCGATGAGATAAAAGAGAGGATTTCCGACATCAACTGCCGTAATGATTACTTTCCATTTGGCCATCGAGCGGATTCGAGCGGCAGCGACATAAAAAGCGCCAAAACGTGCGATCTGTGGGACATTAATACCGGTGTTCATTCGATCAAGGTTCTTCCAGTAAGTCGCAGGAAGACATCCTCTAGTGAACTACGACGGACAAGTGATGTAGTTGGGTGAAGCTTTTGTGCAGTGATCTGTTCAAGCAGCTTTTCACCATCATCGGCATACATCAAAATACGGTCCGGCAGAGTCTCCATACGCTCGCACATCTTTTGTAACACTGGGGCGACCTCAACATTTCGATCGCTGCCAAAGCGCACCTCGAGCACCTCTTTGCTGGAGTACTCCTTAATCAACCCGGCAGGAGAACCCTCGGCCATGATGGCGCCTTTATCCATCACCACGATTCGATCACATAACTGCTCGGCCTCATCCATAAAGTGAGTGGTCAATACGAGTGTGACACCCTGTTCTTTCAGGCGAAATAAACGATCCCACAAGATATGGCGGGCCTGGGGATCCAAACCTGTCGTGGGCTCATCCAGTAACAAGATGTCAGGTTCGCTCACTAAACCACGAGCGATGGTCAAGCGGCGCTTCATCCCACCACTGAGAGCCTCAACCTTCACATTGCGCTTCTCCTCGAGTTGGGCAAATACGAGAAGCTCTTCGATTTTGGCGTTTATAAATCTCTTTGACAGTCCAAAATATCGACCATAAATAAAGAGGTTTTCACTCACCGTGAGCTCGCCATCAAGATTATCTTGTTGTGGTACGACTCCAAGATGAGCACGGACAAGGGGCCCAAATTTCTCAGGGTCCTTATCTAAGATCTCAACCGTGCCCGCTGTGCGAGTAGATGTCGCAGCCAAGATGCGCATGATCGTGGACTTACCGGCACCGTTAGGACCCAATAAACCAAAGGATTCACCTTTGGCCACCTCAAAGCTGACTCCATTGACCGCCGTGAAATCATCAAACTTTTTAGTCAGCCCACGCACACTAATAAGAGAATTGGACATCCGCGTAGTCTATCCGAGTATTCTTTCTTTACGTGCGGTCACATTCTTTGTGGGGTAGTTAGGTAGTCATGGAAAAACCAACGATCATCCTTGCTACAAGCAACGGAGTTGGAATGGGCCATCTTGCACGTGCGAGTGCGGTGGCTCTGGCCTTAAAGGATGTTGCACATCCAATAATTGTTTCAATGGCCAGTGGAATCGCAGATCTCCCATCTTTCATGGGTATTCGCTGTGAATATATCCCGGGCCGTGATCGTTTATGGATGCCGCGCGAGAAGTGGGACAAGTATCTACGAGATAGATTATTGGCACTTATCGATGAGACAGGTGCAAAAGTTCTCTCTTTTGATGGTGTTGTTCCCTATCCAGGAGTGATTGCAGCAAGGAATTCAAATTCAGCAATAAAACTTGTCTGGGTCAGACGGGGCCTATGGCAAAAGAAACCACAGCGTTTCATCTTGGGGCTGCAGTCCGGGATGATGGATCTAGTCATTGAGCCTGGAGATATTGCACGTGCATATGATCATGGTCCTACCTCTAAACGTACAGATGCCGTATTGACCTCACCGGTATCTCTCTTCCGCAAGGAGGATGCGCTATCGCGAGATGATGCACGTCGAGCACTTGGTTTGGATCTGAATCGTCCGAGCGTTCTTGTGCAGTTGGGTACAGGCGATAGCGATGTCAATCAGAAGATGACGGCCGCCCTCGAGGGCTTAATTGGGTGGCCAGGGCTTCAGGTTATCTTGACGAAAAAGCCAATCGATAAAGATGGTAAATCACTAGTGCCTGCAGGTTTGGATATAAAGGTTGTGCGATATTTTCCTCTTGCACAAGTTCTTCATGCTTTTGATGCAGGGGTATGTGCAACTGGTTACAACGGAGTACATGAGTTATTACCAGCACAGGTCCCAACGGTCTTTGTCTCAAACATTCGTGGGACCGATGATCAGGAGACGCGGGCTAGATGGTGTCATGATTTTGGATATGCTCTGCGCGCAGATCAAAGCGATCTCAATGAGATTACTGCAACCATTAAGAGGCTCCAAGACCCATCTCTGCGTGAGCAGTTATCGAAGCGTTGTGCCGAGCTACCCGATACAACAGGGGGCGCTGAGATCGCCGATATCTTACTCAAATTAGTAGCGAGCGCGCAGCCAGATGATCCGAAAAATATTAGATTCAAGCGACTGATGATTCAGGACCATTTCAATCGAGGTCTACGACATGTGGCCAATCTTGGCATTCGACGGTTGGCACTTGTCTATCGCCGTTTTAATCCACAGATCATCCTTCAAATTACCAAGCAAGAACCACCTATTTTTGGTGATTCAACAGATCCACAAAAGCTGAGCGAATTAATTAGGTCAACGACCCGTTTTGAACATTTAATCTCAGGTTCATCCCCTACTTATCGCAAGCGGCGTGAAGAGATTGCGTATGAGGCGTATGGTGTATCCGTGGAAATCACAAAGCGATGAAGTTGAGGACATGGGTTAGGAGAACACCGGCGGGGCGCCTATTTTGGAGAGTGTTTATTGGCTCTCTGGGCGGTGGTATCACCGTCCTTGGTGCAATATTCCTTGTTGCCCCTGGCCCAGGAGTGCTTGTGCTACTCGCCGGACTTGGAATTCTAGCCACTGAATTCGCATGGGCAGGCAGGGCGATGGAGAAAACTAAGTCAGCGGCCAAGTCAGCGGCCGATAAATCCGGCCTTCCTATATGGGTGAAGTATTTTATCGTCGCAGGCGGGGCAGTTGTATCGATTATTGCAGTGATTATTTACTACTGGCGATAACTTTAAAAGCGCGAACGGATATCCCACAAATCCTTAAAGGCTGGGTTAGACAAAGTAGTTGATAGATACTCAACACCACTTGAACCACCGGATCCAACCTTGTGTCCGATAGTTCGCTCCACCATCTTTACATGGCGATATCGCCACTCTTGGATACCCTCATCGATATCGAGTAAGCGCTCACAAATCATGGCACTCTGGGGATCATTTCGATGAATATCGAGAAGTACATCTTGGACACCAAGATTTGCCTCATAGGCCACACTCCTATCGCGATTGAGAACATCGCTTGGAATTGGATGACCTCGTTTGGCTAGATATGCAAGGGCCGAGTCCCAAACCGAATTGGCAGAGGTAAGGAGTGAGATTTCTGCTTGAATCTCTGGAGGTAGATGACCTGCCATCTTGTTATCACGCCGGCCCAGTAAGGCCTCTACTTTTCTGAACTGCGCCGATTGGAAGCCACTGGATGAGGATAAGTATGAGCGAAATGCATTGAATTGCAGGGGTGTCATAGTCTCCAAAATATCGATCTGAGCCACACAGACCTTCATGATTGTGCGTATGCGTCCAAGGATGGCGAGTGAATAATGTGTGTCACCAGACTCCATACTCCGTTGGGCCTGCATGAACTCGTGAATCAGCTGCTTAAACCAGAGCTCATATGTTTGATGAATAATTATGAAGAGCATTTCATCATGTTCTGGACCTACTGATAATGGGCGCTGCAGGCTAAGCAGTTCATCCACTGCTAAATAAGATGTGTATGTTAGCGCTGAATCAAAGTTGTTATCGCTCATGTGACTCGTGAACCACTCTCTTGTACTTGCTTGTATGCACCTGTTGCGACTAACTCACGCATACGATCAAATCCATCCCAAATTTCGACGTATGAGGTTGGAAGCGGGGAGATAGCAAGGCGAATTACATTTGGCGTCCTGTAATCGGGAATGACATTTGATATTTGACGCAGTGCCATACAAATTTGTGCTGCATCAGGGTGCTTGAGGGAGATGTGCCCACCACGTTGTTGCGCATCGCGTGGGGTACATAGATCCATACCAAGGGGTGCCAGCCAGGCGTCATAGAGATCAATCATCATCGCAGTCCCAAGCGCGGCCTTCTCTGCTATCGCCTTGATACCCGCCTCTTGAATCATAGAGAACGCGCTTTGCACACAACGGATTCCCATCAATGAGGGACTTGCGATTTGAAAGCCACGGATACCAGCGGCTTTTTCAAAGACGGGACCCATTTCAAACTGTGCATCTTGTGCAAACCAGCCTTGAATCGGGACTTGCAGCTGGCTTTGAATTGCGGTGCTGACATATAACCAGGCAGGAGAGCCCGGACCCGAGTTACCGTACTTATATGTGCAGCCGACACAGAGATCGACACCATTAGTATCAAGATTTAATTCAATAGCGCCGACTGCATGACTGGCATCCCACACAACCAAGCCACCCACTGCACGCACTTGATTAGTAATAGACTTCAAATCCGTACGCGCACCTGAGCGATACTGGATTATCTGTAAAGTCACGAGTGCGACATCGTCATTGAGATATGGGGCCAGCACTTCGGTTGTGATTCGCTCATGTGTTGTGATCCGTGGATCCTCGTTGGCGATAGTGACAAGATTGAGATCAAATTCGCGCGCGATACCCTCGAGGATGTATCTATCCGTCGGGAAGTTTGCAGCATCGGTGATGATGGTCCTTCGCCCTGGACGTGCTCTGATCGCAGCAAGACATAATTGATAGAAGTTAACCGATGTCGTATCGCAGACCAACACTTGACCCGGTCGCGCCCCTAGGGCGGCGGCTCCCAATAAATCGCCAGTAGGTTGGGCCTCACCGACCCAATGTTCCCAACCAGTGACAACCTGCGGACCCCACTCATGTGCCATGAAGTTGTTTATCGAAGTTATGGTGGCCTTGGGTAAACGGCCCAGGGAGTTCCCATCTAAATAACACATCTGGGGATCTGAAATCACAAACTGGGATTTAAAGTGAGCGAGTGGATCGGCCTTATCTAGAGCCAGTGCATATTCGCGGTCAGTGACATTCATGGATGAAAGGTACGCTCTCCCATCATGGCGCGCAATGTTGTAAATATCGAGGAGGTCTCAAAAGCCTTCGATATTAAAGAGCTCTTAGTGGGCGTCTCACTTGGGGTATCCGAAGGCGATCGTATTGGAATCGTCGGCCGTAATGGATCGGGCAAGAGCACGCTCATGAAAGTTATAGCAGGTGTTGAATCTCCCGATTCTGGGCGTGTGACAAAATCAAACTCTGCGCGAATTGGGATCCTTTCCCAAGTCGATCACGAAAATCCACAGAGCACAGTGGGTGAGGTAGTTCTAGGCGATTCAGAGAAACATGAGTGGGCCAGTGAGCCAAATATCCGTGAGGTATTTACTGGATTATTCGGTAGCTTTGATGACCACATATTTGAGAGAAAGTTTGGTGAGTTATCGGGTGGTGAGCGTCGACGCGTTGGTCTTGCTAAATTACTGATCAATGAATTAGATCTGATCTTGCTGGATGAACCAACCAATCACCTAGATGTCGAAGGTGTTGCATGGCTTGCCCAGTATTTGAACAACCGCAAGGGATTAGCACTCACTGTTGTTACTCACGATCGTTGGTTTTTAGATGCCGTTACCGATCGGACATGGGAGGTCGTTGAAGGCAAAGTTGAGGAGTATGACGGTGGCTATAGCGCCTTCGTATTGGCAAAGGCTGAGCGCGCCCGACAGGGCTCGGTTATGGATGCGCGGCGAAACGCTCTGATACGCAAAGAGTTGGCCTGGCTGCGCCGTGGCGCACCTGCACGCACAACTAAGCCGAAGTTTCGCGTCGATGCCGCCAACGTATTGATCCAAGGTGAGCCCGAACCACGCAACCAAGGTGAGCTCCTTAAATTCGCACTCAATCGCCTGGGTAAGACCGTCTATGAGGCCCATCATCTTCAAGTAAAACTTGGAGACAATGAGTTGATTGATGATCTCTACTGGAATATTGGTCCAGGAGATCGAATTGGAATCGTTGGTATCAATGGCGCAGGTAAGACAACATTAATGCGCACCCTCGTAGGAGAGATACAACCAACTGCCGGCAAATTAGTAACTGGGATTACCGTCAAGCCAGCATTCTTAACTCAACACTTGGCTGAGCTAGATCCCTCATGGCGCGTTTTGGAGGCTGTTGAAAAAGTAGCCAATCGGGTCGAGATCGGTGGTGCTCGAGAGCTATCAGCATCCCAACTCTGTGAACGTTTAGGTTTTGATCGCGAATCCCAATGGACACCAGTAGGTGATCTATCAGGTGGTGAGAAACGTCGATTACAGCTAACACGTCTATTGATGGATAGCCCTAACGTTTTATTACTAGATGAGCCGACAAATGATTTTGATATCGAGACACTCACCGAGTTGGAAGACTTATTAGATAGCTATGGCGGGACACTTATCGTCATCTCCCACGATAGATACTTCCTTGAACGCGTGTGTGATCGCTTTGTCGGTCTGCTGGGTGATAAATCTGTGCGCGACTTACCACGAGGTGTGGATGAGTATTTAGAGCTGCGCCAGGATGCTATGAACCAGCAGACTGTGGCACAAAAGGAGAAGAAGAGTTCAAGTGCAGCGCAAGAGCGCCAGTTAAAGAAAGATAAGGTGCGCCTGGAGCGCCAGATGGAAAAAGCCGACATGCGGATCAACCAACTACTCGCCGAACAAGAGGCGGCCGCCTTTGAATCTTCAAACCTCATGGAGATCGAAAGAGAGTTGGAGAAGATAGTCCTGGAGAAGGAGAATCTTGAGCAAGAGTGGCTTCACGTCATGCTTTCTCTCGATAGTTAAGTTAAAATCACGTTTATGAATCAGATTTCACATGCAATCGAAGTAGTCCTATTTCGTGCCCGTTTTCTCTTAGCCCCTCTATATTTAGGGCTCGTAGGTGCACTTGCGCTGTTGTGCTACAGATTTGTCATCGAGTTCATTCATCTGGCCCAGAAGGTGGGTGATGCCACTCCGCAGAGTTTTACTCTCGATCTTTTGGCCCTATTAGATCTCACGCTTTTAGCGAACCTGATTTTGATGGTGATCTTTGCCGGCTATGAGAACTTCGTATCCCGTATCGATGTTGCTGCAGAGTCCAAGGATCGCCCGCATTGGATGGGGACGATTGATTTCAGTGGCTTAAAGATCAAGTTGATTGGCTCACTCGTTGCAATCTCAGTCATCGAACTCCTGAAGGACTTTATCGAATTATCAGGTAAGGCTGAAGTTGGTGAGGGCACTATTTGGAGAATTGCTATCCATCTCACCTTTGTCGTCTCAGGTGTGCTTTTTGCATTGATGGATTGGATCGCTGATAAGCGGGAGTTCACCGGCACTCATACTTGATAATTCATCGTTAATTTCCTTCCTTTCCATTCATAGTTAAAGTGCCGTCCACTCGGTTAGAGGCAAACTTCACCCACCTCTAACAAAGAAACGGAAAAATGAAAATCACAAAAGTTGGAATGATTAGCGTCGTAGCTATAGTTATTAGCTCAATCTCAGCATCTGCATGGGCGGCAGGATCTAAGCCTGTCTACGTCCAATCAAGAAGTTCTGCCGTTGAAATCAAGGCTATAGCAACAGTCGGTGACACAATTGGTAGCACAATGATTCGTGGAATCCCAGATGGAATGGGTGCTTTTGACAATGGGCGTGGCGGAGTAACGCTCCTGAACGTACATGAAATTAGTATTAGCAATCCATTTGCACTCACCGGTAAGTCAGACACTGCCCCTTGGGGGGCTTCAATCACAAAATTCACCGTCAGTAAAAACACAAAATCTGTCACATCTGCCAGCGAATTCACCAATAAAATCAATTTTTATAATTACTCAACTGGGAAGTATCAGGACACTCCAGTAGGTGGGGCTCCAGCCGATTCCGCAATAGGAAGTTTTGATTGGGGTATCAGTCGTTATTGCTCGGCAGCATTTACTCCGGCGGGGACATTCATTCACGATGGAGTTGGTTTTGCAGGGGGCCTGTTTACCGCTGGTGAAGAGAGCGGAGATTCATCGAGAGCATTTGCTTACGATGAGGATGGAATCGGGTTTCAACTCCCACGAATGGGAATGTTATCGTTTGAGAATGTAGTCCCAGGTATAAAGCCAGGTCCTAACACAGTTTCCATATCTTTAGAAGATGCACAAGATGGTCAAGTGTATGTTTATGTTGGCAAAAAGCAGTCAACAGGTAGTGCAGTCGACAAAGCCGGCCTTACAAATGGCGATCTTCATGTCATGAATATTCCATCTGCCAAGACAGACAATATTTTCCGTAAGGATGTAGGACTAAAGAAAAAAGTTCCTGTTGAGTTTAAAAAAGTCGAATGGAATACAACACCAACTGCTTTTGCGAAAGAATCTAATGAAAAAGGATCTATATTTACTCGAGTTGAGGATGGTCACTGGGATTTAACAAATCCAAATGTTTTCTACTTTGTTACGACAGAATCAAAAGGTGATCCAATTGCAACAGCTCCCAACCCAGCGACTCCTACAGTCTCTCGTGATGGTGGCGCTCTATGGCGATTGACATTCAAGGATGCACAAAATCCCCAGTTAGGAGCAGAGATTGAGATGCTTCTTAACGGTGGTGAGACTCCTTATATGAGCAAACCAGACAATATCACCGTGACGAATGATGGTAAGTACGTGTTGATACAAGAGGATCCAGGCAATAATGCCTTGTTAGCTCGCATCATCGCCTATCGAGTATCAGATGGAAAGCTTGCTGTGGTTGCACAGTTCGACCCTGCTAAGTTTCTTAAAAGTGGTCCAGAGTTTATAACCGAAGATGAGGAATCCAGTGGCATTATTGATGCAACAGAATTCTTCAGTAAGCCAGATGACACAAAGGCTTATTTCTTCTTTAATGCTCAGGTTCATGCCAAAGCAATCATTGCTCGTCCAGATTTGGCCAAGCGGAGTGCAGCTAAGAAAGCGGCAATTGATACAAGATCAGTAGAAGGTGGTCAGTTCTACATTATGACAATCTCTGATTGGAATAAAGTCTTTACTCCATAACTAAGAAGAAAATGACCGGATGGGAACGAGGGTTCCATCCGGTCATTTCTTTCTCCAACACCCTTCCCAAATGTATTCAGCAATAATCGATACTTTGCCCTTAAATGCTTTGAGCCTTGATCTTTTTGTGGTTATCGCCGGTGGCGTCGGTGGTTCACAAGCGCAGAGATCAATGAAGCGCTAATAAAGAAGGCTGCGATTGCGTATGACCAAGTCTTTACCCATGGCAAGGTAGCGGCGTAATACCCTGCAAGAGTTATTCCAACTCCCCATAAGAGAGCTCCGAGTGCGTTAGCCGATAAGAACTTGTAGTAGTTCATCTTTGAGGCACCAGCAATTGGTGGCACAAATGTTCTAAGCCATGGGAAGAAACGAGCCGCAACAACGGCCCACCATCCTGTCTTTTCGTAAAAGCGTTCAGAGCGGGCGATCATGCTCTGCATTCGTGGAGAGTTATGACGCTCAAGATAAGGACGGCCCACTAAGCGGCCTAGGACAAAGCCAATTTGATCACCGAAGAATGCGGCGATAAAGATAACGGTAACCAAAATAAGAATATTGACATCTTTATTGGCAGCTGCGACAAGGCCAGCACTAAAGAGAATCGAGTCACCGGGCAGGAAAAATGCAAATAAAACACCGGTTTCAAAGAAGATAATTGCGCCAACAATGAGGTAAAACAGATATGGTGCAAGAGAGGAGAGTTGAGCATCAAAGGATGCGGCGAGCTCGATCACACTGACTTCTTTACCGCCGCAGCAACTGCCTTGGTTACATTCGGATCAAAGACACTTGGCACGATAAATGATGCGTTGAGCTGTTCAGGTAAGACGCAGTCGGCGATTGCCTCGGCTGCGGCGACCAATAACTTATCGGTGATCTTATTTGCATGGGCATCTAGAAGCCCACGGAAGATTCCGGGAAAGGCCAGGACGTTATTGATCTGATTTGGTTGGTCACTGCGCCCAGTAGCGACAACGGCGGCGTATTTACGAGCAATGACAGGATCAATCTCTGGATCTGGATTTGCAAGGGCGAAGATAATTGAGCCAGGTGCCATTGAGGCAGCATCAGATTCACTGATGAGATTGGGAGCACTGACACCTATGAATACATCTGCGCCTTTCATAGCCCCTGAGATATCCCCTTTAAAGTTCTCTGGATTACTAGTATCGATGAACCACTGCTGCATCGAATCCTGAGACTTCATATCTCGGGTGATCACACCATGGTGATTGAAGCCAATTATATTTCTTGCACCATTGAGGACTAATAGGCGAGCAATCGCATTACCCGCAGCACCGACACCAAGGAGAATAATCTTGACTTGCCCCAAATCTTTCTTAACGAGTTTGAGGGCATTTCTTAGTGCAGCTAGAACAACGATCGCTGTGCCGTGTTGATCATCGTGAAAGACCGGTATATCTAATAAATCTCGCAGTCGACGCTCAATCTCAAAACAGCGTGGAGCAGAGATATCCTCCAAGTTGATGCCACCATAGACAGGTGCAATCAGCTGCACTGTGCGCACGATTTCATCGACATCTTGGGTATCTAGACATACGGGCCAGGCATCTACATCGGCAAAGCGCTTAAACAATGCCGCTTTACCCTCCATGACGGGAAGGGCTGCAGCGGGGCCAATATTTCCAAGCCCTAGGACGGCCGAGCCATCGGTCACAACGGCGACGGTGTTGCGCTTGATAGTCAGACGACGGGCATCGGCCGGGTCATCGACGATTGCTTGGCATATGCGGGCGACGCCGGGGGTATAGGCCCGAGAGAGATCATCGCGGGTCTTGAGTGGGACCTTTGATGCAATCTCGATCTTTCCACCAAGGTGCAATAAAAAAGTGCGATCACTTACTTTACGGACGCTCAACTCTGGATTCTTGGCAATTGCGATAGCGATTTTCTCAGCATGATCAGAATCAATCGTGTCACAAGTGACATCGATGACTACCTTCTCTAAATGTGATTCGACGATATCAAGTGCTGTGATGGTCGCACCAGCTGTTGTAATGATTGTGGTTGCAAGTGCTACAGGCTGTGAAGAGGCTGAACCTTCAATCCGTATTGTGATCCCATATCCAGGTGAGGTAGATGCCATTTAGATGACTCCATACAATCGATCGCCAGCATCGCCAAGACCCGGGACGATATAGCCGTGCTCATTGAGTTTCTCATCGAGTGCACCAGTGACAATCGTGATAGGGACTTTGCTATCTGCAAACTCCTTCTCAAGCGCAGCGACTCCTTCAGGGGCCGACAAGATACAGATTGCAGTGATGTCATTTGCACCCAGATTGATTAAATAGTTGAAGGCGGCGATCAATGTGCCACCAGTTGCGAGCATCGGATCCAGAACAAAGACTTGGCGCCCCGATAAATCATCGGGTAATCGATTGGCATATGTGCTGGCCTGAAGGGTCTTCTCATCACGAACCATTCCAAGAAAGCCCACTTCGGCAGTTGGCACCAACTTACTCATACCTTCGAGCATTCCAAGGCCAGCGCGAAGAATAGGAACAACAACAGGGGCAGGTTCGGCCAACTTCAGACCTTTGGTCTGTGTGACGGGTGTCGTTATCGATACCGAGTGCGTACGAACATCTCGTGTAGCTTCATAGGCAAGTAGCGTCACCAACTCTTCAACAAGGCGGCGAAAAGTTGGTGAATCAGTGCGCTTGTCACGCAAAATTGTCAGTTTATGTGCAATTAGTGGGTGATCTGCGACGTGTACTTTCACAGGTATTACCTTACAGGGCTTTCATTCCCCTCAAATGAGTGGAACTATGAGCGCATGCCTGATTTCAATGATGAGCTCGCAGAGGAGATCGAAGAGTTCGATGCCCTCGATGACGTTCCTGAGGCGATTGTAAAAGTAAGCAGCGTCACAAATGAATTGGATATTGCCGTTGCCGCATGGCATGAGGATGGTCGATGGACGTTAGGGCTCCTTCCCGATCCAACAGATATTGCACAGATAATCACGAGCCTGAAATCACAACAGACAAATGGTGGCGCGATCGCATTGATATCTATCGATGAAGAGTTTTTTATCTTGATCCGTGTCTTAGGCTCACACATCTCTCTATTTTTAAGTGACTCAACATGTGCCTTGGATTATCCTGTTGCCGAAGAGTTGTTAGAGATTGCTGATTTACCGATTCCAGAAGATGATGAGGATGCCAATCCAATCGGTCATATCGAGATTTTATCTGACCTTGGGATGAACGGTATGGAAATTTCTGCACTTTGTGATGACGCTGAACTCTTTCCCGATGAACAGTTAGAGGCGATAGCCAATCGACTTGGCTTTGGTGATCAGTTTGCAGAGCTCCTGCAACTGTGAGTGATGAAGAGTTGATGCGCAAAGCTCTAGCTATTGCGCAAGAGGCCCTTGCTAGTGGCGATGTTCCAGTAGGTGCGATCATCATTGATAGGGCTGGTGAAGTAATCGCATCTGCCCGTAACGAACGTGAGCTTCACCATGATTCAACGGCACATGCCGAGATTCTCGCCATACGTAGAGCCTGTGAAAAAATCGGTCAGTGGCGATTAGAGGAGCACACAATCATCACCACACTTGAACCTTGCGCTATGTGCGCGGGAGCGATCGCCCAGTCACGGATCTCAACTCTGATCTTTGGAGCCTGGGATGAGAAGGCCGGCGCCGTTGGCTCGGTGTGGGATCTATTGCGCGACCCGCGCTCGCTTTTTAAAGTCGAAGTACGTGGAGGAGTCTTAGCCAAGGAGTGTTCTGCAATGTTAAAGAGCTTTATACAAGGAGTTCGTAAGAGGGATTGAGAATGATCATCGATCCCTCTTCTTCGCCAACCATTCCCTCAGCGCGCATTTGTGATCCGACTTCAAGGCCTGCAATATCTCGGCGACCCAGGAACTGGAGAGATACACCGCCAGTCTCATCCCAAATTTCAATCTCTAAAGATGGAGCTGCACCTCGTGGCGCAGTTTTGATCGATGTGACTCGGCCATGTATCCGGGCACGTTTGCGCCACTGTATCTGACCGATCGGTGTCACATTTTCGGCGTAATGGCTGACCGGTTCGAAGTTTTCGGGGGGAGTTTTCTTATCTTTGCTCTGGACAATAACCTTATTTAGAACTTTGGCCGGCTCCATGACCGCTTGACCAGAGGCGATGCGTTCAACATCGAATGGAACAATCGTTGCAACAACCCGAGCTAACTGTGAGATTGGGGCGGCAATTTGTTCAGCTGTTTGATCATGGAGTAAGCGACCCAAGAAGCCTGAATATGCACGGCGAGGCAGTAATAAAGTGAGTTCAACATCGGGCTTTTCAGTCATACGAATCGCATAATCAAGCGCTGCATTTGCCAGGCGTCGATCTGGACAGTCTATGAGCTCTAGAGTCACATCATCTAGGGCATCAGATGCCGCCCAGGCCCTTTGAATTTCTTCGGCGCGACGATCATCGATGACAAAGTGGACTGCAATTAAATGATGAGGATTGAGACTCCGAGCATAGCGAATGGCACCAACTGTCGCGATATCGACACTATCAACAAGGACAGTTACATCATGACGAGAGATCGATGTCGCACGCTCCTGTTCGCGTTTTACGGATAGAGCATCTTGTTCGCGGGTATATTGATTACGCAATCGTAGAAATGTCATAACCAAAATCGGCGCCGTAACCAGTACTAACCAGGCGCCCTCAGTGAATTTAACGACTGAGAAAATAATTACGACTAAGAGTGAAATAGATCCAGCGAGTGCGTTGATAAAGACCTTCGACCGCCATGCACCTGTTTTATTTCTTAGGGCATGACGTGTCATCCCAAAACCAGCTAAACAGAAACCTGTAAAGACACCTAAGGCATAGAACGCAACAAGATGTTCCACTGAGCCTGCGGTGATTAGGACTAAGAATATACCGCCCCCGGAGAGAAGGAGGATTCCATTCGAGAAGGCCAATCGATGTCCACGCTTAGTTAATTGACGAGGAAGGTATCCATCTGATGCTACAAAATTGACCAAGATTGGAAAGGCACTATACGTCGTGTTTGCACCGGCAAATAGAATCAACATTGTAGCCAGTTGGACCATTATGAACATCACTTGTCCGAAGACACCATCACCAACGATTGATTTAGCAATTTGGGAGATCACCGTTGGAGTTCCCGATTCATAAGGCATCGCGTAGATTTTGTGCGCAAACCATGAAACCCCAAGAACGAGAGTGCCAAGTATTCCACTCATCATAAATAATGTACGACGTGCATTGACATGCTCTGGTTGCTCAAAAAGGGCAACACCGTCGGAGATAGCCTCAAGCCCGGTCAAAGACGATCCACCATTTGCAAATGCACGTAAGAGAATAAAGATAGCGGCGAAAGTTAGGAGTCCTTGGCTCTCCCCAACTTCGATAGCACCAGGGTTATTTGTCGCAAGAACCTCAAGAGTTCCAGTGAAATGACGATACAAACCCATTGAGAAAACAATTAACATGCAGATGATAAAGAAGTAGGTTGGTAGCGCAAAGACCTTACCTGCCTCTTTAACTCCACGCAGATTGCCATAAGTTAAAAATACGATTACCAGTAAAATCATTGGGATTTTCCATGGATTTAATGAGGGGAAAGTTGAGATGATGGCCGCGACACCTGCAGCGGATTGAATAGCAACTGTCACGATGTAATCAAGCATTAATGCAACTGCGGCGATTTGTGCAACGACAGGGCCAAAATTATCGCGAGAAACAATGTAAGCCCCACCAGTTTTGGTATATACGTTGATAACATTTCGATAAGAGAGTGTGATAATCGTTAAAATAACTAGTACGACAGCGGTCATCGGCATCAAAATTGCAAAAGCAGCCAAGCCAAAGGCAGGTAATAGCGCGATAAGAATCTGTTCAGATCCATAGGCCGAAGATGAAATACAGTCCGATGCGAGAATTCCAAGACCAAAGCGTTTTTTTAGACGTTGATGACCTAGCGAGTGCCTATTCAGAGGATTCCCCAAAATACGGCGCTTTAGAGTGTATGCAAATGAATCTTTTAAGTGGGCATGTTTATGTAGTACAACAGGTATCTGTGCATCATCGCTCCACGACTTTGGCACGATAACTCCTCCGTAAATTGCATGTACTGCAACTCAATATGCCCACTCTACCGCAGCGGGCACAAACTTCACTGTTTTGTGCGGTGAGCGTATGATTCACCTCATGCATACGCAGTTATATATCGATGGCCAGTGGGTTGATGGTGTTGGAAAGCTTCCTGTCTATGATCCAAGCGATGGTTCGGTGATAGCGCAGGTCTCATTGGCTGGAGATAGAGAATGTGATGCAGCGATTACTGCCGCAGATACAGCGGCTAAAGCATGGGCAAAGACGGCTCCGCGGTATCGGTCAGAGATTTTGCGCAGAGCCTTTGAGTTAATGATTGCTGAGAATGAGGTCATTGCAACGTTGATATCGCGTGAGAACGGTAAAGCGATGCCTGATGCTCGCGGTGAAGCAACATATGCAGCCGAGTTCTTCCGCTGGTTTGCTGAAGAGACAGTCCGCACTCCTGGGGATTTTCGCAAATCACCATCAGGAGATAAGCGAATCCTTGTCAGCCATGAACCAATCGGTCTTTCGATTCTGATTACACCGTGGAATTTCCCAGCGGGAATGGCTACACGCAAGATCGGTCCAGCAGTTGCTGCCGGCTGCACAATGATTTTAAAGCCCGCTGGTGAGACACCACTTACGGCGATGTACATCGTCGATCTCATGGAGCGGGCAGGTCTTCCAAAGGGCGTTCTTAACTTAGTTCTGCCAGAGAAAACTGGTCCAGGGATATCGAGAATGTTGCACGATCCTCGTGTGAAAAATCTTTCATTTACTGGTTCAACTGAAGTCGGGCGCATCTTGCTCAAAGAGGCGGCAGATCGTGTCATCCGCTGCTCCATGGAGCTTGGCGGGAATGCACAGGTTGTTATTCACGATGATGCAGATTTAGGTGTAACTATTCCTCAGCTTTCACTTGCAAAGATGCGCAATGGTGGCGCCGCCTGCACATCGGCAAATCGAATCTTTGTCCAACGTGGAATCGCAGAAAAGTTCATCTCAGAGATGACCAAGTCCATGAGTTCATATGTAATGGGTCGCGGAACTGACCCCACGACAACACTGGGTGCCTATGTTTCTATGAAAGAGCGCAATAAGATCGCAGAGATCGTTGATCAATCGATAGCAGCTGGCGCAAAAGTCGAGGTTGGTGGCGTAAAACCAGAAGGTGATGGTGCTTTCTACCCAGCAACTGTCCTAATAGTGGAGAGAGATAATCCAATCCTTGGCCATGAAATCTTTGGCCCAGTCGCACCGATCGTTATCTTCGATACAGATGAAGAAGGCATCACAATGGCCAACGACACAGACTTTGGCCTCATCAGTTATGTATTTTCCAAAGATCTCACCCGTGCACTGCGCACCGCAGAGGCGATGGAGTCGGGAATGGTGGCTATTAATAAGGGCGTAATTTCGGATCCCGCCGCACCATTTGGTGGTGTGAAGCAATCAGGCTTGGGCCGTGAAGGTGGCTTTGATGGCATTCATGAGTTCTTACAATCAAAATACATAGGTGTCGAGATTTAACTTTTTGATCAGAGTGAGAAAATTCTGTGCA
>Ga0208942_1000243_pt1 | contig 23939 bp, 16 predicted proteins | sample GreLakmeSU08MSRF_FD_187704 | JGI IMG/M metagenome (GOLD analysis project Ga0208942, IMG submission 187704) | Freshwater lentic microbial communities from great Laurentian Lakes, MI, USA - Great Lakes metaG SU08MSRF (SPAdes) | ecosystem: Environmental > Aquatic > Freshwater > Lake | place: Great... | reverse complement strand
CCTCGGCGTCATATACAAAAGCGATTCCGCCAGACATTCCAGCAGCAAAATTGCGGCCTGTAGCGCCGAGCACGATCACTCGACCACCTGTCATATATTCGCATCCGTGATCTCCTAAACCTTCAACAACTGCAGTTGCGCCAGAGTTACGCACGCAGAATCGCTCACCAACAACACCTGAAATAAAGATCTCGCCACTCGTTGCGCCGTATCCGATGACGTTGCCTGCAATCACATTTTCATGAGCGACAAATGTTGCACGCCTGTCAGGGTGCAAAATTATTCGACCACCCGACAAACCTTTACCGAGATAATCGTTTGAGTCGCCCTCTAATCGCAGCTCAACACCGTTTGGGATGAACGCACCGAAACTCTGACCCGCAGAGCCCTTAAATTGAAGCTTGATCGTCGCATCTGGCAACCCGATAGCGCCGAATCGTTTTGTAACTTCGTAGCCAAGCATTGTTCCGACTGCTCGATTCGTATTATTGATCGAATATTCAAGTGCAACAGATTTAGAATTCTCGAGTGCACTCTTGCACTTAACAATCAGTTCGTTGTCAAGCGCTGCGGCCAAGCCGTGATCTTGCCAAGTTGACTGATATGGCGTTTGGTTATATGGATTTTTTGGTATTGCCAAAATCGGTGAGATATCTAACCCACGTGCCTTCCAATGATCAACGGCGTGTTTTGAATTAAGCATGTCAACTCGGCCTACAGCTTCTTGCAAACTACGAAACCCAAGTTGTGCAAGATATTCGCGCACTTCAGTTGCGATGAACTCGAAAAAGTTGATCACAAACTCTGGCTTACCCGAAAACTTCTTGCGCAATTCTGGGTTCTGTGTTGCGATTCCGACTGGACAAGTATCGAGATGACAAACCCTCATCATCACACAACCGCTAACTACTAATGGTGCCGTTGCAAAACCAAATTCTTCAGCCCCGAGCAACGCGGCGATCACAACATCACGACCAGTTTTCATTTGTCCATCGGTCTGCACAACGATTCGATCGCGTAACCCGTTAAGCATCAAAGTCTGCTGGGTCTCAGCAAGTCCAAGCTCCCATGGAGCGCCGGCATGCTTCAGCGAAGTTAGCGGTGAAGCGCCTGTTCCCCCATCATGACCCGAAATTAAAACGACATCTGCTTTTGCTTTAGCCACACCCGCAGCCACCGTGCCGACACCAACTTCGGCAACTAGCTTCACATGAATTCGCGCGACGGGGTTTGAATTTTTCAAATCATGAATCAACTGTTTGAGATCTTCAATCGAATAAATGTCGTGGTGCGGTGGCGGACTAATTAAACCAACACCAGGTGTCGAATATCGAGTCTTGGCAATCCATGGATATACCTTGTGAGCCGGCAACTGACCGCCCTCGCCCGGCTTGGCACCTTGCGCCATCTTGATCTGCAAGTCGTCGGCGTTGACAAGATATTCGCTCGTGACCCCGAATCGTGCAGAAGCAACTTGTTTAATCGCCGAACGCTTCGAGTCGCCATTTGGCATCGGCAAATATCTCTCTGCGTCTTCGCCACCTTCGCCAGTATTGCTCTTGCCACCAATTCGGTTCATTGCAATTGCCAAGGTCTCATGCGCTTCGGCCGAAATTGATCCGTAACTCATTGCCCCCGTCGAAAATCGTTTTACTATTTCGCTGGCTGGCTCAACTTCATCAATCGAAATTGGCTTGTTCACTTCAGCGAATTCAAATAATCCACGCAGCGTTGCCAAAACACGTGACTGATCATCAACCGACTGTGTGTATTGCTTGAAAATGTCATAGCGCCCAGTGCGAGTCGCATGTTGCAGACGATAAACCGTGTCCGGATTAAACAAGTGATGTTCGCCTTCGCGGCGCCACTGATACTCGCCACCTAATTCAAGTTGGCGATGATGCCGTTGATCAGGTCGCAATGGATGAGCAACGGCATGACGCGCAGCGACTTCGCGGGCAATCTCGTCTAGTGAGATTCCACCAAGTCGCGAAACTGTGCCAGTAAAAAACTCATCAACTAATTCGCTTGATAAACCAATCGCTTCAAAAATTTGCGCACCCGTGTACGAAGCAACGGTCGAAACACCCATCTTCGACATCACTTTTAGAACGCCTTTGCCTGAAGCCTTGATGTAATTCTTAATTGCTGTCTTTGCGGCCATATTTCCAAGACCGAACATGCCGATTCCGTCGTTCGCGTTGACCATGTCTTCAATCGATTCAAATGCCAAGTATGGGTTAATGGCACCAGCGCCATAACCAATCAACAACGCCATGTGGTGAACTTCGCGAGCGTCACCCGTTTCAATAATTAGGCCGACCTTCGTTCGTTGTTTTTCTCGAATTAGATGATGATGAACTGCACTCGTCAATAACAAAGATGGAATCGGAGCAAAAACATCATCGCCATTACGATCAGACAACACGATAATTCGTACACCGTCATTTATCGCTTCAGAAATATCTTGACGAATCTGATCAAGTGCTTCTCGCATCGCCGGCGCACCATTGGCAACACGATATAAACCGCTGACAACTTTAGATTTGAGATGATTAAACGAATTGTCATCATTGATGTGAATAATTTTGGCAAGTTGATCATTGTCAATAATCGGAAACGGCAAAACAAGTTGCTTGCAGTTCTCGCCAGTCGCCAACAACAAGTTTCCCTCCGGGCCACACGTAGAACCCACAGATGTAACAATCTCTTCTCTGATCGCATCAAGAGGCGGATTAGTGACTTGGGCAAACATTTGTGAAAAATAGTCAAACAAAAGCCTTGGACGAATCGAAAGCACTGCGATTGGAGTATCGGTGCCCATTGAACCAATTGGTTCAGTGCCCGTAACTGCAGTCGGGGCAATAATCAGTTTTAGTTCTTCATGCGAATAACCGAAAACTTGTTGACGACGCAACACACTGTCGTGACTATAGACAACATGATCTCGCTCAACGAGATCATTTAGTTCAACTTGACCATCTTCAAGCCACTGCGAATACGGCGCCTGAGCAGCCAGCGATTCTTTAATTTCGTCGTCACTAATTATTCGTCCCTGAGCGGTATCTACCAACAGCATTCGTCCAGGTTGCAATCGACCCTTCTTTACTATTTTTGCAGGATCAATATCTACAACACCAACTTCGCTTGCCATTATCACTAGATCATCATCAGTCACCCAATATCGACTTGGACGCAAACCATTGCGATCTAACACCGCACCAATCACTGTGCCATCGGTGAATGCAACACTGGCTGGTCCATCCCACGGCTCTATCAGCGAACCGTGATAGCGATAGAAAGCACGCTTTGTTTCTGACATTGTTGTCGAGTTCTCCCATGCTTCAGGAATCATCATCAACATTGCATGCGGCAAACTTCGACCCGACAAGTGCAACAACTCTAAAACTTCATCGAAACTTGCTGAGTCAGAAGCACCGACTGTACAAATCGGGAAGGCTTTTTCTAAGTCAGGAATTAATTCGGTCGCCAACAACGACTCTCGTGTACGCATCCAGTTTCTGTTTCCCTGAACAGTGTTGATTTCGCCGTTGTGGGCTATGTAACGATATGGGTGAGCAAGCGGCCAAGACGGAAACGTATTCGTTGAGAACCGACTGTGCACTAGCACCAGAGCCGATTCAATTCGCTGGTCACTTAAATCTTCAAAGAAAATTTGGAGTTCTGGGGTCGTCAACATTCCTTTATATATGAGTGTGCGCGATGAAAGCGACGGAAAATAAGTTTTCTGTTCATCTGGTAGTTCATGCTCTATTCGTTTGCGCAAGATAAACAATTTGCGGTCTAAATCAATCAACTTTGTTTCGCTCGGGTCATCAACGAAAAATTGCATAAACGATGGCATCACGCGATGCGCACTTGCACCTAGACACGACGGATTAACTGGAACGTTTCGCCAACCGAGTGTCCGCAATTTCTGTTGAGCAACAATCGCCTCAATACTTTGGCGAGCGATTGTTGCGAGTTTCTCATCACTCGGCAAAAACGCAAGACCGACGCCATAGCTGCCGACATTCGGCAAAGAAAAACCAGTGACCGCACTAAAAAACTTATGCGGAATCTGCAACAAGATGCCGGCGCCGTCACCTGTTTGAGTTTCAGCACCAGTCGCACCACGGTGCTCCATGCTGCATAGTGCGCCAAGACCTGTTGAAACTATTTCGTGACTCGCACGACCATGCATATCAACAATGAACGAGACACCGCACGAGTCATGCTCAAATCTTGGGTCGTAAAGACCACTGGCCTGTGGTAAATCTTGCAAAGTTGTCGTCCTTAAAATTAATTGTCATTAATTAATTAGTATTAATTAATTAGCCAGCCTTGATCGGCTAGCAAGACGGGACGACGTTGGCCCGAGAATTAAAGTCTAGACAGTTGGGGGCACGAAACTAGCCGGCCTTTTTTCAAAGTTCGACATCACGGCTTCAACCTGATTCGGCTTACCGATCAGCGAATAAATTATCCTTCGTTCTTCAGCGAAATGTTCAGCCGCCCCAGCATTAGAAAGGCGGTTGATTAGTGCCTTTGCACCTCGCACCGCATCGGGACTGCGCTCGGCGATCTCGCGAGCAATCTGCATCGCTACTTCGAGAGGTGTCTCGGAGACTCGAGTAACCACACCCAATTCGTGGGCCTGCGTGCCTGAAATCACGCGGGCGCTAAAGACTAAATCTTTAGCCACGTCGTCTCGCACTAGTCGTGACAACATCAAAGTGCCCGTCATGTCAGGGATCAAACCCCAATGCACTTCGCGCATCGAAAGTTGCGTCGCTGGGTGTGCGACACGAATATCTGCACCAAGCGCAAGTTGCAGACCGCCTCCAAGCGCATGACCCTGCAACGATGCAATAACTGGCACGGGCACTTCTTGCCATACCCAACAAATTTGTTGAGCCAAGTGAGTTATTGCATCTGGCGCCATGAGCCCCGCATTTTCTTTTTCAGAATCTGGCTTTGGCTTATTTTTGCCACCAGAATCTGCCATTGCCTGAAAACTACCGAAATCAAGACCTGCACAAAACGACGCGCCGTTGCCCGATAACACGACTACACGAACATCTTTGTTTGTGACCAATTCTTTACCCGCCCGAGCGATCGCATCAAACATCGCTGGGTCGAGTGCGTTGCGCTTGTCGGCACGGTCAAGCCTGACATCGGCGATGCCATCCTGAATCGAAACTTTTACACGGTCGTTGTAAGTTTTGCTGTCGTTCGTATTAGTCATTGGTTCAGTTTATCACTTCGCTGTTTTTCAAATTTATTGATCAAGTGTTCTCTTGGCTCTGACTGTCTCGCCAATATCAAAACATGGCACACTTGAAGATATGAAACTTGACCTAACCATTGACGAAGTTTTATCCACTACACGCAGCGTGCGCAAACGACTTGACTTTGATCGACCAGTCGAGCGCGAAATCGTTGAAGAATGTCTGAACCTGGCATTGCAAGCCCCAACTGGTGGCAACAATCAAGGTTGGCATTGGATCGTGGTTGAAGACGCAGCCAAGCGCAAAGCACTCGCCGATATTTACAAAGCGAACTTCAAGATCTACGCAAGCATGCCAGGACGAAAATTTGCCGAAGGTGACCCGCGAGTTGAACAAATGCCAAAAGTTCGCGACTCGGCAATGTATCTCGCCGATGAGTTTTATCGCGCGCCGATGATGCTGATCCCATGCATTGAAGGTCGTCTCGAAAATATTGACGCCGCCATGGGGGCAGGCGCTTGGGGTTCACTTTTGCCAGGTGTCTGGAGTTTCATGTTGGCTTTACGTAGTCGCGGCATGGGCTCAGCGTGGACGACGATTCACTTGATTCTTGAAGGCGAAAAGAAAGCCGCAGAAATTCTCGGAATTCCGTACGACAAAATTACTCAGGGTGGATTGTTTCCAATTGCGTACACAATCGGTACCGACTTCAAGCCAGCAAAACGCCTGCCACTTGAAAAAGTTCTTCACTGGGATAAGTGGTAGAAAATTTAACTAGTTGATCGCACTAGTCAACTAGCCGCATTCCACTTGGCGCAATTGATTTTCCGGCAGATGGCAAATCAACTACAAAATTCGTACGGTGCGCAGCAAACACATGGTGCGATAGCAAAACAGCATTACCTGCAACATCTCGAGTAATGCGCTCGCACTGCAGAACTGGCGAACCTGTCGGAACTTCAAGTAACGCAGCATCTGTTTTGGTGGCTGCATCTGCACCGATTGTTTGAGTAGCTCCGCCAATCGGAATACTCAGCAATTCATAAAACGCAGACTGTTCAACTTCTTTTCGCGACAAGTGTTGACCCAATTCAAACGGACACCACACCGTGACCACTGCAAATGGTTCACCATCAGCAGTATTGACACGCTTAACTCGCAACACTTGGTCGCAATTCAAAACTTTGGCAACCTTGCGTATTGCTTTCTCAAAACCAAATTCAACTATTCGACGCTCTGACAGCATGCCGTTTGCCAACATTTGTTCTTCGATTGTGCCAAGTCGCCCAAGTGTCTGTGTCACTTGATCGCTCGTCATGACCCATCCGAAACCCTGACGAGAAACGACAAGACCTTCATCTCGTAAAATTTCTAATGCGCGACGCACCGTGACCCGACTGACTTTAAATTCGCCAGACAACTCTGCTTCGCTCGGCAGCACTCGCCCAGCCGAAACCGCACGGCCTTCAATTCGCGCGCGCAATGAGTTTGCGATCTCGTGATATCGGACTGTTCGAACTTGTACTATACTTGTATACACTAACACGACAAGAAATCAACAAGAATCAATAAGGATCAATAAGGATCAAAAATGACTTCAAGCGCCGGAACCCCAATTGATCTCGTAACTGCTGTTTATTCGAAACTCAGTAAGAACATTGCGCTGGGTCGCAAACGTCTGGGTCGTCCACTAACGCTTACCGAAAAGATTTTGATCAATCATCTAACAGATCCAGCCAAACAAGAACTCGAGCGCTCGCGCAGTTACGCCGACTTCAATCCAGACCGAGTTGCGATGCAAGATGCAACAGCGCAGATGGCGTTGCTGCAATTTATGACTGCTGGTCTTTCGAAAACTGCAGTGCCATCAACCGTGCATTGTGATCACTTAATTTTGGCCAAAGCTGGCGCACGCATCGACATGGGAGTCGCAATCGACACCAACAAAGAGGTGTACGACTTCTTGCGATCTGTCTCAGCAAAATATGGCATCGGTTTTTGGGGCCCGGGCAGCGGAATCATTCATCAAGTTGTGCTAGAGCACTATGCATTTCCTGGCGGAATGATGATCGGCACAGATAGCCACACCCCTAATGCTGGCGGTCTCGGCATGGTGGCGATCGGTGTCGGTGGTGCTGATGCAGTTGATGTGATGACCGGCTTTGCGTTTAATGTGCGCTGGCCAAAAGTCATCGGCGTAAAACTCACTGGCTGTCTTTCTGGATGGTCGAGTCCTAAAGATGTGATCCTCGAAGTTGCGCGTGTCTTAACCGTCGAAGGAGGCACTGGTGCGATAATCGAATATTTTGGTGACGGGGCCAACACGATTTCGGCTACTGGCAAAGCAACCATCTGCAATATGGGCGCCGAGATTGGCGCAACTTGTTCGGTCTTTGGTTACGACGTGCAAATGGCCCAATATTTGCAAGCAACTGGTCGCAGCGAAATTGCTGCGGCGGCCGACAAAGTTGCCGAGCACCTTTGCCCCGATGATGGCGCACTTTACGACAAGACGATTGAAATTGATCTTTCAACTCTTACACCATTAATCAATGGACCTCACACGCCAGACCTCGCGCATCGTGTTGGCAGTGGTGTTGCCAAAGCAGCTGCAGAAAATAAATGGCCACTAGAAATCTCTGCGGCACTAATTGGCAGTTGCACTAACAGCTCTTACGAAGACATCACTCGCGCCGCATCAGTTGCCAGATTTGCCGCCTCGAAAGGCTTAAGAGCAAAAACTGATTTGCTGATTACCCCAGGATCAGAACAAATTCGCGCAACAATCGAACGCGACGGATTGCTCGCCGATCTTGAAGCAATCGGCGCAACTGTGTTGGCAAATGCTTGTGGTCCATGCATCGGCCAGTGGGAGCGATCAAAAGAAATCACCGACAATCCAAACACAATTGTTAGTTCATTTAATCGCAACTTTCCAAAACGAAATGATGGCTCTGCAAATACTTTGAGTTTCGTCACGAGTCCAGACACGGTGATCGCACTCGCGCTCGCTGGTCGTCTTGATTTTGATCCAACTACCGACACAATCACTGCACCAGATGGCTCACAAGTTTCACTCGCTGCACCAGTCGGTGAAGTACTTCCTAAAAACGGTTACGACGCAGGCGCCGAAACATTCGTTGCACCACCAGCAGATGGTTCATCAATCGAAGTAGTGGTTGACCCAACTAGCGAGCGATTGCAATTGCTTGAACCATTCGAGAAGTGGGATGGCAACGATTTCATTTACATGCCGGTTTTAATGAAAGCCAAAGGCAAGTGCACAACCGATCACATTTCTGCCGCCGGGCCATGGCTCAAGTTTCGTGGTCACCTCGAAAACATCTCTGGCAACTTGTTTGCCGGCGCAATTAATGCGTTCACGGGTGCAGTCGGCGAAGGTCTCGACAGATCTGACTACCAAGTTCGTCCGTATCCGGAAGTCGCCAAAAGCTACAAAAAGATGCAAGTGCAGTGGTGTGCAATTGGCGATCAAAACTACGGCGAAGGTTCCTCGCGCGAACATGCCGCAATGGAGCCTCGCTACCGAGGTGCTTGCGTAATTTTTGCCCGATCATTTGCGCGCATTCACGAAACGAACCTCAAAAAACAAGGAATCGTGCCATTAACTTTTGTCAATCCCGATGACTACGACAAGATTGACGAGAAAGACACGATTAGCGTTCGTGAAATGCCACCAGTCCCCGACCAACCCGTGCGTTGCATCATTCACAAAAAAGGCGAAATCGAAATCGAGTTTTATGCCAACCACACTTTCTCACCCGAGCAAGTCAAATGGTTCAAAGCCGGCAGCGCACTCAATGTCGTGCGCGAAAAAGTCAAGCGTGCGAAAAAATAAATGGAGAGCCTGGCCCGACTCGTCGCAATAATAATGTTGTCGATTATTGGCGCAGGTATTGGTGCATTTTTTCTAGGCAGACGGAAACCAAAAAATATTGCCACAAAAATTCTCGGCTCAATTGTTGGTGTGTTCGCAGTTTGCTCAGGCAGTTGGCTCGCATTGCTGCCAATCGGCATCGGCGCCCGCCTGCTCGGCTTGCTAGTGGCGATCGCCGGCGCGCGTCAGCTGCTCAAAATCTTCAGGCCCTAAACGGGAAAGGCCCCGCTCGAAGGCGGGACCTCTCAACCTATTAACCAAGGGGCTGGGGGAGCCACCTTATTAATAATTCAATGAGCTTGGGGGAAGCTCATTGGTATGTGTCAATTATGCTACAAAATCGCTTAATTCTCAAGGCGGGTGACAAGATATCCCCTATCATTTTTAGTGATATGGAACTCCGCCAACTTGAGGTATTAATTGCAATTGCTGATCATGGCTCGTTTTCGAGTGCGGCAAAAGCCCTAGCAACGGTCCAAAGCAATATTTCGGCACACATTTCGCGCTTAGAAAAAGAACTCGCAACAACTCTTATCGAAAGATCTAACGGACAACTTACTGAAGATGGACAATTAGTCGTTGAGCACGCCCGACGAGTGTTCAACCAAATACAAGACATCGCCGCCGATGTTCGTTCAAACGAAAAGGACATAAAAGGAGATACTCGTATCGGATGTATCGGAACTACTGGCCGATGGTTAATGCCCCGTCTCCTCCCAGTTGTGGCAAACAAATTTCCAAAAATCCATGTCACCATTTTGGAAGGAAGCACTTCAAGTTTGCTCCCCCGCTTATTAGATGGGTCAATTGATGCCTGCATTGTCCACTTGCCGGTTGAGGATGAAAACCTCACATCGCATTCATTGTTTGCTGAAGACTTAATGCTGTTAGTAGATAACAAGCACGAATGGGCAAAACTTGACAAAATAACAATTGCCGAACTTGCAACTAAACCATTGCTGATGCCACCAAAAAATACTGCATTACGAAAAATTTTAGATCGTGCTGCCGGATCTCAACGACTCGTTTTCAAACCGCAAGCAGAAATTGACGGCGTCCGACTGCTTACTTCGCTGGCATTCGAAGGTTTCGGTGCAGCAATCGTTCCGGCAACTGCTGCACCAGGCTGGCTAACCGGAGAATTTAAGCGCATTGAAGTTCCTGAGCTTCCAAGACGTGTAGTTGGTTGGGTACAAAGAACTAGACCGACACCAAATAAAGCTACGCAAGCAGTTGGCACAGTGATCCGCGAAGTTATTGAAAAAACCAACAACCAGCAACCAGGTGTGCACACCGGCAAAAGTGCATTCCCACTTAAACGCTCATCGTAAGTATCCTGAAGCAGTATGACTGTTCACCTTCAACGCGCAGTTAAAGGTGCAGTGGCCGCAGAAGTCAGGTGGCTTGAAACAATCGGTCGTCGAGTTGTCTGGATTGACGTTGACGAATCAGTTCGTCGCGGAGCGCTTTCGGCTGAGGCTTCAGGCGTAATTGCACATGCTGCGGATACTGCGCGTGAAAAGGGTTTACCTCTCGTGATGACGATTGGCAGTTCAGGCGCTGACATAGTTGAGGGCGTTGCTGCTTTACATGGCTGGGGTCAAGCAGCAAAGGCGATCGCTAAATGTTCTGGTTACATCCCGGTGATAACTATCGTCACTGGTCCTGCAGTTTCGGGGCCCGCACTTTTAATAGGTCTGAGCGACATCGTAATTATGACTGTTGATGCATATGCATTCGTCAGCGGACCGACAATGGTTGCCGAATTTACCGGGATAAAAATCACCAACGAAGAACTTGGCGGTGCCGATATTCATGCCAAGCAAAGTGGCGTGGCGCACATTGTTGTCGCTGATCGCCAAACAGCACTTGCCGAAGTTGAACATGTGCTTTCATTTCTGCCAAATAACGTCGACGAGATTGCCAGCACTGCATCAACTTTCGATTCTGTTGACCGTCTCACTCCTGAGGCTGGCGAACTAATTCCAAATTCGTCTACCGGAAGCTACGACGTCAAACAAGTTATCGAAGCAATTGCTGACGACGGATACTTGTTAGAACTTCGTGCTCGCTGGGCAACCAACATCGTCACAGGACTAATCACAATTGGCGGACAAAGCGTCGGCGTAGTTGCTAATCAACCGATGCATCTGGCCGGAACTCTTGATATTCCGGCTTCACAAAAAGCTGCGCGATTTGTTTCGTTTTGTGATGCATTTAATATTCCGATTCTGACTTTGGTCGACACGCCTGGTTTTTATCCTGGCAAAGATCTTGAATGGCGAGGAATGATTCGTCACGGCGCACAATTAGTTTTCGCATATGGTCGTGCAACCGTGCCAAGAGTCTGTGTAATTTTACGAAAAAGTTATGGTGGTGCTTACATCGTGATGGATTCAAAAAAAATGGGAAACGACGTATGCATGGCCTGGCCGACTGCCGAATTAGCAGTAATGGGCGCAGGTCAAGCGGCAGCGATTTTGCAGCGACGCGCAACAACCCAAGAACGTGAGGCATTCGAGCAAGATTATGTAGAGCGATTATTGAACCCGTATGTTGCTGCAGAACGAGGATATGTAGACAGCGTGATTGACCCAGCAGATACACGTCGAGAAGTTGCCGCCGCTTTCGCAATGCTCAGTGATAAGCGTGAGAAATTGCAGGCACGCAAGCACGACAACACCCCGCTCTAAAAACCCACACGACTAGACTGATTTTGGGACTGGAAGCTCCCACGACATAAAAAGGACACCACTGTGGCTGAAACAATCACCATTATTGATGACCGGACTGGTAAGAAAGTTACTGTTCCGCTACGAGACGGCGTTTTTCCGTCGACCGCACTTCGCGAACTTGATCCTGACCTGCGAATGTATGACCCAGCGTTTTTGTCAACCGCGGCGTGTGCATCTTCGATCACTTATATTGACGGCGATGCAGGCATCTTGCGATATCGCGGATATCCAATCGAGCAATTAGCCGAGAAATCAACATATTTAGAAGTTGCGTACTTGCTATTGAACGGCGAATTACCAAGTAAGACACAGCTTGAAAAATGGAACTACGACGTCATTCATCACACGATGATTCACGAAAATATGCGCAAACGTTTCGTCGACGGCTTTCATTATGACGCTCACCCGATGGGAATGTTCGTTTCGGCAGTTGCTGCTCTGGGTACCTTCTATCCAGAGTCGAAAGATATTTTCGATCCTGCCTCACTAGAAAAACAAATATTGCGACTAATCGCCAAAGTTCCGACTCTGGCGGCAATGTGTTATCGATTCAGTTCTGGTTTGCCATTCGTTTCGCCGAACAATTCGATGAGCTACCCAGAAAACTTCTTAAACATGATGTTTCGACTAGGTGATGACCACACTGTTGACCCACGACTAACAAAAGCAATGGATCTTTTGTTCATGTTGCATGCAGATCACGAACAAAATTGTGGGACTACCGCGATGCGTGTCGTTGCATCGTCACATGCCGATCCTTACAGTGCAATGTCGGCTGCATCTTCTGCTTTGTATGGCCCACTTCACGGTGGCGCTAATGAAGCAGCGATCAACATGCTCACCGAAATTGGCAGCATCGACAATGTCGAAGCGTTCGTTAAATCAGTTAAAGCGGGGCAAGGTCGACTGCAAGGTTTCGGACATCGTGTTTACAAGAATTACGATCCGCGTGCAGCGATAATTAAAAAGGCTGCTTACGACGTTTTTGATGTAACGGGCAAGAACCCACTACTTGATATTGCGCTGAAACTCGAAGATGTCGCACTCAGCGATGACTATTTCATTTCGCGCAAGTTGTATCCAAATGTTGACTTCTATTCGGGTTTGATTTATCAAGCACTTGGGTTTCCAATTGAGATGTTCACTGTATTATTTGCGATCCCACGAACCGTGGGCTGGCTTACACACTTCAGTGAATTACTAAAAGACGATGCGCAAAAAATTAGTCGACCTCGCCAGTGGTATACGGGTGTCGATAAACGCGACTACGTCGCAATCAACAAACGTCAATAACAATTTTGCCAGTGCTGGCGTTGGTCTCCATATAGCGGTGCGCCGCCGAAATATTTTCTAGCGGATACCGACTATCAATAATTGGACGTAATTTACCGACCTCAAACATCGGCAACATTTCGCTGATGAATCGCTGTGTCAATGCGATCTTCTCTTCAAGCGGTCTCGGTCGCAACACGGTGGCGATTAGTCGAGCCCGTTTCGGCATTAGGGCTGCAATGTTGAACGGCGTTGATCCCCCGCCCATCAATCCGACCTGAACGATCGTGCCTTTGAGTGCCAACGTTGCGACATTGCGATTGAGATATTCACCACCGACTACATCAAGCACTGCATTGATGCCGTGATTATTGGTTGCATGTTTACATACATCAACAAAATCTTCAGTCTTATAATCAACCGCCATGTCTGCGCCAAGTGACAGACATGCGTCACGCTTGCCCGACGAACACGTCACGATGACATTGGCTCCAATTGCTTTACAAATTTGTATCGCCGCAGTGCCCACACCTGAAGCGCCGGCATGCACGAGTGCCCAACCACCAGGTTGCAAATTGCCTTGAATTACAAGGGCGTCCCACGCGGTGACAAAAACTTCAGGAATCGCACCAGCATCATCTAGACCAACTTTGCTCGGCACACGCATCGCTTGTTGCTGATGCACTACGAGATATTCGGCGTATCCGCCACCACTAACGATTCCCATGACTTGGTCGCCTGGCATCCATATTTTTGCGTCCGCGCCACACGATTCAACTGTGCCCGCAAATTCGAGACCCGGAACCTCGTGTTGCCCCGGAAATGGATCTGGATAAAAACCCATTCGTTGCATTAGATCGGCGCGATTCAATGATGTCGCACGAACTTTTACCAATATTTCGTTGGCGTTTGGCTGTGGCTTTTCTACATCAACTACGCGCAATACTTCTGGACCGCCGTGTTCGGTAATTACAACTGCACGCATAATTAATTATGGGACATTTTTTCTTGCAATCGGCGATCAACTGCTGCCAAAAATTGCTGCGTAGTTAGCCAAGGTTGGTCTTTCGACACTAATGCTGCTAAGTCTTTGGTCATCTCGCCACCTTCGACAGTTTCAATACAAACTGTTTCAAGAGTTTGGGCGAATTCAACAACTTTTGGCGTGTCATCAAGTTTGCCGCGATGGCTCAAGCCGCGTGTCCAAGCAAAAATTGAAGCAATCGAATTCGTTGAAGTCTCTAAACCTTTTTGATGATCGCGATAATGTCGCGTAACCGTGCCGTGAGCAGCCTCTGACTCTAATACTCTGCCGTCTGGGGTTGTCAGCACCGATGTCATCAGCCCAAGTGAGCCGAAACCTTGCGCGACAATATCTGACTGCACATCGCCGTCATAATTTTTGCACGCCCACAAGTACCCGCCTTCCCAACGCATCATGCAAGCAACCATGTCATCAATTAACCGGTGTTCGTAAGTCAGTTTGCGCTTCTCGAACTCAGCCTTAAATTCAGTATCAAATATTTCTTGAAAAATATCTTTGAACCGACCGTCATATGCCTTGAGAATCGTGTTCTTCGTGCTTAAAAAAACTGGAAAGTTGCGTTGTAAGCCGTAGTTAAAAGAAGCCCTGGCGAAACTGCGAATTGATTCGTCGTAGTTGTACATCCCCATCACAACACCCGAACTCTTAAAGTCAGCAACTTTCATTTCAACTGGCTTGCTGCCGTCTTGAGGCACATAAGTCATCGTCACCGTGCCTGGTCCAGGAACCTTGAAATCGGTGGCCTTGTATTGATCGCCGTGTGCATGACGACCGATCACGATCGGTTTACTCCAGTGCGGTACAAGTTTTGGAATGTTCTTGCAAATAATTGGCTCACGAAACACAACGCCATCTAAAATATTGCGGATCGTTCCGTTAGGCGATTTCCACATCTGCTTCAAATTGAATTCTTTAACGCGCGCTTCGTCCGGCGTGATTGTCGCGCACTTCACTCCAACACCGTGTTTCAAGATCGCATTGGCTGCGTCAATCGTTATTTGATCACCAGTTGCATCGCGACTCTCGACACCTAGGTCGTAGTAGTCAATATTGATGTCGAGATACGGCAAAATCAATCGGTCTTTGATGAACTTCCAAATGATTCGTGTCATTTCATCGCCGTCAATATCTACAACTGGATTTGCGACCTTGATTTTGGTTGTCATAAAACTCCGTTATTTTGAATAAAGGTTACTTGTATCTTACTTGTACACAATAGTCACAAGACTGCTAGTTCTCACAACACAGGATTAATTCGTAGCTGGCACCTAAAATATGCAAAGTGGATTTCGCCTGGACACCCGAGCAGATCGCACTGCGCGAACGCGCCAGAAAAGTAGCCGCAGACGCTGTAAAAAAATACGGTCGATTCAACGACACTTGGATGAACGGCTATTCACGAGAATTTTCTCGCGAACTTGCAACGCATGGATGGATCGGCATGACATGGCCAGTCGAGTTCGGCGGAGGGGGTCGACCAGCGATTGAACGATTGATCGTCGGCGAAGAGATGATCAGTGCAGGCGCACCGATTGCCGCATCGTGGTTCGCCGATCGACAGATGGGCCCTGCGCTTATTAGTTACGGTACAAAAGCACAACAAGATGCATTTCTTCCAGACATGCTCTCAGGCAACGCAACTTGGTGCATCGGCATGAGTGAGCCAAATGCTGGTAGCGATCTTGCATCGCTGAAAACATTTGCCGAGCGTGACGGCGATGAATTCGTCATCAATGGTCAAAAAATTTGGACAAGCTTCGGCGAACACGCTGACTTTTGCTATTTAATTTGTCGCACCAGCAATGAAGGTTCGGCGCACGCAGGCATCAGCGAAATTATCGTGCCAATGAACACTCCGGGTATTGATATTCGTCCGATCAAAGACATGACTACTAACAGTCACTTTTGTGAAGTCTTTTACACCAATGTTCGAGTGCCAGCATCTAACTTGGTCGGCACACCGGGCGGAGCATTTAAACAAACAATGCGTCAACTTGAGCATGAGCGCGGTGGCATTGATCGATTGGTTTCGAATCATGCTCTGTACAAAATGGCTCTTGAACGTGCCGATCGTAAAGATTTATTAGTTCGCCAAGAAATCGCTGCACTTGAAACCGGATACCAGATTGGTCGCATCTTGGTTATCCGCGAAGTTTTGCGTCAGGCACCGGGTGGCTTTTCGGCAGCCACAAAATGTTTTTGCACCGAACACGAATGGCGCGTCGCACAATTTGTCAGCAAAGTTTTTGGCCCACACGCTTTATTATGGGACGACCTGTCGCAAGGTCTGGCCTATGCATCTGCCTACACAATTATGGGAGGCACCTCTAACGTGATGCGCAATATTCTCGGCGAGCGCACACTCGGACTTCCCCGCGAACCCAAATAAGTTCGTCTAGTAGCGTCAGGATATGGGCGCGAGCACAAATATGAACCCGATTGAACTTTCTACAAAAGTTATTGATTCGGGCGTGGTTGATCAGCCATTAAATCGCGTCACCAACGAAATCACTGAACTCGCAGACGGTCTGGCAATTGTTGAGAGTTTCAGTCACAGCGCGATATTTAATACTGGTGAAGGCTTGATGTGTTTTGATGCCTCAGGTGCCGGCAGCGGCAAAGACGTCGTTAACTCAATTCGGTCGTGGCGCAGCGATCCGATTTCGACACTTATATATACGCACGGCCACGCCGATCATGTGGGTGGAAGTTTCGCTTTCGCTGCCGATGCCAAACAACGCAATCATCCAAAGCCTCACGTCATTGGCCACGAAAATGTCAATGCCCGAATTGATCGCTACACGCAAACTAGCGATTGGAATATTCGGATCAACCAGCGTCAATTTGGTGGCATCCGCAGTGACATGGGCTTGAACATTGGCGAAAACTTGCAACGCTTTTTGCCACGATCCACGATGCGACCTGATGAGACATTTCGTGAATCACATATTTTTAAAGCCGGCGCTACAACTATTGAGTTGCATCATGCTCGTGGTGAAACGGACGATCATCTTTGGGCGTGGTTGCCTGAAAAGAAATGGTTGTTCTCTGGAGATTTCGTAATTTGGAATTATCCAAATGCAGGTAATCCACAAAAAGTTCAGCGCTACGCATTTGAATGGGCACAAGCACTGCGCCGAATGATCGCTCAAGGGCCAGAATTGTTGGTTCCTGCGCACGGTTTGCCGATTGAGGGCAAGGCACGCATCGCGACAGTGCTCGATGACATCGCGACATCTTTAGAAAGTCTTGTCACGCAAGTTATTGAAATGATGAATAGTGGTGAAACTCTTGACACGATCATTCACACGGTAAAAGTTCCACAAAATATTTTGGATAAACCATATATGCGACCGCTTTATGACGAACCAGAATTCGTGGTGCGAAATATTTGGCGACTGTATGGCGGTTGGTGGGATGGCGCGGCTTCACGACTTAAGCCAGCGCCCGACTCACAAGTTGCTACTGAACTTGCAAGACTTTCTGGTGGTGCAGAAAATTTGATGAACCGTGCACTCGAGTTAATGACAACTGGCGATATCCGTTTGGCATGCCACCTTGCAGACTTCGCAGGCTGGGCAGCGCCACAAGACACGGCGATTCATGCCAATCGTGCAACGATCTACGAACAGCGACGAAAAAGTGAACTATCGCTGATGAGCAAAGGCATTTTTAAAGGCGCTGCTCGCGAATCTCAGGCAATCGCTACGCAACAATCCGTCTCACGAACGAGCCAAGCAACTCAATAGCGTAAACAATCACAAATATCAAAAAGACGATCGCACCAACCGTCTCGGTTTCGAACCCTCGGATTGCGCTGATTAATAAGAAACCGATGCCGCCGCCACCGACAATGCCCAACACGGCCGACGAACGCAGGTTTACGTCGAGCATGTAAAGCAACTGACTAACCAAGTTGGGCAAGGCTTGTGGCAGCACCGCTGAAATGAACTCCTGCAGACGCGAAGCGCCAACGGCCGACACACCATCGCGTGGAGCCTGCTGAACTTCCTCGAGAGCATCACCGATTAGTTTGGCCATAAATGTCGCCGTAGCGATAGCAAGTGCGAGTGTGCCAGGTACCGGACCAAGACCCATCGCCGACACGAAAATAACGGCAAAAATCAACTCAGGAATTCCGCGAATGAAAAGAAGCATTCCGCGAGTCAACGTCACCACCAAGCGACGAATGATGATATTGCGAGCCGTCAAGATGCCTAGAGGAATTGCAATGAGAAGTCCGAGCGCTGTGGCAACGAAGCCGATCGCAGTCGTCTCGAGCATCCCCTTAATTAATTCTGAGCGCGCAGTTGTGAAGTCGGGCGGGAAAAGTCGCCCGATGCTCAGCACGAGATCGTCGCCAAGCTTGTACGCCGAAAGCAGAGGCATATCAATGGTGGCCAGCGCGACAATCATCAGCAGCAAATATGTGCCGCCGACAGTTGCCTGCAACACCCTTTCATGAGTCCACGGGAGCGTGAGTTGGCGACTGCTGATAGCCACATAGATTTTTTTCTGGTCGCGCGCGACACGCGCACGCAAGCGAGACGTTTGTTTAGGCGTCGCAGAAAGATGGTCGCCAATAATTGTCGCTCTCAGTCGAACCGAAATCAGTTCGATCAAAGTAATTGCGACGAAGATAACACTCACAGCGCTGATCGCACGCTGATAGTCGAGGCCTCGCAACTCGGACCATATGAGAAAACCGACACCACCAGCACCGACGAAGCCGAGCACGGCCGACTCACGAAGATTGATATCAAGTCGATAAAGCGATGTGCCGATTGATGAGGGCATGATCTGGGGAACGATTGTCGCAAGCACTGTCTGCCACTTCCCCGCACCCGTGGACAAGACAGCATCTCGCGACGTGGCTTCAGTATTCTCAATCGCCTCGGTAAAAAGCTTGCCGATCATTCCTATCGAATGCAGTCCGAGAGCGAGGATCCCGGGCAGGGGTCCGATGCCGACTGAAGAGGCAAAGATGGCTGCCAACACCAAAGCCGGAATAGCGCGAGCGAGAGAGATAATGCCGCGAGAAATTGCCATTACTACGGGGTGCGGCGAGGTATTTCGCGCAGCCATGAACGCAAGTGGAACACTCAGCACAACTGCCATGGTCGTGCCGATTAGTGCCATCCAAATCGTTTCAATTGTGGTTCGCAGAGCCTCGGGGAAATTGTCAAATATCGGAGGAAACATGTACTGAATCAGATTCCAAATATCGCTGAAACCACCAAACACCGTTGACAAAGTCATATCGATGAAAAGCCAAGACCACACGAGTGCGGCGATCAGACCGACAAATATCGTAATCAACACCCAACTATGCCAATTTTTAGGCGCCCGAGGTAGAGCAGTTCTACTCTTTATCAGAGGTTCAAGATGTGCGCCACTCACGGCATTGGCTGAACGCGAGATGCCGCAACAGATATCGAGTCGCGACCGTCATCCAAAGTCTTGTCAACACGTCGGTAAACATCCATCACATCATCTTGCTTTAGCGTGGAGGCATCACGATCAAGAACTACTTTGCCGTCGCGCAATCCCACAATTCGATTGGCCCATCCGAGCGCTAGTTCAACCTGGTGCAATGTAACAACGACCGTCATGTGGTCTTCGACTGACACCCGCAACAAAATGTCAAGCACTTGTGCGCTCGACTCTGGGTCGAGTGAAGCCACAGGCTCGTCGGCCAACATAATTTTGGGTCGTTGCATCAAACTTCGAGCAATCGCCACGCGCTGCATTTGACCACCAGAAAGAGTGTCTGCGCGTTGGTAAGCCTGGTTCGCGAGCCCAACACGCTCTAATTGATCAAAAGCCTCGGTGCGCAGCTTCTTTGGATATGACCTCACGCCGTACCGCGGACCCCGCAGGCGACCAAGCGCACCGTTAAGTACATTCTCCAAACAAGTCGTGCGGCCGACAAGGCCAAATTGCTGGAATACGAATCCAATCTCTCGCCGAACTTTTTTCAACTCACGACCGGATGCTGAAGAAACTTGTTTTCCCATCACTTCGACAGTGCCCGTTGTCGGACGAAGAAGTCCGTTGATATGACGCAAGAGAGTTGACTTGCCAGAACCAGATAAGCCAATGAACGAAATTAACTGGCCCTCAGGTATTTGCAAAGTGAGATTGTCAAGCGCCAAAGTTCCATTTGGAAACCGCTTTGAAATTCCGGTGAGACTGATGAGGGGACCAGTCTCACCGGAAAATGATGAACTCTTTATAAATTGTTGATCCGAGGTTTTCAAAAATTACTTACATTTACTCGACTTTGTGGTCTCACACACTCGACGAACACCGTCGTACAACGAATCGGATACCGGCACCCAGCCCCAGTGGTTTGTGTAAATAGGGTTGCAGTCTTTAAGTACCGTGCCCTTTACCCAAGTTGCGCCCGCTGTACAAAAGCCGTCTGCCACCATGTTGTCGACATTCAACCCCAAGATCGCTGACTTAACTATGGCTTGCAGGTCTTTAGGGAGATTGAGGCTCACTGAGATCGGAGAGCCGCTAATCGCTTCGCTCTTCCAAACTACTTTTATGTCACCTTTTTTGATTCGACCATCGTTGATCATGTCTAAATCGACCATGTCGTCATAGGCGAAACCGACCTCGCAGGTTCCCTTTGCTACCGAAAGTACTGAAAGGTCGTGACCGCCAGCATAAGTTGCTCGATAATCAGTGGACTTAAGTCCGATTCCGAGCAGACCAGCAGTTGGATATAGAGCACCCGACGTCGAACCTGGGTCGGTGAAGCAAATATTCTTGCCCTTAAAATCGGACAGCGCCTTGACACTCGCATCTGAACCGCGAGCAATGCCATAGGAGTAATAGGCAGGCTTACCTGTCGGCACTCTGACTGCTCCGGCGATCGGTTCAATCTTTGCACCGCGAGCTAAAGCGAGCACGTATTGAAATGGGCCAAACTCAACAACGTCTACACGACCTGCGGCAGCGGCTTCAATAACTCCCGCGTAATCTGTCGCAGAGTAGAACTTGATTGGTAAGCCAATTTTCTTCGACAGGTAGTCGAGCGATGGTTGAATTCTCGTTTGCATCGCGCCAACATTTTCAGCTGGTACAAATCCGAAAATCAATTCTTTTGGCCAATTGGCTTTTGCTTTGGTTGAGGCAGCGGTTGAGGCAGCCCACGAATATTTTTTCGTCTTGCTGTTGTAGGTGCACTTAAAAGTGCCACTCGTCTTGTTGGATTGCGACTTTGAACAGGCATCGCCTGACTTCACCGAGACTGCAGCCGTTGCAACAGTTGGCACTGCAAACGAGACTGCCAAAGCCGCTACGACGATGACATTTCGAAGCAGACTTGCTTGACCAAACATCTTTTGAATTTTCATTTTTTTACTAGTTCCTTTCATGAAACTATTTGGGGATTCCTGTTTATTGCCGCTTACTTGCTGCTACCTGGCGCTGTTACTTCAAAGAAAGCAACCGTGCCTGATAATTCGTATGAAACAACAACCATTGGTTTGCCAGTTGGGCTCTGTGCTGCCTCAAGGAAGAGCACACCTTCAGGTGAAACGTCGCCTGCTGAGCCAACTTGAATGTCGCCACCAGGAATTGAGGTGTTGATGTACTGGCGGAACATCGGTTTCACCGGGTTGGTCACGTCGTAGAGCATCACACCGTTGTCGCGCTCAAGTACGAGCACCATCCAAGTGCGACCATAGGCCTTGCCAATTGCCAAGCCCTCTGGTTCAGGACCTTTCGATGCGCTGCGCGACTCGGCCGCGTTGATGAAGCCGTTTGACGTATTCCAATCAGAATTGAAATATCGCGGACGCTCTTGAGCGACGATGCGCTCAATGGTGTCACCAGAGTCGAACACTAAGTCAGCAGGGAACACGCCATTGTTCAAATTGCTTTTCCAAACAGTGAACGAGCGAGTGCCAAACGAGAATGCATCTTTAACTTTTGTTGTCGATCGAATAACTTCGCCAGAAATATTCGCTGGCGAGAACTGAGTCACTTTCATTCGACCCGCAATTGTGCTTCCTTTGAATGTCGAGTCAACAGTCGTGTCAGCAACATCAGCAAGGCGTGAGTCTTCAGCCTCGACCTTGGTTGCATCAGTGCCACCAAGTAGACACGCCCATTCACGCGCATCGCCTTCGTTAGCGGTAATCATGTATGTGTTGCCACCAGCATCTACAGTGCCGATTGCGTCCGGCAAGTACATGCCCTGAATGTTGCGAGCAACGATGTCAATCTTGCTATCGCGATCGCTTGAGTCAAGACCTGTGTTGAAAAGATTGTGGTTCTTTACTCCGAGGCCAACAATGTTAATGATCGCGCCAGTCTCGACATCGACGGTTGCAACTGCGTTGTTCTCTTGCAACGTGACGAATGCAAATTTGCTGTCGGCTGAAAAGGCTGCATACTCAGGCTCAAGGTCTTGTGCGACTGATGCATTTGGTCCGAAAATTCGTCCACCTGCATAGGTGATTGCATTTTGGCGCTCAGAGTAGCTCTTGAAATCGATTGTCGTCGCAGTTGGTGTCTTGCTCGACAGATTGATAATCGAAACCGAACCGAGTGGGTCAGTTGTTTCTGGCAACGCGCCGTTGGTAAGGCAATAGTTGTTCGGTTCACCTTCATTAGCAACAATTGCAAACTTGCCGTTCGGACTAATTGTTACTGAGTCTGGAAGTGCGCCAACTGCGATGCCATCAGCAAGACCTGGTCGCAATTTGCCATTGACGTCCATCACAAAAATTCGACCAGGAGCGGTTTTTGACGCCATTATTGCGGCAACGAGAACTACGCCATTCTTTGCGGCAACACTTTGAATGCCCGTTGCGCCATTTGCAGTGAACGAGACGGCCTTGATTAGTTTTGGCTTCAGGACATTCGAAATGTCGACAATATCGATCGTGTTCTTCGCGCCATTCGTAATGAATAGACGTTTCGATGCCGTATCGACGGCCGAGATCTCGGCGCCACCGAGACCGGCGCCGGTTATGTACCGACCGACGAACCTCAACTCTGAGCCGTTTGGCGCAAGAGTCTCGGCAGCTGCCGAAGAAGTTTGAACTGCTCCAGCAACTACGGCAAATAAGGCGAATATGACAGATGTGGTGATTTGTTTTGTTTTCATTGCTGAGCAAGATACTTTGCTGAAGTTACAGCAGGGTGCCGACTTGGTAAACGCTAAATTGACAGCTTGTTAAATTTCAGATTGCAAACAAAACGCCCACACTTCGGTAATGAATTTACCAAACGACAACCGACGAACGAATAACTGCACAATCGCCGACATTAAATAATTTGTGGGCGCGACGGGGCTCGAACCCGGGACCTCTACCATGTCGAGGTAGCGCTCTACCAACTGAGCTACGCGCCCTTACTTTCGTAGCCAGCATAGCGTGCGGGTTTGTCGGTCAAAAGGTTGGAGTGCGACAATAGGAGTTAGATAAAACGAAAAGGGGGCGTATGTCGAAGTTAACACTTAAAGATCTTTTTGAAGCCAAGGGCAAGCGACATCTAACACAAGTTTTCGTGCGCACACCAAATGAAGCGGCAGCCTGCGAAGAAGCCGGCATTGACATGCTCGTTGCAGCAGAACTTCATGATGGACAGTCAAGTGATTACATCGGCATTCGCAAAGCCGCACCAAATACATTTCTCACAATCGGACTTGCCATAAATACTTATGCTGGCCAAGCCGAAATTCAGCGCAACGCATATCGCCTAATGGGTGTCGGCGCCGACACGCTTTATTGCGGATA